>Ga0209512_1002171_pt1 | contig 21670 bp, 16 predicted proteins | sample frozenSSSSmetaG_FD_184142 | JGI IMG/M metagenome (GOLD analysis project Ga0209512, IMG submission 184142) | Glacier valley bacterial and archeal communities from Borup Fiord, Nunavut, Canada, to study Microbial Dark Matter (Phase II) -... | ecosystem: Environmental > Aquatic > Freshwater > Ice >...
AAAAGCTGCCAGCCTATGCCCCTGATTTGAACCCCGATGAGGGGATTTGGAACTATCTCAAGCGGGTAGAGTTGGCGAACACTTGTAGCCTTAACTTGAGTGAGTTGTATTTGAGGCTACAGGATGCCACCAGACGCTTACGCCGCAAACCCAAAGTCATCCAAGGCTGTATTGCCCAGGCCGGGTTGTTTATTTAGTTGTTAACGTTCAGCTCTATATATCACTATCGAGCCAAGTTTTTATAACTAACCTATTAAAACATTCAGCTGTAGGAACTTGAATCCTCACTATTTTAGTTACAACATTACTGTTTTGTGCCTTGTTTTTAATTTAAAAAAAGTTATAATTTAAAACAGTTGCTCAGGCCCAATTTAATTTCTTCTATTCTACTGGAGGATTTCATGTTATTACCTAAAAACTACTCGTTACTGAATCTGCGTCAAAACCTAAGTAATAAAACAAGTTTTAAAGTATTTCTATTTAGTTTAGTTTGTCTTGCTACGTTGGGTATCTGGCAGAGCGTGACAGCGGCCGCTTCCCCCTCTATTTCTGAAGTCTCGGTGGCAGCTTCTGCCAATAACTCTCTTAGTCTGGGAGATGGTAGCTGGGCCTGGCAAGCCCCCACTCCTCAAGGAAACTATCTAAGGACAGTAGACTGTCCCTCTCCAACTATCTGTTTGGCGGGCGGCGATGCCAGTGCTTTATTACGTAGTAGTGATAGTGGCATTACCTGGCACTCGATCAGCCTGGGTTTAAGCGACTCCTATTCTTTTAAAACAATTAATTGTCCATCTACCACGATTTGCTATGCCGTTGGCCCCACCCTGCCCAACTCAGGTTTAACCTATCCTTCGCTGGTTTTCAAAACTACCGATGGCGGGATTAACTGGACTGGAATAGATGTTACTTTCGGGGCGGGCGATCTGGCCCTTTATTTTCGATATATTAATTGTCCCACCGTTACCACCTGTTATGCCACTGGAGCAGGTGATAATAACAGCGCGGTCTATAAATCAATTGATGGCGGCGTATCCTGGTCACAACAATATTCTAGTAGCTACGGTATTAATGGTGGTGACCGTGATGGCCTCAAAGCTATTAGCTGTGCCAGCGAGAGTAACTGTGTCATGTTGGGGAATGATAGTGGCCTGACCACTAGGGTGGCAGTTACCATTGATGGCGGAGCTATCTGGACACCCCACACCCTGGTAAATGTTGGGTTTGGCTCAATGAAAGAGATTGACTGCCCCTCGGTATTGCGTTGTTATGCCGTTGGTGAATATGGCGTGATTAGTATTAGTATTGATGGTGGCGATAATTGGAGTCGGCAAGAGTCTGGAACCTTCGGCGGTCTTAACAGCATCAGTTGTCCTAGCGACACGACCTGTACCATTGTAGGTGATAGCACCGATTTGCATACGGTTAATAGTGGCACGACCTGGACTAGACAAAATCCAACTGGTCTGATTTCTGAGGATGCGGTCAGTTGCCCTACTATAAATACCTGTGTAGCCGTTGGTAGTAGCGGTAAAATTGTCACTACCCAGGATGGCGGAAATAACTGGACTTTGCAAACTGGCGGATTACGGTCTGCCTCCGCTTTTCCCAGTATAAGCTGTCCCAGTGCCGCAGTTTGTTATATGGCAGGCTATGTAGGTCGAGTTTTGAAAACTTCCGATAGCGGAACCACCTGGACAGGGCTAACGACGGGCATTTACAATACTTTAAGCGGGATAAGCTGTCCAAGTCTTACTGTCTGTTATGTTGCCGGAGATGCTGGCACTATCCTCAAAACGGTAGATGGCGGCACAACCTGGGCGATACTGAATGCCGCCACTACCCAACCCTTACTGGCTATCAGTTGTCCCACCGTGAATGTTTGTTATAGTGCTGGGGGTATTGAATTAAACGGCCCAGGGGATGCCGTTATTACTTTCACCACAAATGGTGGGACAACCTGGAATTTATCAGCCATTCCAGCGACCTACCGACTTTACGCTATTAGTTGCTTTAGTGCCAGTGCTTGCGTAGCTGGTGGTGAAACTGGGGTGTTGCTGCATACCAGTAATAGCGGGGTAAACTGGTCAAGTGTAACCCCCAAGCCAGGCTCTATTCTTAGCCTTAGTTGTCCCACCGCAACCACCTGTTACGCCGGAACAATAGAGAATACTGACCCCCATGCAATCCTGGTCAGCAGTGATGGCGGGGTAAGTTGGAATCCAACCTATAATAACTTCTACTCAACTTTCGTTTATGGTATGAGTTGTTTGCCGGGAACCAATACCTGTTATGCCCTGGCGAATTCCAACGGTTTGTTAATTATTATCACTACCAACGGATTTACCAATACCACCGACCAAAGGCCAAATATTATCCCTTATTCCTTGTCAGCTATCAGTTGTCCGACTGCTACCACCTGTTATGCTTCGGGGGGTGCACGCACGGTTATTAGTAGTGTTGATAGCGGAGTAAACTGGTCAATCAAAAGTGCCTTTAGCAACAATTTGAATTCGGTGGCCTGTTCCAGCAACAGCAATTGTGTGACGGTCGGGGATAGTGGCAACATTCTCAACACTAATAATGGTGGGGCAAGTTGGGTGGCCCAGGTTTCGGGTACTTATAACACCCTTAAAGGAGTAAGTTGCTCAAATACCAACATCTGCTTTGCGGTGGGTAACTTTGGAACCCTTTTGATTAGCACTAATGGAGGGGTAAATTGGTCTCCCCTGGATTCTAAAACTACTCAGCGTTTGTATGCTATCGCTTGCCCAAGTGCCAGCAATTGCATTGCGGTTGGTTATCAGGGTGCGGTAAGTTACACTACTAATGGTGGTGGAACCTGGAGTTCCCAAACAAGCGGCATCAGTGGGGTGTTGAGTGGTATTAGTTGTCCAAGCGCGGTTAGTTGTTACGCTATTAACACCGGGGGAAGTGTTTTTCACAGTATCAATGGTGGGGTAAGCTGGACTTTCCTTTCCTTAGCACCAGGGGTTGGAAATTTCAACGGAATTAGTTGTCCGACTACAGCTATTTGTTTGGCGGTGGATGATGCTGGCGAAATTCTAAAGACTATCAACAGTGCCGGGAATTGGAGTCAGGTTTATAACGACACTTATACCAACTTTGTGGGCATAAACTGTCCTGATAGCAGTTTTTGCGCGGCAATTACGGTTCCGGCTTACAATAGTTCGGTTGGGTCAGTGTTTCTAACCACCAATGGTGGTAACACTGGAACGGATTGGTCATCCCCGACCCTGGGATACACTGGTGGTCTGCAAAACATTTTTTGTCGCACTGCTACCTCATGCCTGGCGGTAGGAAAAGGCGGGGTTACATTAGCCCAATCTTTTGTGGTTAATAGTAACGCTGCCGGAATTGCTCCCGGTACGCTTGGCTATGCCCTGACAACTGCTTTACCCGGTCAGGTAATAAATCTGAAACTGGCAGCTGGCACAGTCATTACTCCTGGCGTGAGCCTACCTCCGGCTAAAGTAGGGGTTTCCTTAAACGGCCCTTGCTTAACTGGCCCAGGTATTACGATTAATGGCACTGGGGTAAATGGTAATGGCCTTATTTTGCAAGGAGGAAATTATCTTTACGGTTTAAGGATTATAAACTTTGGTGGGCAACAGGTTAAATTAAACGGTACTGGCAACAAATTTAGTTGTGTATTACTTGCCAAACAAGCTATTCCCTAAGCACTTCCAGAAGGAAGACCTGGCTACCCATAATATTCTTAACGCCTGGGGTCAAAGCAAGCATGAGTTTTACTTGCTAATATATATTACTTTCGAGAATGACCTGGCAAACGAGATCGGGCAAATCCGGGTGAGAATAGGCTTACATGCTGAGATTGCTGAGGAATGGGAGGGTGAAAAATTTTGGCAGACTCTAAGGGTGAAATAGTTTGCTGTCAGGGCTACTGAAGCGGATAAAGGAAAGCCCGATTAAGTCGGGCTTTTTATATATTGCATCATCAATTCAATATATCATTCACTAATAATATTACATTTTACCCCGAGGCATTACAATGAAATTAGTATTAAATTCTTAAAGAAATTGCAAACTTACGGTAGCGCTCCCTCAAATTGACCTGGAGTTCTATTGAGAAACCCCAATCAAGCTGAGAATTAAGGGCTTTTGCCCACCGGGGTACTGATGTAGCTCTTCGCTGAAAATCTAGCTCTTTTAGGAAGGTCTATAACCTGGCTCAGGAAGTTTATTATTCCCCACTTAATTTCCTAGTAATTAATCCCGGATCATTCTATTTCGCTATTAACCCAGGAGAGCTTAATGTTCAAATCACTCAGAAGTACCGGTGAAAAGGGCCTCACTACTAACCGAATTGAAACCCTGGCTGATGGGATTTTTGCCATTGTGATGACCCTTTTGGTTTTTAACCTCAAGGTGCCGGAAGGGGTGCCACTAGCAGAACTGCCCGCCCGGTTGCTGGAGTTGTGGCCTAAATTGTTAAGTTATCTTATAAGCTTTGGAGTTACCGGTATTTACTGGATCAACCATCACAACCAATTTTATTATATAAAATATGCTGACCGTTGGCTGTTATGGATAAATATTTTATTCTTGATGTTGGTCGCCCTGACACCATTTTCGGCAGCCTTGCTTGGGGAATATCCTTCCTCAGTGGTAGCGGTGGTCGTCTATGGGTGCAATATGATCTTAAACCGATTGGTACTATTTTTAAACTGGTGGTACGCGACCAGCGATAACCGACTGGTAAGTGCCAATCTTGCGCCAGAACTGGTTAAGCTTTTTACCCGCAGGATCCTGGTGGCTCCCTTATTCTATCTGGTGGCGATTGGTATTTCTTTTTTTAGTACCGAGGTGAGTATTCTGCTTTATAGTTTGCTCACAGTCTTTTATATCTTGCCGAGCCAACTAGATCGGGAATGGTTGAATGAGAATCGGTAATACCAAGGGGGTTTATACCGATGCCATCGAGTACAAGGCAAAACTTGAACCAGGCTACCCAAACATAAAACGCAGTGGTCTCTGGCAATCCAATCTCAGGGATTTGATTATCAAATATACCTTAGTACACCAACAAAGATTCTTTCAAGTATTTAAGGGTTACCGCCTAAGTGTGGTAACGAACAGACCAGAGTGATTTGTCAACTTAAGATTTTGGAACAAATAAACTAATCTCAAAAAGGGAGCAAGCGGCCTTAAGGGTGGGTTAAACTAGATTTCTAACCTTCTAAGCTGCCGTTTTTAGATACGTTACCTCCTGCCAACTCTTAAATTGTTCCTGGATTTTGGCTCGATAAACCGCGGCGGTCATTTTGTGTCGTTTTGGGCGGAAATGTTGGCGGATTAGGCCATGGGCTGAAAGAAACCGCTGTGCCTGTCCAGGGGATTTGAATCGCCTCATTATTTTTTCTCTAACTCGGGTGGGTTGGTGCGAATTTTCCGCCCGATTGTTAAGCCGCTTGTGCTGGCGATGTTCGACACTTGCTAGGATTTCCTTCTTTGCAGCTCCATAACTTTTCAATTTATCGGTTATTATTACCCTCGGTACATATTCTAAGCCCTTTAATAGTTTCTTAAAAAATTTCTTGGCGGCGTTACTGTCCCGCCGCGACTGCACCAAAATATCTAAAACTACCCCGTTTTGGTCAACCGCCCACCATAGAAAAGCTGTTTTGCCTTTGATTTTGAGGTAAACTTCGTCCAAATGCCATTTGTCTCCAGGTTGAGGACGGCGACGGCGCAACTCATTGGCGTAAGCCTGACCAAACTTAAAGCACCATTGCCGGATAGTTTCGTAACTCACCGTGATTCCGCGGCACGCCAATATCAATTCAACCTCTCGGTAACTTAAGGCGAAAGAAAAATAGAGCCAAACTGCTTCTTCAATTATTGGGCTGGGGTAGCGATGACCCTTATAAGTAGGAGCTATCTTTATTTTCCGGGGTTTGGTCGGGTTGCTTTTCAGTGGGTTACGTTGCTCTCATTGTGAATAAAGTTTATTAAAATCACGTGGAACAGTATCTCACAATTCCCGCAACTCCGTTTCCGCAACTTGACAATACCCCAGCAGGGTATCTTTCCAACCTAAATCGTTAGCAACAAGCCCATTTTCAAAAGTCGCCAATGATTTTAGCTGGGCGGGGCTATTCAAGATAAAAGGGGGTTAATATTTATTGAGTTAGCCAATCCTTGTTTCGCAGCACCTTATTCCCCAGTAATCCTAACAGAACTTCATAAGGACTATTTTTTAGTTCAGGATGATATTCAAAGCGAGCCCGTTCAAAATATTGTACGGTATAAGAGTTACCATCATCCGAGTTCTTTTCGGTAAATTCCTCTGAAATTGGATAGCCGTACATGGCTAATCCGCCATTGTTTTCCCAATATGTTTTAAATCCAAAAGCTAGAAAGTGACCAGTTTGGGGGAAATAGCTTATTTCAGGAACGTCGGCTGCGCTTTTCCGTCTTCCAAACGGAGATTCGCTCCTTTGGACTGTTAACTGCTTACCTAACAAACCCAGCAATACTTCATTATTTGTCCCGGCGAATTCAGGGTGATACTCAAAACGCGCCCGTTCAAAATATTGCACCGCGAAAATTTTACCTTCTAGTGGGTCGAATTCGCGGATAGCTTCGGTGCGCGGATAGCCGAACTGAGCTATTCCACCCTTACTCGCCCAATATTGCTGGAACAGAGGTGCTATATTATGCCCGGTTTCGAGGTAATAACTAGCATGCGGCCCGTTATTATCCACCCGATTGGTCAGGGTGCGATCAACTTGAGGAATTTCCAGTTTATATAATTGACGATCTTTTATAGCAATGAGAGTGGTAGGCGAATAAGGGCTGGCAAAAGCACTATCCAGACCAAAATAGGGCGCATCAATTGAGGGCAAATCTTGCCAACTACTGCCCCCATCTGGGGAATAGTGGATATAAACTGTTGCTGTTACTCCGTTACTCTCGTAAGCGGTTATAACTCGCTGCATTAAAAACAGGTTATCGGGGGCATTTCTCGCTTGCAACAGGTATTTGCTATTCGCGTCGCTGGTGTAATCTGTTATAAATGTCGGGGGCTTAACCGGAGACCAGCTATTACCGCCATCTTTTGTCAGGTACAGCTGGTCGAAAGAAAGTTTAACCACTGCAGTATTGGTGCGGGTAAACCAAAGCTCGTCATAATGCCCGCGTGCGCCAAGGTCCTTGAAATTTCGCCCCCCATCAATAGAAAGCTGGTAAGTGTAACGAGAGCCGGTGGGAGTCGAACCTGAACGGAGAATCATTATCAGCCAACCCGAAGGTGTAGCCCGTCCCGGCAGCATTTCCATTCGGGGGACATAGTTGGAATAACCGCTGACAGTTCCACTAAAGCGTTTTTCCCAGCTTTGCCCGGTATCGGTTGAGGCATAAAGACTATAAGTAAAGGGTTCAGGGTATGCTACATCCAGGGTCGGGTCGCCGTTTTCCTTTACAATGATATAAACTACCCGCCCATCCTGAGCAGTAGTTGCTACTGATTTTATCCATCCGGCAAACTGTGTACCCCTTTCCAGAACCGTTTTACCACCATCCGGGCTATAATAAAGCCGCCGATCTTTCAGGCCATAAAGCTGTAGCGTACCATCACCGGGAAGGGCTACGGGTACGAAGGGAACTGAAAACTCATCATCCGGTGAATTAATCGCCCAGGCCGTTTGTTGTTGTGAATCGATACTGAACCTCATACCACTGTCTTCACTGCACAGGGATAAAGTATGGGAACTAAGCTGGACTAATTCGCCAGTTTGATAGTTCAAGGAATAGGTGCCGGTGGGGTTCTCCCCAGTTAGTAGGACGGTGTTGGGCTGATTACCCTGAAAACAGGGCATAGTATGCTGCCCTTCTGGCAAATAAACTCCGGTTGCTTGCCAGCCGGATTCGCTACTTTGCAAATTGGCAGCCGCAACCCCAGGTAAGGAGATAAGTGAAAATAGCATCAACGTCAACAATACCCAGGTTGGTCTTTGCGAATTCAGGGTGCCCATAGCTGTTACTCCAATCGCGATATTTATTATGGAAGATCGTTTAAGCGGTCTTGCCAGTTGTCACCATAAGAGCGGGGGTCCTCCACAGGCTCTACATGAATAGTGGTTTCCACCTCTTTGAATTGCGCTTTAATTTTAGCCTCGATGATTTCGGTATATTCGTGGGCCTGGCGCACTGTCCACTCACCGGGAGTTAACAGATGCAAATCTATAAAGCGGAGATTCCCACTTTTCCTGGTACGTAACCCGTGATATTGCACACTTTTGGTTTCGGATTGGGCAATAACATCTTCAATAATAGCCCTGATTTGGTTTTCGTCTTCCTTTGGTAATGATGGGTCAGCCAACCCGTTCAGGCTGCGTTTTACCAGCTTACCGCCTTCAAAAATTATATTGGTGGCTACCGCCAGAGCCACTACCGGGTCGAGCCAGAGCCAACGAGTAATTGCTACCAGCACTACCCCAATCACTACCCCCACTGAAGTAACAACATCGGTCATCAAATGTTTGCCATCAGCTTCCAGAATAATGCTATCTTCTTGCCGTCCTACTTTGAGTAGTATTCGCGCTACTATTAAATTCACTAAGGTAGCCGCAAGCGATACCCCCAGACCAATACCTACACTTTCCAATTGGGCCGGATTCAACAATCGTTCTATGGCAGTCCAGGTAATTGCCCCTGCTGCTACCAGAATTAAACCACCTTCCAGCCCACTACTAAAATATTCGACTTTGTTATGTCCAAAATGATGAGATTTATCGGCGGGTCGAGCTGCAATACTGAGGGCTAAGAGGGCCGCCGAAGCCCCTGCTAGATTTACCAGGCTTTCCATTGCATCTGAGAGTAGCCCTACCGAACCGGTTAACAGATAGGCAGTAAATTTAAGAGCAATGGTAGTAAAGGCTGCCCCAATTGAAAGCATAATGACTTTGTTTTTAATACTATGCTGGCTTCCCGTCCTTATCTCCGCAGGCTTTGAGAGCTTGGGTAATTGCATGGTTTTTTATTCCTTCAATAATTGCTTGCATTTCCAAATAAAAGCTTAACTTTGCTCATTACAGATTTATAGCTTACCCAAAACTAAGCTCCTATTGGCATTATTCCATGAAAATCCTCCTGAAACAAAACCTTTTATCCTCATACCCGTCACACTTAACTTATTTTTCGCCCTTTTAGGTGCCTTACGAGCAGCTTTTCAAGTTCTACCACTAAAAGCAAACTGCCTCCCAGAGCTATACTCAAACCGAAATCAAATAACGGTAATTGTTTCAGACCCAGTAAGATTGCCAGAGGTGTATAAAGAGCCAACCCCTGAAACAGGCTCACTAAACCAATAATAAACCACATCCAATGGTTACTAAAAACCCCGATACTAAACAGAGACTCAGTGTTTGAACGGGTAGCCAGTGCCTGGAAAACTTGTAAGAAGGCGGCGGTGGTAAACATCATACTCTGCCAATAGGGTAAGTTAGCTTGATAATAAATAAAACCGATGCCCAATCCAACTATACCAATAAACAGCCCCACCCCCACTACTTGCCAGCCCAGACCACCACTAAAAATCCCTTCTTTAGGCGAACGAGCCGGGCGACGCATCACATCTATTTCTGCCTTTTCAAACCCCATACTCAATCCCAAAAGTCCGTCCGTCATTAAATTTAGCCAGAGAAGTTGTAGAGGTAGGAAGGCGATACTGTCTTGCAAAGAAATTCCCAGCAGGAAGAAGGGTAAGGGCCAGAGCATCATTATAATAACTTTGCCGATATTTCCGGCTACCGCAAAACTGATGAAACGACGCAAATTATCATAAATTACCCGCCCCTCTTCGACGGCAGCTACAATAGTGGCAAAATTATCGTCGCGGAGGATCATATCCGCAGCTTCTTTGGAAACATCGGTGCCGGACAGACCCATCGCCACCCCAATATCTGACTTCTTGAGGGCGGGCGCATCATTAACGCCATCGCCGGTCATCGCCACGACCTGTCCTTGTCTCTGAAGAGCTTCCACAATTTTAAGCTTGTGTTCGGGGACGACCCTGGCGAATACCGCTACCTCCCTAACTACCTTCTCAAGTTCAGTCGGGTTTAGTTTGTCCAGTTCAGCTCCAGTTACAACCCGGTCGTTAGCCTGACAAATACCTAATTCACGCGCAATATACCCGGCGGTTAGCGGGTGGTCTCCAGTGATTAATATTGGACGGATACCGGCAGAAATACAACTTTGCACCGCCTGTTTTGCTTCCTGACGGGGCGGGTCATTCAGACCAACCAGGCCAAGAAAGGTCAGGTTCATTTCATCAGATGAGTTCAAATCCGGCTGGTTGTGAAATCTGTAAGCCAGCCCCAGCACTCGCATGCCATTACTAGCAAGTTCATTGCCAACCGCCAGAATTCTAGTCGCTTGCTCCTTTTGCAAAGGACTGACCGCTTGCCCATCCCAAACAAAGGTCGAAATCCCTATCAAACCGTCTACTGAGCCTTTGGTTATAGCCAGGTAAGGTAATTCTGGCTCAAAAACCCATGTCTCTAACCTGTTGTTACCAAGCCCAGTTAAATTGAGCGGACGTTTATGGAGCGTAGTCATCCGCTTGCGGGTTGAGTCAAAGGGCAACTCACTCAATCTTGGTAGGGCCTCTCCCAGTGCTTCCAGGTTAAACCCAGCCAGAGTAGCGGCCAACAACAAGGCGGCCTCGGTAGGATCACCTAATATTTCGGTTTTATTGCTTGTTTCAGCCTGTAACCGGGCATCGTTACAAAGTGACCCACCTGCCAACACCATCGCTATTGCGGCTGGCTGCTCTGCCAAGAATTTCGACTCGTTCTCCCTCTCAAGGGGTACTCCATTTACCTGTTCCATAAGGTTCATTTGATGTCCAGCCACATCAATTATTGCCACCACCATTTTGTTTTGGGTCAGGGTACCCGTTTTGTCAGAGCAGATAGTGGTAACAGAACCAAGGGTTTCGACTGCGGGAAGTTTACGAATCAGCGCATTTCGTTTAAGCATGCGTTGGGCACCGAGGGCCAGCGTAACGGTCACTACTGCCGGTAATCCTTCCGGGATAACGGCCACTGCCAGACTTACCCCGGTCAGAATCATATCCGCCAAAGGCTCACCCGACATCAGTCCAATCAAGATAATCAGTATAGCGGCAAAGACTCCGGCCAGGGCTAACTGTTTGCCTACCCGGTCAAGCCGTTCTTGTAAAGGAGTTTTTTCCTGTTTTACCGCCTGGAGCATCCCGGCAATTTTACCCAGTTCGGTATCCATCCCCGTTTCTACCACTACGGTAGTACCGCGACCATAGGTGATTAACGTCCCCATATAGCCCATATTAAGACGTTCTCCCAGGGGAAGCTCCAGGATTGATAGAGTCTGTGCTGTTTTTTCCACGGCTTGAGACTCACCAGTCAGCATAGCTTCCTGAATTTGCAAGTTCACACTCTCAACTATTCGCACATCTGCCGGAACAATATTGCCAGCCTCTAACAGTACCACATCCCCCGGCACGAGTTGGGGGGCAGCTAATTCAATGAGTTTACCCTCTCGATAAACTCTAACTGAGGCTACAGTCATTTTTTTAAGCGAGGCAATGGCTTTTTCAGCGCGGTATTCCTGAAAGAAACCCAGCGAAACAAACAGGACGATTATTGCCAGAATGGCACCACCCTCAAGTAACTTTCCCAGAAAAAAAGATAAGGCCGAAGCTGCCAGCAGAATAAGGACCATAACGGCAGTGAGTTGTCCCCACAAAATTTTCCAGGGACCCTTCGTACCTTGTTCACTAAGTTCGTTTGGGCCATATTGAGCTAACCGTAATTTTGCTTCCTGCCAACTCAGGCCAGTGTCAATCTTTGTCCTACCCAGAATCTGATTAACGTCCTGGCTATACCAGGGAGTTGGGGTAAGAGGGGCATTTACATCGGGTGCAACCCCTGATTGTGAATCTTTATCGTCGGGTTTAGTTGAAGTAACCATTAATCCTGCTCCTTTTAAACCCGGATAGCACATAAAACGTCGTTAAGGAAAATTTGCTTACTGCAAAGCCTTATTATTGCTTTTATGGCTTATCGCTAAGAACTAGATGAGTCTAAAAAGATAATTTGAACTTAAAAGCACGTTAATATACCCCTACCGACTCATTCTGCCCAATTAATGTTCCTACCCCATATTTCAGAAATTATCTTGTGCTGACCATCATATTTGTTCCTGGTGCTAAATGGAAAAGAGGCCGCCAAAACTTCGACAGCCCCGTTATGCAACCTCAAACTACAAGTCTAGCTCGTGACGTGCGCTTTCAAACTGAGCCTGATTAATTTCTCCGGCAGCGAAACGCCCCTGTAAAAGTTCAAGGTTTGTTGTGCTATCCACTTTGCTGTCGCGCCTTACCGGGTCACTATTTCCTCGCATTAGCCATACTATAACCCCCACCACCGCTATCCAGAAAACTATCATCCCCAAACTTCCTAAAAGCATTGTCCCCCACGACCAACCGTTCCAACCATAACCATTCATCATTCCTCCGCCCGACATCATACCGCCACCGAGCATCAGGCTAAAACTGACTAGCATAATCACTACCACGCCGCCTACTATTATAGCCACCGGATTATTTTTAATTTTGTCGTTCATAATCTGTTCCTCTTTCTTATTGTGAATATTTTAATCTCTTTATGATTTTCGCTTTGGAGCTCCCTTTTGAAAGATGCAAACCGTTGTCAGCCAGGGTAACCATTTCAGCTTTAGCGTGTTCGACGCTTGTTACCAGAGTGTGGTCAAGACTATTATAAAGACCGCGAGCGTGAAAAGAGTAGCCGATTACACCCACAATCAGGAGTATCAGATCACAAAGTACCATACAACCTAGTGCTAAGCGCATTCGGATGGATAGCATCTGCTTTATTCCTCTCGTAAAGCGTAACCAACACCGCGTACCGTCTGGATCAGACGAATTTCGCCCTTAGCTTCTAGCTTCTGACGAAGTTGTTTTACATAGACTTCCACTACATTTCCGTCGCCGCCAAAATCGTAACCCCATACGCTATCAAGCAGTACATTTTTAGAAAGCACTTGTTGGGGGTGCCTTATAAATTCGTGAAGCAACTTGAATTCCAGGCAGGTCAGGGCTACACCACGCTGGCCTCGCTGAACCTGGTGGCTGTTATTATCAAGACTCAGGTCGGAATAGTGCAGCACCGCCGAAGGTTCAGCTTCATGCCGTCGCAACAAAGCGCGAATATGAGCTAGTAACACTTCAATGGTAAAGGGCTTAATCAGGTAATCATCCGCTCCGGTATCCAGACCTTCTATCTGGTCTGCCGGGGTGTCTTTAGCAGAAAGCATAACTACTGGCAGCTTGCTATCTGCCGCACGCAGCCGACGTGACACTTCCAGGTCATCAAGTCCAGGCATCATAACATCTAGAATAACCAGGTCTGGGTTGGTTTCGCGGGCAATCTCCAAGCCAGAGTCCGCTGTATCCACGTTATAACCTTCGTAATGTAGTCCACGCTTGAGCAGGTTTGTTATAGCGCGGTCATCATCAATTGCCAGGATTCGTTGCATTGTAATTCTCCGTACATCACCAAATACAATCCTATAAGAAACTGTAACTGGGCGTGATTATGGTTCCGGGTCACTGTTCCTCACTAACTCACGTTGGCAGAATTGTTCAAGGCACGAATAATAATCTAACCAGACCATCACAGTTAACCAAACTTTACCCCTGGCATTAAACCTTGAGGCAGTCTAATTTATTGCCAAATTCTCACCTATTTACCGAAAATATGGAAGAACCCAATTTAATGTAACATTAATATATTGGGCTGTCTGTTTGCTAACACTCATAAGGCTAAACGAAATAGAACAGTAGATATTTAAAATGGCTTTTGATGCTTCAGCCGTTTCATGTGAGAATGAGTATAGAAGATGGAAGGTGGAAACCAATGTCAGCTGAATTGCTAACTGCATTTTATTGCCCGTCAGTAAAAAGCCAGGTGAAAGCAGGTCAACATTGGGTAAAAACTTAAAATTAGCCAATCATTTCCTATTATAGTGCTATACAATCCTCAGCCAATCATCAGATGAACCTCAACTATGCCTCAGCTACCCTGGTTAATATAAAGCTGAAAGGAAAAAAAGGAGGAGTCCTAATTCAAGCTGGCTAATAAAAGTAGAAGAACAGCCAGGTAAGTACGAATGTAAAAAAATAGCAAATTAGAGTTTTAGGAGGTAGCAAAAATGAAAAAATCAAAATTTTCTCTGCTTATAGGTGGGTCGGTAATCCTGGCAATTATTTTAGGTTTTGCCATAGTACCAAATGTCATGATTGGGGCATCACCTTTGTTGTTACTCTTTATTTTGTGTCCCCTCATGATGATGTTTATGATGGGTGGGATGCACAGAGGAATGGACAACAACCAGCAGCAACCACACAGCGGCCACAACCCTTACGGAGTTCTGCCAGCAAAACCGGAACTTACTAATGAGGAGAAACCAACTGCATTAAAATCTCAACCTTCCGAGCTTCAAAAACAGCAAGAGGTTCTACCGCGTCAGATTAACCAAATGGGAGCCTCGCCAGCGACCCCCGCGGGGAAAGTAGTGGGGCGTGCCTCTGACAGTCACTTTAAGAGTTAATACTGGGCAGGGTTGGGAAAGTTTCATTAAATTCCAAACCCTGTCTTTATAACGCTTCTGTTTAACTGACAGCAGTTTTGAACTATTACGTGAGGAGAAGTAAAATGGTGACCACCCCAGCCCCTAAAATAACTGACCTGGATGCCCCCAACACTGACATCAACCCCACCAGGCGGCGGTTTCTCAAGTGGGGAATTTACGTCATTGCCGGAGGGATAACCGCTTCGTTAGCCGTTCCTGCAATTGGCTATTTTATCGCCCCAGCTTTAAACAATAGTAGCAAAGTTATGGTTGATATAGGGAAAGTGGGCGACTTTAGCAATACGTATAATCAATCACCCAAGCGCGTCCCGGTTAGTTATGAATACGCTGATGGTTTTAAGCAAGTAACTAACGACGCGACAGTTTACGTAGAGGCACTTAAACCAAATGCTACCCAGCCAAGCGATTTTCAGGTGTTAAGTAACATTTGTACGCATCTTGGCTGCGCCTTGACCTTTACGGTTGCCACCAAAAAGTTTGGCCCGTGCGGGTATCACGGTAGTATTTTTGATCATAACGGCACTGTGCTGCGCGGACCAGCTTCCAAACCGCTCTATAAGTTTGAGGTTATTAATAGAAGGCGATAAGTTAAGGATTAACCCGCTTCAATTTAGTATTTAGTGGGGTAGTTCACTGTTCTTAATTGTAACTATTTAGTTACTATTTAGCCACCAGATATAGACTCGCGCAGCCCTTGACCACAATATATTGTGGTACTGGCCTCCTATAGTGAGCCATAAAATTTCAAAAACTTGAAAAATCGAGAAAATTCACATTAATTCGCCTCGATTTTTAGCTCGGTATGCTGTATATTGTAGTGTGTCTAAAATGTACCACAACATATGGGCTAAATACGAAAACAGATGCCTAAATAGTGTAACTATTTAGGCAAAGGTGGCAGGGGCAATAGGTTGGCCCAAAAATATTTTGGCAACTGCAAACAAAATAGGCTGCCCCTGCTTTCGCATGGTCGAAATGTAACTTCTAAGCCGACAGAAAATCCTGGCTCCTGCTTCACACCTGAAACCACCACTAACCTTCTGCTGGACTTTCATCATCCTTAAATCCCGCTCGGACTGATTGTTATCAAAGGGTACCCCAAAATTATGCATAAACCGCAATACTTGCTCAGAATATTTGTGTAGCCGGTCCAGCAAGTTTTTGGCTTTGCTCTGCTTTTTAGCCCCTGGCCCTCTTTTTAGCCCGCTTGGTTCTGGCGGGGGATTAACGGCTAAACCCACCAAAAGTATTTTGTGATAAGCTGCCTCAAATTGGACGAGTTGCTCTTGGGTCAGACCCGCTTGCCCCTCGGCTTTAGCCTGATCCACCGCCCCTTTAATCGCTAATAATTGCTCAATCATTTGGCCTGCCCAGTTTTGTTTCAACTCCTCAAAGATAAAAGTTAGTTCCCTAAGATGATGAGCATTACACAAAGCATGCTGGCAAGGGTGGGATTGATAGCTGCCTAAACCATCGTGGACACTTATTCCCTGGTAATCATTTAGAATACCACATTCGAGTTGGGCTACTTTTCCTCGTTTTTGGTGGACAGCATAATAAGTCAACTTCAAACTGCTGGCGACGTGCAACCACCAGCCTTTGGCGGCTATCTTCAAGCCAGTTTCGTCATTGCCAATGACCTTCTCGGTTTTAAGGGCCATTTTGATTTGTTCTTCTACTGGTGCTAATGCTTCGTAACACTCTTGTCCGGCCCGATACAGGGTTGCTTCACTGACACTGCAACTAAATAATTCACTCAAGAACTCGCAGCTTCGAGTATATGGCAAGAGTTGGTAATTAACCAGATAAACTCCCAGAGCCTTAAAAGCCGGGCCATATTGAACCTTCTGGCTGATATATTCGGGTAAGGTCGCGCTGGTTACTTCCCCGCATTCCGGGCACACTTTGGCACAGTTACAGTGTTCAGTTACCGAGAGTTTTAATTCTGGCAGTTCAAAGACCTGGCGTTTTTCCCACAGCTTACCTGGCACTTCACTAAGCCCAGCCCCACACTGTTGACACTCTTGGGGCAGATGCCAAACCCGTTGGTCGGGATTAGCTACCATTTCCAGAGTAGCTCCTGCATGTCCGGGTTGACCGCCCACTTTTTTACCACTTTTACCTCTAAGGCTTTTGGGAGTTGGACGGGTTGACGGGTCGCTTGAGGGTGGTTTGCTGGAGTTCCGGCTATTTTGAGCCAGTTGATTTTCCAGCTCTCGCACCTTTTGACTCAAAGCTAAAACTATTGCCCGCAGTTCCTGGATTTGCTGGGCTTGTTCGGCATTTTCCTTCTTCAGGTGGGCTATTTCTTCTTCACTACTCATAGCCCTCATTTTACTTGCCGGGTCAAGCCTAAATAGTTACCTAAAGTTTGGGTCATGCTCGATATAGGGTAAGGTAGGCGGCCAGCGCGGTACAGATTTGCATCAGCCCGTTTCTGTCCACCCCCTTCCAAACTAACCGTACTACTTTCGCAGTAGTTAGCTTTCCAGTTTTCGCTTAGCTTTGCGGTTCTCGCTTAATTTACCAGCGTGCAGCAAATGATGACATTCCTGGCATAACACCATTGTTTTGCGGCGGCGTTGTATCATTTGCTGTTCCCAGTTAGTTTTACCTTTTAGGTCTTTAAGTTTACGGACATGATGCACCTCAAATGGCGGTTGGGTCGTGCCACACCATTCACAGAGTTGGGCCAGCAGACGCTTTCCTAACTCTGTTCGTGAACGATAGGGCCATAAATTAGGTTTCAAATCAGGTTGTCCGTAACTTACCTTTTCTTGCTTGAGTTGAGTTGTGGAACTGACAAGTTCGTATTCTTTGATTGTTCCGACCTTTTTGAGCAACTTTAAGGCATAACGGTTCTGTCTTTTTTTCAGGCTGGTTGCTACCTTATTGAGGCTGCTCCGCCTTTTACCGGCTAAAGTTAATAAGAAACTTTGGGTTGTTAGCCATAGTAAGCGACTGGCTTCCTTTTTAAGGTTATCAGCGAGGGCATAATAACCCAGAAATCCTCTTATCTCAGCATTGAAGGTTGAGAGAATCTCCAATTCACTGAGGTTTTGCAGTTTTGGTCTGGCTTTGCCTCGCCAGAGAGTAGGGTCTCCATACTCCTTACCAAATTTGACAGCTTTAAGGTGGGGTAGAAATAACACGGGCTGGTAGTGAGTAGTACGCTGGGTCGTTACACCATAGCGGGTTCTAAATCTGAGTTTGCGTAACTTCTTCCAGCGTCCAATCTCGTAACCGAGAAAGCGTACCTTGTTCTTGGCATTGGTTACCAATGTTTTCTCCACCGACAATTCAAGTTGAAGTTCATTTTTGAGAAAATCGCCTAATGCTTGTTTTAGTTCAAGAGCATCGGCCTTTGAGCCAATTACACTCACTAGCCAATCATCACCGTAGCGAACATATTGTAGCCGACGAAAGTTAGGGTCTTGCGGGTCAGTAGCCGGTAGACTTAACATTTTCTGCTTTGCCATTTTGTAGGGTTCCCACTTACCCGTTTTACGGGCTTTTTTCTTAAGCCTGTGGGCTTGCCAGCGTACCCGTTGGTATTCGGGATTAAGCTGTCTTACCTGCCCTCTATTAAATTGGGCAATTTTGGCAGCCATTAGCTGGTCTAGCTCATTGAGATAAATATTAGAAAGTAGGGGACTCAAATTACCCCCCTGAGCTACCCCGGAGTAAGTTAGATGATATTGCCAGTTCTCAAGATAACCAGCTTTGAGAAATTGACCGATTAGATGCACGAAACGTTGGTCAGCAATCCTTTTAGCCAAAATTCCCAGTAAAATATCGTGCCCCATTGTATCGAAAAAAGAATGGATATCGCCCTCAATCCACCAACGAGTACCACGCATTTGCTTCACCTGTTCCAGGGCAGTATGGCAACTTCGGTTAGGTCGGAAGCCATGAGAGGTGTCAGCAAAAGTTGGTTCATAGATTGCTTCCAGAATTAGTTTGAGGACTGTTTGGACTAATTTATCCTGAAAGCAAGCTATGCCGATGGGACGTTGACCTCGGTTATTAGGTTTTGGCACATAGATACGCCGGACTGGTTTAGGAACATAGCGAGAAGCTTTAAGTTGAGCGATAGTGTCGTGGATAAGCTCCAAACCAGTTCCGTCTATGGTGGTACCATCCACTCCAGCACTCATATTGCCTGGTTTTGGTGCCAATATTTGGTAAGCCAGGATCCACAATTCGACATTGTAGAGTTTAGGGAAAAGTTGGTCAAAGTTAACTTCGGGTTTTTGAGCCATTTTGCTAAGTATTGCCAAGAGAACCTTTGGTTATTGCGGCACTGTGTGCTCCTCCATTTCTTTGGCAACTCGAAAACCTGTCAGACTTCGCCCTGTCGCTGGCTCTCCCAGCGTCCGAGGTGGGGCGTTACTCCCACGACTACTATTCTGACTCCGTGATTTGCTCGGCTATTCAGACCCTATGGTCATAGCCGCTATTTAAGGATAGCGGCCTGCCGAGACGAACCATCCCCGTTTAGACCTCAGTCCAGATACTTTCGATTTAGCTGACCTTTTTGGACTTTTATCCCGGATACTCGGGTTGCGTCACCAACGTGGGTACAATAACTCCCAAGGCCAAAGCTATTGTGTTAGTGAGAGTAGGTGTCACCAGCTGCCTACCCGGCATTCTTAAACCCGCTCAGTCCTGGGTTTCAAGCAGTTTAGCTTTCAGCATGTCGAAATTGCTTTGGGAAACACTTGGGTTTGCTGGAACCCTTGCTTTCCCTTTTAACGTCGTGCTATGTTCCCCGTTGATCTTTCGATCATTGGGTAAGACGCTAAGCAGTTCCCATTCCCACAGGGAACAAGGGGTTGGATACCTTACTGTCAACTGAGGCCCTTTTACGGGCGCACCCCCGGTAGAATATAGCTGTAGCCAGAAGCAATCTAGTCCTATAAAATTTTCCGCTCATAGTGTTTTAGAACATTTGTTTACTGAGAAATAAAGTTCCGCTTAACTTTTTAGTAACAGAACTTGGCCTTTTTTAATCACATTTCCTCATTTTGGCGGTATCATTTGAGGTTGGAATAAAAGAAGGCTATACTGCCTTCTAACAAAAAGTTCCCACACTATTACTTCTGGGAACTTTTTTGTTTGCCATCCAGCCTTCTCCCGTTCCCCAGGCTTTTAGTCAAATCCCAAAAGTGAAAAAGAGGAAAATATGAAGCGTCAATGGTTCCGCCGAACTAGACGAACATTTCACGCTGCTTCCAGCCGAGCTGTCCCTTTTAAGCGGTAAATCCGATGCCCGTAAACTGGCGGTGGCCGCTTTACTTAAATGCTTTCAATATGAGGGTCGTTTCCCGCTACATAAAAATGAGGTGACCCGCGAAATATTGGCTTATCTGGCCCGCCAACTTAAGCTCGACCCGGAGCTTTACCTGCTCTACGACTGGCGCGGACGTTCAGTCATTTCACATCGAGCTCAAATCCGGGATTATTTGCACTTCAGGGAAGCGAGTGACGGGGATGTGGAGGAGATGCGCGACTGGCTTAACACCCAGGCTCTCCACCATGACCAGGAAGAAGAGCATCTTAAGCAACGCATTTACACGCGCTTTCGGGAATTAAAAATTGAGCCGACTACTCCAGCCCGGATTGAGCGGTTGATTCGTTCGGCCTTACACACTTACGAGGAGCAGTTCTTTAAAAATATTCTGGACAAGTTAAGCCCGGGCAGTCGGCACAAGCTTGAAGCCGCCCTCACTAGCACCATCGTGATTGCCCCTAGCGTGGAAGCGGTCAACCAACCAATCATGCCTACTGTCGACCTTCCTTTTTAGCAACAACTTAAAGCTGAACCGGGCAAACCTGGCCTGGAAACGGTGCTGGCTGAGGCTGCCAAACTCAAGAAACTTCGGGAACTGGCCTTGCCGTTGGATTTATTCGGTGATGCCACCGCCAAAGCAGTCAAGCGTTATGCGTCCCGGGCGGCTACCGAAAGTCTGCGCCAACTCAAAATGCATCCCTTAGCCATTCGTTATACCCTGATGAGTGCTTACTGTTTACGGCGAATGGCGGAGGTGAGCGACAATTTGGTAGAGTTACTGATTGACATCATTCACGGGATTGGAGCCAAAGCGGAACGTAAAGTAGCTAAGGAACTGGTGGCTGAGTACAAAAAAGTAGATCGCAAACCAGTAGTTATGCGTTAATATTCAGGGTTAATTTTTGACCAAATTGAACTCAAAATCCTTGATCTCAACCTTTGCCTGTTTTGTACTTAAATGCCAATACTGTCCAAAATCGACAATGTTGCCCTGGATGAACAAAACTTCGATAGAGTAAATGCAAGAGGTTTCCCTGAGATATATGGGTCTTGAGCCTAATTTCAGATTTATTGAACTTACAATCTCAACGCATTACACCTGAGCTAGGGTAAGCTCTTTTGTTATTTTCCATATTAGGAGCTTACCCTTCATGAGCCTTTTATTCAATTTTTAAGGTGGCTTTTTCGTTATTTGATTTCTCAAACACGTTCTGACTAACCGCTTTGACCTCGAACCCTTACTGGTGGTTGAGTTATATCAAAGGAGGTGGGAAGTTGAACTTTTCTTTTGGTGGATTAAACGCCATCTCCAACTCAAACACTGGTACAGCGAAAATGAGAATGGGGTTTTGATCCAACTCTATGCTAGCCTTATTTCTTTCATTTTGTTAACGATCTACGCTGTGGCTACTTCTAAGGGTCAACTTGAAAAACTCAGGATTGGGGGTTTTTGCGGCAGATCAGGCGGCACTTATTTGATTTAGTGGTTCTGTCAGAGATTGAAACTTACTTGTTTTCGCTCCCTGATGATACTTTGCCGCTTTTATTGTGACCTTTTTACTCAACGCATTACAACTGACCCTAGCTCACTCACTGATGATGAGTGGGAACTAATTATGCCACATTTACCTGTCCAAGGTGGTGGGGGTCGCCGTCGTCAGCACTGCTGGCGCGAAA
>Ga0209512_1002173_pt1 | contig 21660 bp, 15 predicted proteins | sample frozenSSSSmetaG_FD_184142 | JGI IMG/M metagenome (GOLD analysis project Ga0209512, IMG submission 184142) | Glacier valley bacterial and archeal communities from Borup Fiord, Nunavut, Canada, to study Microbial Dark Matter (Phase II) -... | ecosystem: Environmental > Aquatic > Freshwater > Ice >...
AGAAATTCTTTAGAGTATAGCAGCGTTTAAAGGATAAACAATGGGAGGGTGTATCTACATCCTCTCCTTATTTTTCCTAACCGGATCGTCTCTAAAAAAAGCTTTGTAGAGCTGCGGCGTGTTGGTAGCAGGTTGATCAAACCATAAGGCAATAGCCGTTAAGGAAAGATACCATTGCCTGGGAATGTTTTTGTACAGTTTTAGAAAGAACTGGAAAGAAACGAAGTACTCAATAAACGAATAAAAAAAATTAGATAGCTTGCATATGTTTCGATATCCCCTGGTATTTTTATTTATATTGCTCATTCCTTCTTTGAATGCTGCGGTGCAAAAAGTACACAGCGATAACGGCGATGGTACTTACACCAATCCATTGATTCCGGCAGATTTTCCAGACCCTGATGTAATTAGGGTGAATGATACTTATTATATGGTGACAACAACGATGTTTGTTTTTCCCGGAGTGACCATTTTAAAATCTCCTGATTTAGTCAACTGGGAATATTGCAGCAATGCGGTGCCAAGATTTGATTTTAGCAATTGTTACAATCTTGATTCATGCAGCCGTTACGGTCACGGGCAATGGGCAACCAGCATGAAATATCATAACGGCAAATTTTATTTACTTTCTATTACCCTCAATGAAGGTGGATTTATGTGTACCGCTGAAAAAGCGGAGGAGCCATGGCAAATTACACATTTGCCCAAAGGCTTTGACGACCCGGGCTTATTTTTTGATGACAATGGAAAAATTTACGTAGCACAAGGGTACAATAATATATCTATCACGGAGACCGATTCCAATCTTGTAGCAATAAGCAAAGACTCATTGGTGTTCGTGGGTAATATTCGCAAAGGCCTTGAAGGGTCGCACGTGTACAAGCGCAATGGGTATTACTATCTCTATTCAACTTATGGAGGGTTGGATGGAATGCAGGTTGCCCTGCGTTCAAAAAATATTTACGGGCCTTACGAACAAAAGCTGCTGCTGTATGATACAACAAAAGTAATTAATTACGGCATTCACCAGGGCGCATTGATACAAACGCAAACCGGGGAATGGTGGACAATTTTGTTTGTTGACAGCGGCCCATTCGGCCGTTTCCCTTCCCTGCAACCTGTAACATGGATCGATGACTGGCCCATGATTGAGGTGAATGGAAAAGCAGTTACTACTTATAAAAAGCCGGCTATTGGCAAGAAAATGACTATTACAAATCTTCCCACTTCCGATGAGTTTAGCCAAAAGAAATTAGGCATGCAATGGGGCTTTAACCACAATCCCGATTCAACCAGCTGGTCACTAACTGAAAAGCCCGGTTATTTAAGATTGAGGACATCAGGCGTAACATCAGATTTCAAAATGGCGCGTAATACGCGTACGCAACGGCCATTTGCAAAACTTGACCAAACAATACCCACCATTGCATCAACAAAAATAAATGTTAGTAAAATGAAGGATGGCGATATTGCAGGGTTTGCCGTTTTGCAGGATCCGTATGCATATATTGGAATTAAGCAAAACGGAACCGGCAAATACATTGTTATGATGAATGATGGTAAAATGGTAGATTCGGCAGCCACCAATGCATCCACTATTTACTTAAGAACGATTGCATCGAATGCCTCAAAAAAAGCAAGCTTTGAATACAGTACGGATAATAAAACATTCAGGCAGTTAGGCGACCAATTAGCGATGCGGTTTAATTTAAAAATTTTTACAGGTAATAAATTCTGTTTGTTCAACTATGCAACAAAGCAGTTGGGTGGCTATGTTGATGTTGATTGGTTTAGAACGTAATAAAATTATTTAGATGAAAACAGTGATAGCTGTTTATTTAAAAAATTATAAATTTGATCTACCTGGCAAATGCTGCTCTAATATCAATAAATGCGATTATGAAATTTCATTATAATGCCAGCCTGGCATTGGCAATCTTTCTTTTTGTAATTGCAACTGGATGTAACACCAATAAGAAAGCCGTGCTGTTTACTTCTTTATCATCAACTGAATCAGGCATTACTTTCAATAACACCATTGATGAAACCAACATGCCGGGCGATGCATTAAATGAATTTGCCTATATGGGTGGGGGCATAGGCGTTATTGACGTGAACAATGATGGCTTGAAAGACCTTATTTTTTGCGGCAACCAGGTAAGTAGTAAACTGTATTTAAATAAAGGCAACAACCATTTTGAAGATATTACGGTCAGTGCCGGTTTAACTACCAACGATTGGATAACCGGTGTAAGTGTAGTTGATATCAATGGAGATGGGTACGATGATATTTATCTCTGCACTTATGGCAAAACACTGGGCACGCCTGCGCATAATTTGTTATTCATCAATCAGCATAACAATACTTTTAAAGAACAGGCTGCTGAGTATGGGCTTGAAGGCACGGGCTTTTCAACACAGGCAGTGTTTTTTGATTATGATAAAGATGGCGACCTGGATATGTATCTGTCTAATTATATGCTCAACGCTTCTTATTCGGCTAATTACCTGTTTCCAAAAGACCTGAGTGGACATTCGCGTGCAAACGATAAATTGTATAGAAACGAAGGCATTAAAAACGGGTTAAATCACCCGGTATTTACAGATGTTTCCATGCAGGCTGGTATTAAAGAAGATGGGTTTGGGTTAGGAGTTTCCGTCAGTGATTTTAATATGGATGGATGGCCTGATATTTATGTTTGCAATGACTTTGTTTCAAATGATGAGTTATGGCTTAATAATAAAAATGGCACTTTTACAAATGCAATTGGCCAGGCTACAAAGCACCAAAGCTATAGTAGTATGGGCTGTGATGCTGCCGATATCAATAATGATGAACAAGTTGACCTCCTGTCGGTTGATATGATGCCTGAAAATAATTTTCGAAAGAAGCAAACATATTCTTTAATGAATTATGAAAGGTACCAGTCGGAAAGAAACCTGGGGTATACCCCGGAATTTTCACGAAACATGTTGCAATTAAACAATGGCAATTACCTGCAGGGAGATACTTCAATACCCTTTTTTAGTGAGATAGGGCAGTTGGCCGGCATGAGCGAAACTGACTGGAGCTGGAGTGTTTTGTTGGCAGATTTTAATAATGACGGCTTTAAAGATGTACACATTACCAATGGCATTGGCAGGGATTTTATTAACGCGGATTTTATTTCGTTTAGTCAATCTGCGGGCCAAACGGCGACGGGCGAGCAGCGAAAAAAAGCACTGCGTGATAAACTGATTGCGCTGAATCATGTTGCGTTGCCAAACTATTTGTACCTAAACAATGGTGGTTATACTTTTACAAATAGCACCGATTCATCCGGTATCCAGGAGCCTTCTATGTCAAATGGTGCAGCGTATGCAGACCTGGACAATGATGGCGATCTTGATCTGGTTGTAAACAATATCAATAAAGAAGCATTTATTTTTATCAATAATGAAAACAAAACTAACACACCCAAAAACAACCACAGCATAAGTTTTATACTACAGGGTGACAGCTTAAATAGAAAAGGGTTCGGCGCTAAAATATTTGTCTATAACAATGGCAAAGCGCAGGTGCAGGAAGAATATCCGGTACGGGGTTACTTATCTTCTGTAGATTCAAAAATTTTATTTGGTACCGGTAAAAATACAAAGGCGGATTCAGTGGTGATTGTTTGGCCGAACGATCAAAAGCAGGTAATGCAAAACCTGCTGGCCGATTCTGTGTACACATTAAATCAACAAAAGGCAACAGGGCGTTGGTCCCCATCAAAACCTACCACCACCCAAAGAGTTTTTACAGATGTTACCGATACGGTAAATGCATTGTATAAACACACCGCCGTTGAGTTTAATGATTATGCGGAACAGATTTTATTGCCGCAAAAATATTCGCAGTTGGGCCCGTTTATTTCAACAGGCGACATTAATAATGATGGTAAGATTGATTTTTACATGGGCGCTGGATTTAATTCGGATCCTAAAATTTTTATGCAGCAACCCAACGGCAGTTTTACCGGTAAAAATTTTGAGTTAGGCTCTAAGTTTGAAGAAGATGAAGGCAGCGTATTTTTTGATGCTGACGGCGATGGGGATCTCGACTTGTTGGTTACCTTCGGAGGGATGCGCTTCAGTGATACGTCACAATATTATCAGCCACGTTTATATTTGAATGACGGAAAGGGGAATTTTAAACTGAGTCCGGATGCAATTCCTGCCAAAATAAGAACCATCGCAGGTTGCGTTGCTGTAGCTGATTATGATGGAGATGGCAATATCGATGTTTTCATCGGTGGCCGTGTCTCCAAAAAATATCCTTTATCACCAAGAAGTTACCTGTTGCGAAATAATCATGGTATTTTTTCTGATGTAACAGATACGGTTTGTCCGGAATTGGCAAAAGCCGGTATGGTAACTGCTGCGCAATGGGCAGATATCAATAACGATCAACATCCTGATCTGGTTATCGCAGGTGAATATATGCCCGTAAAGTTTTTTAAAAATGACGGAAAAAAGTTTACTGATATTACCTCCTCAACCGGTTTGCAAAATATGGATGGCTTTTGGCGCAGCCTGGTTGCAACAGATATAGACGGTGATGGAGACATGGATTTCGTAGCAGGTAATTTAGGGTTGAACTGCCACTACCAGGCTTCAGCCGAATCTCCTGTTAAATTATATGCAGAAGATATTGATAACAATGGAAGTGTTGATCCTGTTATGTTCTATTTTATAAAAAATGAAAATGGAGATAGAAAATTATATCCTTCTATAAGCCGGGATCAGTTAGCCGCACAGGTGCCTTTGATTAAAAAGAAGTATTTGTTAAATAAAGAGTACGCAAATGCCACAGCAGAGGAGATATTCCCAAACAAAAAAGAGTTGAAAATTTTAACCTGCAATGAAACACGCAGTTGCTGGCTGGAAAATAAGGGGAATGGACAATTCATTATGCACCCGTTACCGGCGGAAGCACAGTTTGCGCCGGTGAATGCCATTATAAGCGCTGATATGGATGGTGATGGCATAAAAGACATACTGGTTGCAGGAAATGACTATCAAACAGAAGTAATGACAGGCAGGTACGACGCGTCATACGGTTGTTTTTTAAAAGGCACAAAAAGAAAAGAATTTAAAGCGGTGTCGCCGGCGATGAGCGGTTTTAAAGTGGATGGTGATGTAAAAGATATGAAAATTATAACGACAGGTAGCGGCGACAGGTTAATTCTTGTTGCAATAAACAATGAATTTATGAAAGTGTTTAAATGCAAAAAATAGCCTACCGTAATTCGGGTGACTGAATAAGTCAGCTGCTGAAAATGAGGTTATTTTTTTCCATTTTTTAAAGAGGATTCTCTAACGATCAACTCTGACTTTATAACAATGGTATTGGTGAGCGTCATATCTGATATACCTTTCAGGTGATTAATCAGGCTTCGGGCCGTTACCTGCCCCATTTCAAAACCAGGGTAATTAATGGTAGTTAATTTTGGGCTGATTACTTTTCCGATATTATCATTATTAAATCCAACAATAGCAATGTCTTCAGGTATTTTTTTTCCGGCCTCTTTCAATACCTGCATCACCACTGCGGCGCAAAAATCGTTGGTGATGAAAATGCCATCAGGCAATGTTTTCATAGCGAGTATGCGATTAGCGGACCTTATTGCATCTTCTTCTTTTAACCCATCAATGATAATAAGTTTTTCATCAAATTTAAGTTTGTAATCGAGTAGTGCGTGTTTGTACCCTCTCATACGTTCAGCGTACACATTTCTTTTGAGAGGGGAGGTGATATGTGCAATGTGTTTACAGCCTTGTTTTATAAGATGCGTGGTAGCATTATAGCCAGCCTGAAAATTATCAATAACCACTTTTGTGTAATCACTGCCTTCAAACACACGGTCGAAAAAAATCAAGGGAATATTTTTGCTTTGAAACTGCTTAAAATGAGACAGGTCGTCCGTTTCAAATGCAAGCGAAGCAATTACGCCATCTACTCGTTTATGAAAAAGGCTACGTGCGTTCACTGCCTCCAGATCGGCGCTTTCTGCGGAGTGTACTATAATGAGGTTGTACTTGGCTTCTGTAGCAATTTTTTCAATGCCGGCTAATACGGAAGTGATAAAATTACTGTTTAGTTCATGGAAAATAACTCCAAGCGTATGTGTTTTCTGCGAACGGAGATTACTGGCAAACATGTTGTGCCGGTAGCCCAGTTTTTCTGCCAATGCATTAATTTTTTTGCTGGTCGCGGCACTAACGGAGGGGTTGTTACTTAAAGCACGGCTTACAGTGGCAGACGAAATACCCAGTTGTTTGGCTATATCGTATATAGTTATTTCTTTTTCGAATTTCAATTATGCAGGTTTTAATTGTATAAATATAGTGGAACTTTTAAAAAATAATTATTGCAACGGATTGCAATTCAAAAAAAAAATCTATATTGTGCTGCTATTGATCTTTCAATTAACAGATAACGCTTGAATAGAAAAATAATTTTAGGATTGTGCAGCGACTTGCAGGAAATTGCGGTCTAATATTGCAATCCGTTTCAAATTGCCATAATGATTATTACCAAAACGATAAATATAATTCCAAAACGATACTTCATTTGCCATTTTTTAAGCTTATTTATAAAATTTTTAACCTAAGTATTCTTCACCAAAAATTGCCATTATAAAATTAAAATCAACTATTATGATGATTCGTCTTCCAAACTTTCATGCCAAAAAAAAGTTTCCATTCCTGCAAAAGAATGCCATACCTATTCTTTTGTTGCTGCTCTTCAGTGCTTTTTCCATTACCAGCCGGGGTCAAACAGTCAAGGGTACTGTTGTTGACGGTGATGGTAAACCACTGGTAGCTGCCTCCATATCATTAAAGGGCTCTGCAGTAGGAGCAACTACCGATGAAAGCGGTAAATTTAGTATTGAAGCACCGCATACCGGTACCTTAATTATAAGTTCTGTCGGCTTCATAAGCAAGGATGTTAAAGTGGGCAACCAAAGCAACATCACGGTGGCATTGCTTTCTGCTAATGCGCAGCTTGAACAGGAGGTAATTGTTGTTGGGTATGGTACGCAAAAACGTACGGCCGTTACCGGTGCCATCTCAACAGTTAACAGTAAAACAATTGCTGAACTACCCGTAGTAAGTGTACAACAGGCATTGCAGGGACGTGTGCCAGGTCTTTCTGTTACAAACAACGGTAGCCCGGGAACAGAACCAATCGTTACCATAAGGGGTATTAGTTCTATCTCTTACGCTTCTAGTCCACTGTATGTAATTGATGGATTTCCTACCGGAGATTTGTCTTCATTTGATACCAGAGATATAGAGTCGGTAGATGTGCTGAAAGATGCGTCTGCAGCTGCTATTTATGGCTCCAGGGCTACCAATGGCGTAATTATAATCACCACTAAAAAAGGTAAAAGGGATGGGAAAATGCATGTGAGTCTAAGCACTAACTATGGCATTCAGGATGTCACTAAAAGGCTCAGTTTATTGAACCCATCACAATACGATCAATATGCCCTGGCTTATAGAGGCAGTTTAGTTCCAAGACGCGATGCCCTTTTTGAATCTGCTCCTGGCGTTAAACCGAATTATCCTGGCCAGCCAATATATCAGGATGCTAAAACAACATACGGCAACAATGTTACTGATTGGCAGGATGCCTATTTTAAACAAGGTGCAATGAATCAAACGAACATTGCGCTGAGTGGCGGCAACGAAGTTTCCCGTTTTAATGCTTCAGCAGGCTATCTTAATCAGTCGGGCACAGCACCTACCGTAGGATATAAGCGTTATAATTTCCGTATTAATTCAGAACACCACATTGGCAAAATGTTCACCTTTGGGGAGAACTTATATATGGCTTCAAGCAATCAGACGTACGATAATAATGAAACAGGCAGTAGATCAAACTTGTTAAACGTTATCAGAATAGCGCCTTATATGCCGGTATACGATCCTACTACCAGCGACGGTTTTAGAGGTGTAAACGAGGTGCTGGATGGTGGCGACCCAACCAACCCACTTGAAGATCAAATAGTGAAAAATCCGGGCACCAGGTCAACTGTAAAGGTTTTAGGAACTGCTTATTTGGAAGTAAATTTGACCAGCTGGCTAAAATTTCGTTCAACTGCTGGTATAGATTATGCCAACGGATTAGATTATCGCTTTTCACCTATATTTAATGACGGCGGTACGATTGCCGGTTCCAGTGCAATTTTGGCCTCAATTACCAATAACCGGTCTGTTTCTACTGTTCAATTGTATACGCAGCAACTTTCCTTTGACAGGACCTTTGGCAATCATCATATTAATGCTATTGGTGTGTATGAATACCAGGGACAGCAAGTGCGTAACGAGAATGCAAACGGTAACCAGGCCTCCAATGAGCTCAAAACGCTCAACAATGCAAGCAATATCTCTTATCAATCATTGATTGGCAAAAACGCCCTCGTATCTTACCTGGGTCGTGTGAATTATGATTTTAAAGGAAAATATCTGTTGAGTTCTGCTATCCGGCAAGATGGACTATCTGTATGGGCCCCAGGCAAAAAATTTGCCGTATTCCCATCAGGCTCTGTAGGCTGGAGAGTGGATCAGGAAGATTTTATGAAAGGCAAAACAAAAATTTCCGAACTAAAGCTTAGAGCCGGTTATGGGGTTACTGGCCTTAATGGAACAATCTTAGGCAACACACCATGGTTGGTTGGGGTAAACGCCAATAGTGCCTATTATCCTTTTGGCAATTCGCTTAATTCAGGCCCCTCTTCCTCTATACAAAGCCTTGGAAACAAAAAATTGAACTGGGAGAAAACAAAGCAAATTAACATAGGCCTGGATTTAGGTTTATTCAATAATGCCTTTACTTTATCTGCGGAGTATTACCGGCGCAAAACAAATAACCTGATATTATCTGTACCTCTTCCCCCATCAGTTGGATATTTGAACTCCACTGTACCGGAAAATATTGCTTCAATGAGCAACAATGGTTTTGAATTGCAATTGGGCTATAATAAACGGCAGGGTGATTTTCAATGGAATGTAAGCGGTAACATTAGTGTTATTCAAAACAAGGTATTTAAATTAGCAGAAGGCGTTGCTAATATTGAAGCAGGGGCTGATGGTGATTTTACCGATGGTTTCAATGTTACCAATACTGAGCCTGGGAGTGCTATTCAATCTTTTTATGGCTGGCAGACAGAAGGCATCTTCCAGAACGCTGCGGATGTAACCAAACATGCAGTTCAAGCTGCTGGAACAGCTCCCGGCGACCTTAAGTTTAAAGATGTAAATGGCGACGGCGTAATTGATGCTAACGACCGTGTATTTTTAGGCAGTTTCATTCCAAAGTTTACCTATGCCTTAAACGCAGGGGCAAACTATAAGAATTTTGCCTTGTCTGTATTCTTCCAGGGTGTTCAGGGTAATAAGATATACAATGCTACCCGTACTGCAACAGAAGGTATGATTCGCTTTTTTAATGCCGGTACACAGGTATTGAACGCCTGGACGCCAACGAATACCAATACAAATATCCCCCGGGCAATATCTGCCGACCCGAACAACAATGCGCGACCTTCTCCCCGGTTTATTGAGGATGGCTCATACCTGCGCCTTAAAAACATAATTTTAAGCTATAATATACCTGACAAGTCTTTACAATCACTAACAAAAGGTGCTGTAAAGAATATAAGCATTTATATATCAGCACAAAACATCCTGACGTTTACAAAATATACCGGATTTGATCCCGAAGTAGGAAACAGAACACCAGGTTCATCATCAATAACCAACGGTATTGACTATGCTGTTTATCCTCAACCAAAGGGATACCAGATAGGCATCAATGCAAATTTTTAAAAGAAAAAATGTAATTTTTTAAATCAATAATATGAAACGAAATATAAAATCGCTGATTGCTTCAATTATCATAGTACTGTTTGTGATAATTGCCTGCAATAAAAAGCTAAATGTACTCGATCAAAATAACCCCACCACAGAGAGTTATTTTAATAACGCAGCAGAACTGCAAAACGGTGTAAATGCCGTATATTCAACTTTGCGTTCCGGAAATTTGTGGGGCCGTTCGGCGTTTTATGCCCATGATATGAGGGGCGGCGAAACGGGATCAGGTGGGCCTCAGTTAAGTTCGGGATTTCAGGAGCTATTGCTTCAACCTTCTCCATCAACTACTAACCAAGTGATAGCAGAGATGTGGACGGGATACTATCAAATGATTAACAGGGCTAACCTGGTAATTTCAAAAGCGCCGAGTATAACCGATAATACAGCACAGAGAGATGTAACGGTGGGCGAAGCTGAATTTTTACGTGCATGGTCTTATTTTGAACTAGTTGTTCATTATGGTGATTTGCCGCTTTACACTGAACCTGTTACAACTATTACAGGTTATAAAGCTAAGTCACCGGCTGCTGATGTTTACGTGTTAATTCTTAGTGACTTAACTGATGCAGTTTCAAAATTACCACCTGTTGCGGCGGATCAGGGCCGTGCTACAAGTGGAGCAGCATATGCAATGTTAGGCAGAGTTAATATGCAAAAAGGTGATTATTCAGCTGCAAAAACAGCCCTCTTGAATGTCTATAATAAATATTCGCTTGTTCCTAATTTTTCTGACAATTTTGATGGCGATGTTAAGATAGGAGGCGCTCAGCTAAACGGGAGCCAGAACGAGTTTAATGCAGAATCTATTTTTGAATTACCTATGGTTGACAAAGGAGATAACAACTTTAACTGGGGATATGTGGGTGAAGGTGCTACTGCAGATGCAAGTAGTATGCGCAGCCAGGAATATGGCATAGTATGGGGCAATGTCATTCCTTCTAATCAGATACTTAATGAATTTGAAGCCAACGACCCAAGATATAAATTCACTTTTTTCGAACCGGGGGATAAATATAATTCGGCTAAATCTCCAAATGCTGATGGCTCTATTGATACTGTTTTAACAGAACCCAATATGAACGTTGCAGCAAGTAATCATAAGGGAGTGGTGAAAAAAAGAGTATACAGAAAATATTCGGTTTTACCTTATACAAATGACGGGTTCCATCCTGATGGTATAAACAAAAGGCTAATTCGGTATGCGGATGTATTGTTGATGCTGGCTGAATGTGAAGCCGAAGTGGGAACTCCTGCCCAGGCAGCCAGTTACATCAATGAAGTACGTAGCCGTGCGAGTGTACACATGCCGCCTGTTGCGCCAGCATCGCATGATGCGGCAATAGCAGCAGTGATGCATGAAAACGCTGTTGAGTTTGCTGGTGAAGAACGTAGTAATGTGAATATTTTACGTTGGAGGGCAAAAGGGTACTACCCATCCATCCGGCCTGATCTAACACCAGGACAGGTGTCTTTGTTTCCAATTCCGGCGAGCGAAACTTCTGCCAACCCTTTAATAAAATAACGGTTGAAAGTTTATTAATAAAAATAGAGGCTGTCCATTGATAGCCTCTATTTTGTTTTTGTGAAACAGGTAATATTAATCTAAGTTCGTTTTTAAATGATTGAAATCATTATGTCATATTTGTTCAATTATAGTGCTCGCCAACTCAAATATAAAGTTCATAACATTATCCTTTCAATAATACTGGTGGCGTACTTCTTTATTTCCTGCAAACATAAGGCGCTTCCCAACCAGGATATGATTGATTTGTTAAAAACAGCAGCACAAAATTTTAACCATCCGGATAACGTTTTTTCTCCGGAATCAGTAGTGAAGCATTGCGATGCTGTTATAGATAGCTCATTCAACCGAGAAGAAGTAATCAACGCTTTTGACAGAAAGGGAAATGCGCTGCTCCAGTTAGGCGAAGAACAAAAAGCGATTGATATTTTCGAATATTTACTTAAAAAAATTCCGCCGGGCGATATTTTACAAAGACAACAAGTGCTGAAAGATTTGGCTATTGCTTATATCCGCCTGGGCGAAAGAAAGAATTGTATTAATATGCATGGCGCGGAATCCTGCATCTATCCTATTTCGAAAAATGGAATGCACAAGGATAAAACAGCCGCTGAAAAAGCGATTGAAATATATAAAATATTGTTGGCGGATGATCCCGGTGACCTGGAATCAAGATGGTTGATGAATATAGCAGACATGACTACCGGTGGATATCCGCAACAAGTTCCGCCGCAATTTCTGTTAAAGGTTAGTAATGATGATACCATGCATCTTGTAAAACCATTTACTGATGTGGCGGCAAATATGGGACTGAATTTTAAATGCCAGGGGGGCGGAAGCATTGTGGATGATTTCAACAATGATGGCTACCCCGATGTGATAATTAGTAGCTGGGATCTTACAGAACCCATGCACTATTACCGAAACAATGGCAACGGAACTTTTACAGATGCATCCGATTCATCCGGACTAGGGTATTTAACCGGCGGATTGAATATGATGCAAACCGATTATAACAATGATGGCTTCAAAGATATTTTCGTTTTGAGGGGCGGCTGGAAGGGGAAGTTTGGGAAAACGCCCAATTCCCTATTAAGAAACAATGGCAACGGCACATTTACAGATGTAACGAAAGAAAGCGGCTTATTGTCATTTCATCCCACCCAAACCGCCACATGGGCAGATTTTAATAATGACGGCTGGCTCGATGTGTTTATTGGAAATGAAACGATCCCTGGTGAAGAAGTACATCTATGTGAATTATATTTGAATAATAAGAATGGAACTTTTACTGAAGTAGCCGCCAGGGCAAGTTGTGCCATAACTGATTTTGTAAAAGGAGTTACTTCCGGTGACTATAATAATGATGGCCTCCCGGATATTTTTATCTCTACCTTCACCGGGAATAAAATATTACTAAAAAACGAATCAACAAAAGGAGGTGCTATTAAGTTTACAGACGTAAGTGAGCAGGCTGGTGTTAGCAAAAATCAGCGCCGTAGTTTTCCTACCTGGTTTTGGGATTATGACAATGATGGGTGGCTGGATATACTGGTGTGTGGCTATGAGTTTACCGGTTCATTGGCCAGTTATGCCGGAGCTGAAGCTATTCAGGCACCTGTTAACAATGCGGGCAAAGTGTTTTTGTTTAGGAACAAACATGATGGAACTTTTGAAGACGTGTCCTCTAAAGTGGGTTTAAATAAAATTGCTTTTGCGATGGGAGGAAATTTTGGCGACATCGACAATGATGGCTATCTTGATTTTTACCTTGGAACAGGAAATCCTTCTTTTAAATCTATTGTACCCAACAAGCTGTTTAAAAATTTAAATGGTACGAGCTTTTTAGACGTTACTACTTCAGCCCGTGTGGGCAATTTACAAAAAGGCCATGGAGTGTCGTTTGTTGATCTCGATAATGACGGCAATGAAGATATCTATATTAAGATGGGTGGCGCTTATAAAGGGGATGCCTATGAAAATTCACTTTACCTAAACCCTGGCCAAAATCACAACCACTGGATTAATCTTTCATTGCAGGGACAGGTATCAAACAGGGCTGCAATTGGCGCAAAAATAAAGGTCACTTTTAAAGAGAATAATGTTGAACGAGCTGTTTACAGGGAGGTGAATTCCGGGGCAAGCTTTGGATCTAACCCACTTTTGCAACACATCGGCATTGGACAGGCAACCGCAATTGAAAAAATAGAAATTACCTGGCCGGTTACGGGAAGGGTGCAGGTATTTGACAATCCGCCAATCGAAATAAATATTAAAATTAACGAAGAGAATAATAAATTGACTACTTACCGACTGGCCCGTTTGGATTTTGTTTCAGGAAAGCATGCGTTGGTAGAATGCTTACCAAAATAAAACCGACTTGCTGTTCTTGTTATAACATGGCTTTATTGTCGTGTAATCGTTCAAAATATAATCATGTATTTACAGAGCGCTGGTGTATTAATTATTCTGTAAGATTATAAAAAAGTGAACAGAATTTTTCAGGCATTATTTTTTTGATAAGAACATTCAACAGCAGTTTATAATTCTTGGTACCCTTTTTATACTGCTGTCCTAAATCTGTATTGTCTTCTTCCACCTTGAATTGTTGCTCTACATTCGCAACAGCTCTACCAGGCGCAATCATGTACAGTTTTTTCAAGGTGGGTGGCGATCATAATGTTCGTGAGTTTAAGTCAGAGTGCGAACGGCAAATATTTTTTTGGATTATTATTTACTTGATGGAAAAAAAATGACAAGTTTAGCACTTTATTGAGTAAACGAACAATATGCATTTCAATCAAGGCAACAGTTTGATTACTGGTTTTACATATATGGCCTGTTTTAGTTATCAGTTGCATTGGTTTATAGCTGTAGGGCTGGTATTGTTTTTACAGTCAGTCGCACGCTAAATCATCCACTGCATTTTATTCGTTGACAAAATTACCATCACCTGGACGACACGGTGAAACGCAGAAATTAGCATCTTTTTTATAAATACAAGATGGTGAAGATCATCAGTAGCCGAGCAAGAACTTACAGAAATGTTTACTGCAGCGCCACGACAGGGCATACCCATAAAATATAAAATAGCTGCCTGGTAAATCAGTAAATAAAGCCAGGGCGCTACCGCAAAGAAAGTTTTTTTAGCAAAATCCTTTTTACTTCTTGATACGTTTACAGATGAACCATCACTCATAATTAAATAACCGCCTTCACCTTTAATGTATTTTTCTACTTCGTTGATATTTACCACATGCGAATGATGCACCCTGATAAATGGATAGTCTTCCAGTATTTCTTCCATCTCTTTTAAACTACGGGAAGCAATTATTTTACGTTTATCTTTTAAGAATAGCATGGTGTAATTAGGGGTTGCTAAACAACTTAAAAGTCTTAGTATATTTGAGTTATAGCGAAAAAAAAGCGAATTACATGCAAATGAATTCAACGAAAGTCTCCAAAAAGTGTGCATCTACTCCAAAATATCTCAGTCCCAATCAACTAACGCTGGCTGGTTTTGAAACGCCCTTTGCCCAGAAATTAACTTCAGAAAACAGGTGGGTAAAAATGGCCCAAGCCATTCCCTGGGATAAGATTGTAGGTCATTATGATAATTTATTTAAGTCAGCCGAAGGCCGCCCACCAATAAGCGGAAGAGTAATACTTGGAGCGATGATGATAAAACACATTGAGTCCCTTACAGACCGTGGTACGATTCAGCATATCCGTGAGAATATGTTTATGCAGTATTTTTTGGGCTACAGCAGCTTTACCAATGAAGCACCTTTCAGTGACACCTTGTTTGTAGAGATACGAAAAAGATTGAGCCTGGAATTACTTTCAAAAATCAATGACATCATAGCCATTCATTGTATAAAAGAAGAGTTGGAACCGCAAAAGCCATCAGTGCCACCAAATGATATGAATGAAAATGATGCGGCACCAGTCGATACAATTACAGCTCCCGCTGGTGAACTTAAAAATGACACCAGGCAACAAGCAGCCAGCGTAACCAGCCCTTCCATAACAACCAGCAACAAGGGCAAACTAATAACCGATGCCACAGTAGCACCGCAAAATATCACTTATCCTACAGACCTAAAGTTGCTGAATGCTGCAAGAGAAAAAAGTGAAGAGCTGATAGACAAGCTCTACAATCCATTATTACATGGCGAAACAAAAGTGAGAACCTACCGGCAAATTGCAAGAAAGGATTTTTTAAATACGGCAAAAAAGAAAGCTAAGTCACTTAAAGTAATATACAAAGCCAACGGAAGCCAGTTACGCTTTTTAAAAAGAAACTTAGGCCATATTGAAACTCTTTTGAAAGCCTATTGTTCCTTTCCTTTATCGGCCAAAGAACAGAAATATTTAATGGTGCTACATACCGTTTACCAACAGCAGGAGCAAATGCATCGTACCCGGAGTAAAAGAATAGATGACAGGATTGTGAATATCCATCAGCCCCATGTGCGTCCCATTGTAAGGGGCAAAGAGAGCGCAAAGGTTGAGTTTGGCAGCAAGCTGCAAGTGGCAATGGTATTGGGTTTTACATTTATAGACCATCTATCATGGGACGCCTTTAATGAAAGTAAATATTTAACCGATACAATCGATAAATATAAAAAGCGTTTTGGGTTTTACCCGGCCGAAGTATTGGCAGATCAGATATATTGTACCCGTGATAATAGGAAGCATCTGAAAGAAAAAGGGATAAAGTTGATTGCAAAACCTTTAGGTCGGCCGTCTTCAAAGGCAGTGGCAGTCCACCTAAGTCCTGGAGAGCGCAACCCGATAGAAGGTAAGTTTGGACAGGCAAAAATTGCCTATGGACTGGACAACATCAAAGCCAAACTAAAAGAAACCAGCGAATCGTGGATAGCGTCAATAGCTTTAGTGCTAAACCTCGTCGCAATGACGAGGAGGGCACTTGTATCCCTAATAAAATACAATTACTACTTGCTCAAAACAATCGGAATGAAATTTATCGGTCACTGCTATAGTGTAAACTTTTTAAAAATAGTGGCTGGGCCGAGTTATTGAGCAAGCCCTACTTAGAAACGATAATCATCCCCAACCCAATAATGTATAACAACAGCATTACATGCAGCAAAGGCTTTGTACCAGCTGGGGCTTTTTCAAATTCTTTCCAAACATAAATACCCCAAATAGCTGCTACTACAGTTGCTCCCTGTCCTAAGCCATAAGAAACAGCAGGACCAGCTTTACCGGAAGCTATAATGTTTAGCGACATACCGATACTCCAGATTACGCCCCCTAAAATACCCACCAAATGGTCTTTTAATTTTCCTTTAAAATAATCAGTAAATGGAATAGGCGCACCTGCAAAAGGCCGCTTCATTTGCAGGGTATTAAAAAGAAAACTGCTCACTACTATACCGATACCAAAAAATACAAGCGCAGTGTAAGGGGTTAATTTTCCTGCTTCGGGAATATTGAAATTAGTAACCATGGAACCGGCAACATATTTATAAAACAAGCCCATTAAACAACCGCTTACCACAGAAAGGATCAATCCCTTTTGAGAAACTTTTGATGCAGCTTGTGCATTTAATTTTTTATACGCTTTTGCATTTAAAATTATGGCCACTGCAATCAGTATAACGCCGCCAAATATCAGCAAGGGGTTACCCTGTGGGTTTGAAATATAATTTAAAATTACACCCAACACCAATGCAATACCAATGCCCACAGGAAAGGCAACAGACATGCCGGCAATACCAATAGCTGCTACCAGCAATATATTCGCCAGGTTAAAAACAACACCCCCGGTAAAAGCAGTTAAAAAATTACCGGTATCAGCCTGTTGTATATCAGCCATAAAAGAGCGTCCTTGCTGACCATTACTGCCCAGCGTAAAAGCAAGTAATAAGGTGGTAAGCAAAATTCCAACTCCATAATCCCAATACAATAATTCGAACCGCCATGTGTTGGTGGTTAGCTTGGTTGTGTTGGCCCAGGAACCCCAGCAGAGCATGGTGATAACACAAAGTAAAATAGCGAGGCTATAATTTTCTACAATAAACATATGCAGTGTTTTAACGTGATAAGTCAATTTCGCTTCGGAAAGGTACAGATGCCTGTGCACCCAATCTTGTAACAGAAATGGAAGCTGCTGTTACTGCAAATTGTATAGCCTGTTGCCAGTCCATATTTTCGGTAAGCGCCACTGTTAAAGCACCACTGAAAGTATCCCCTGCCGCGGTTGTATCTTTTGCCTGCACTACTGGCGCAGCAACTTTAAATTGTTCATTCCTATTTTTAAAATAAGCACCTTGTTTACCCAATGTGATAATTACATTTTGTACCCCTTTACTTAAAAAAATATCGGCTGCTTTTGAAGCGGTGGCCTGGTCTGTTACTGTTACACCAGTGAGCAATGTGGCTTCTGTTTCATTGGGTGTTATTAAAAATAGACCGTTCAGTAATTCATCGCTTAGACCCTGTGCAGGTGCCGGATTAATAATTACCTGTTGATTAGTTGCTTTAGCCATTATTGCAACGGCTTCAATAGTTGCCAATGGAATTTCGAGCTGCATTAAAATAATGGCAGCTTCGTTGATGGCATTGACAGTTTCAATATCTGCCGGTAACAGGTTGGCATTGGCACCAGGCGCTACTACAATACAATTTTCCCCTTCTTCATTTACCATTATCAGGGCTATACCCGATGGTGCTGTATCATCTGTAAAAATAAAATCAGTATCAATGTTTTCTTTTTGTAAACCTTCAATGGTTTGCTTACCAAAAATATCATTGCCCACTTTTGCAATCAGGGTAACGTTACCACCCAGTCTTGCAGCAGCAACTGCCTGGTTAGCTCCCTTGCCACCGGCATTCATAAAAAAGGTTCCGCCAAGCAATGTTTCGCCGGGTAATGGAAGTGTGGCCGCTTTTACTACCATATCGGTATTGGCACTGCCTACAACAACTATTTTTTTCATTAATTATTTTTTAGAGTCACCTGCTATTGAACTAAGATATGAATGAATCGTAAAGTTTAAACAGCACCAGCGGTGCAGAAGCCCAAATCCATTCACAAAATTCTTTGTAGGTACAATCTTTTGCCTCCTTGTATTCAACCTGCATGGTAATTAAATTTGATAACCGTAATGATGACATCATTTTGTTGAATCGCCTCAAAATTAGCTTATGTAATATTCTTAAAATAAGGGTACGCAGGTTCTCACTCTCTCCAAAAGATTTTTTTCCTTCTAAAAACATTTGCAAAATGCCCAGGTGATTAATTTTTGTTTTGTATTGCCCCTTTACTTTTTTCAGGAAAAAAGGACAGTTATTAAAAATATCATCCTGCGTGACACTTGTAAACACTATTTTTAATTTTTCTATTTCACCAATTGACAGAAGCGGCACCAGAAGCTTCCCGTTGAACTGCCGATAAATATTTTGTACTGCTGTTTACAGACTGTTATCAGATATTCTGCCAGGCCGCCTGCAAAAGCACCTTTGCTTCCACCGCCAGAAATCACTAATGCTTTCATTCCTTTTATTGATTATAATAAATTGAACATGGATTTCAGAAACAAGGTTAAGTTACAGCTATTATCATTGCAGTCATTAAAATATAATTCAACTTAACATACTTCCTACATCCGCACTGCAAACTCATTTCCTTATGTTTTATACATTCAAAAACGGACACCACATAAAACAAGCGGCAAATAATTAAAGTGATAGGTAGCAAAAAAAATAAAAAAATCACACGTTATTTTTGATAGAAATACCTGGTTAATACCGAAGTATTTTTGTGAGGAGCTATCACTTTTTTGCTATAAAAATAATGACATTATAAAATATTTCTGTTCTACTTTATAAATATAATTTTCCAATTGTACAATTTTCTGTAATTCATTTTTCTTGGCTGCTTAATTTAAACTGCTAATTAAAACAGCGTCAAGTTGGTTATACTTGCAGGCAGGTGGAGGAAAACTTTACAACAAAAGAAGCCTGTTTTTTTTATAAAAATAAATCATGCTGAGATGAATCAAAACATGACCGGCATAATACTTTCACCGTGTTTTAATAATTAGCTTTATAAAGAGATGGTGACAGAAACTGAACAACAAATATTAATCAGGTAAAAAATATTTTATGATAACTATAGATAAATTAAACACCGATGTAACCGCCTATTGGTTTGCTATGGTACTTTTATTTATTGCTCCTGGCATTTATGGAAGGACTGCAATAGAATGGCTGTTGATGAAAATGTATGCGTTTTTTATTCAAAAAACATCTATCAACCTATAAAAAAATCTATAAGCTGTTTACTACCCCGTAACAACTTAAGCAGTTGCTCCTCCACAATATAGCCTCCTGGTTAAAATTTATGTTAGTTTAATCTCTATATTAAATTTAATCAATTCAATAACAAAACTTACTTTGCAAAGTATTGTTATGAGAACTGATAACGATAAAAACCAAAAAATATGAATTATTTAAAAAAATTATTGATTTTAGTATGCTCTTTTTTAATACTAATCAGTTGTAAAAAAGCTGATGCAAACAAAATTCCTCCTACCAACCTTGTTTTAAATGCTGTTGTAAGTTCAGATGGTAGTGGAAAGGTAATTTTTACAGCCACAGCAGATAATTCAGTTTCATACTTTTTTGAATTTGGAAATGGGGAAAGTAAAACCGGAGCTTCCGGAAATGCCACCTACCAATATACTGAAGAAGGAACTAATTCTTACACTGTTACAGTTACTGCAACAAGCAGTTCAGCTTTAACCATTAAAAAATCTATACAAATAAGCGTTAAAGTTGTTGCCCCGGTACCTACCTTATATTGGTCAGAAGAATTTGATAAAGATGGTGCACCTGACCCAACAAAATGGGGATATGATTTGGGGACGGGGTCTAATGGATGGGGTAATTCAGAATTGGAATATTATACCAACCGCCCCGAAAATGCAATTGTTCAAGGTGGCTTTTTAAAGATAAATGCCATTAGGGAAAATTATAGTGGAAGTGCATTTACTTCAGCCAGATTGCTCACTAAAGATAAATTTGCCTTTAAATACGGTAAGGTTGAAGTAAGAGCAAAACTTCCTGCAGGTGTAGGTACCTGGCCTGCTATCTGGATGTTGGGAAGTGATATTGCGACTGCTTCATGGCCGGCCTGTGGGGAAATTGATATTATGGAGCACCTTGGTAGAGATTTAAATAAAATTTACGGAACATTACATTATCCCGGCCATTTTGGAGGTAGTGCTGATGGCAGTACAACAATGATAGCAAATGCTACTACTGAATTTCATATTTATTCTTTAGAATGGACAGCCTCTACAATTAAAATATTTGTAGACGGTCAATTGTTTCATACAACTGTAAATTACAGTGGCATCCCATTTAACCACGATTTTTTCTTTATCCTAAATATTGCCATGGGCGGAGGTTTTGGAGGTGCAGTTGATGCGACATTTACCAATGCAACTATGGAAGTAGATTATATCAGGGTATATAAATAGTATTGGCACAAAAAGTATTTATAAAAGCTAATACCGATTGTATTGTTTAAAAGTACTTTTAAATAAGAAGCCATCAGAAATAAATCTGATGGCTTCTTATTACCAAAACTAACTGCTGCTAATTAAAAACAACAAAACTAAAAATTCGTATAAATGGTTTTTCAGGCTTTTTTAAAAGAATTTAAGATAATAAGGAAGCAACCTTACCTGTCATCCTACACAAATGAGTTACCGTATTTGTACATCATATCAATAATTGATCTTTGATAAATGTACGGTGTAGTATTTAAAAATTATCATGCAAACGATTGCACAAAGTATTATTTTAAAACATTTTCGGTATCAATTCTAAATATTCAATGCATAGCATTGGTTATTATGCACCCTGAATGTAATTTCCTTTTTTGGAATATTATTTCATAATTTATTTATATACAGGTAATACTTGTTAATTTAGCATTTCAAAAAAAAATATGAAAAACATACTATTTATTATTGCCATTGCTCTATGCAATTTTACTTTTGCACAAACACTTACAACTCCGCAGCCAAGCACTACACAAACCATCAAACAAAATTTTGCTTTGGCAGCTATAGAATTATCCTATTCAAGGCCAAATATTAAAGGACGTAGTGTAATCGGTAACCTTGTACCTTTTGGTAAAGTGTGGCGCACCGGTGCCAATGGAGCAACTACGCTTACTTTTGGAGATGATG
>Ga0209512_1002174_pt1 | contig 21654 bp, 19 predicted proteins | sample frozenSSSSmetaG_FD_184142 | JGI IMG/M metagenome (GOLD analysis project Ga0209512, IMG submission 184142) | Glacier valley bacterial and archeal communities from Borup Fiord, Nunavut, Canada, to study Microbial Dark Matter (Phase II) -... | ecosystem: Environmental > Aquatic > Freshwater > Ice >...
ACATTGTATAAATTTAATCAATAAGTTAATGAGATTAAATCGCAATAAGCAGAAGTATTATCAACGAGGTCTCAGGGCAAGATCGCTTATCAAGTCGGTATTCTAGCTATTGTTGTCACCCCCTCAGCAATTACTCACCATCCTCGAAGAGATTCTAACCAACAATATTCAGGTTCGCAATTTTGAGGTAGATCATTGTTTTGAGCAAATTGGGCAAAAAACAATGTTGCTTAATGCTTGTAAGCTACAGCCAGAAGATAACGTTTCTCAGATTTTGCTGTTAATCGAAGACATAACCGAGCGCAAGCAGTTTGAGATTGAACGCTTGCGGCTATTAACCCAGGAGCAATCAGCTCGTCAACAAGCAGAAACTGCTAACAAAGCCAAAGATGAATTTATCTCAAACCTCTCGCATGAACTCCGTAACCCGCTAAATAGTATACTAGGATGGTCGCAACTACTCCGCAGTCGTCGCGCCTTGGATCAAGCCACAATTGTCCGGGGCTTAGAACTAATCGAGCGAGGTGCCAAAGCCCAAGCTCAGCTTATTGAGGATATCCTGGATATCTCTCGCATCACAAGCGGCAAGCTTAATCTTAACAGGAGCACTCACGATTTACATTTAATCGTGCAAGCTGCCCTTGACATCGTGCAATTATCAGCCTCAGCCAAGAATATTCAAATTGTTTCATCGTTGAGTTCTGTGACAATTATGGGCGACAGGGATCGCTTACAACAAGTTCTATGGAATCTTCTATCAAACGCTATAAAGTTTACACCCTCAGGCGGGCGAGTCGAAATTAAGCTTGATTCTGACGGGCATTCGGCTCAAATTCAAGTCAGCGACACAGGGCAAGGTATTGAGGCTGACTTGTTGCCGTACATTTTTGACCGCTTCCGCCAAGGCGATTCTAGCACTACTAAAGCAGTCGCAGGGCTAGGATTGGGATTATCAATCGTGCGACAGTTAGTCGAGTTGCATGGCGGTACGGTGCAAGCCCAGAGTCCTGGTGTTGGACAAGGAGCTACGTTGACTGTATGCTTGCCTTTACCAACGGTTTTGTCGAGTGAAGTGCTATCACTGCCCCAAGAATCAACCTCAGAGAGTGATTTGGTATCCTCAGCCGAGCTTCCTACCCCCCTGCTGGCTGGTTTGCGGATATTAGTTGTCGATGATGAGGTTCATATACTTGAACTCTTGAAGTTTATGCTTGAAAACTATGAGGCTGAGGTGTTAACTGTAACATCTGCCTATGAAGCTTTAGATATTTTGTCCACAAATCCTGAACAATATGACGTGCTTGTAACTGATATTGGGATGCCTTTGCAAGATGGGTATTCTTTAATTCAGCAAGTGCGTGAGTTGGATACGGAAGTAGGGGGACAAATTCTTGCCATCGCCCTCACTGCCTATGCCAGCGTTCAAGACCAACAAAGGGCAATTGATGCTGGCTTCCAAGCCCATATTGCAAAACCTGTCCAACCCCTTCAACTGGCATTGCTAATCGCAAACTTAGTAGCAGTTAATAGCTTGAAATAAAGCTTTGGCAATTGTCCGCTGTTTTGGGCTAGATGCTAAAACTTGCATTTATATTAGCAATAACTGTATCTGGATATCCATAAAATATACATCCAGATAGATCCCTAAATTCTATGCACCCATACCCGAATACCGCTTCAATCCTTGTCGCCACAACCAGCGATTGAGAATGTAAAATAGCAATCCCCAACCAAGTATTGCCAGAAAACCCTGACCTAAGTTCACAGGTAGCCCCATTAACAGGCTGACAGGGAAATTAACTAGGTAGGGAAATGGTGTCCACATGACTACAGCCCGCACTGGTTCAGGAAACACGGCTAAAGGAGCGATTAAACCGGAAAGGTATAAATAGAACAAAAAAAATAAATTCTCTATAGCACTTGCTCTTTCTGTCCAGAAGGCGCAGAGGGCAAAAGTGTATTGAATTATGAAGCGGAGGCTAAAAGCAAGGATAATAGCGATCGCAAACAATAAACAATTTCCCAAACTCGGTATCCAAAAACTTTGAGGATACAGAATAAAAAAGAAACCTATCAGTAGCAACGTAAATGGCGTCCGCGCCGCCCTTTCAGCAAGGTGAGAAGCAACATGATGCCATACTGGATCGATTGGTTGTAACAGCCGAGGTGAAAGCTTACCTTCAACGATTTCGCGTTCAAACTCGTAAATTACCCAAGTAACTGTAAATTGTCGAACAATGAAAACTGTGAGAAAATAGCGGGCAAACTGGGTTGATGTTAAACCAAACCGTCCACTTTGTGCTGCCTGAATCCAGACTCCCATCAAAATAATTGGCAAAGAGTTAGATAGTACCCATAAAATTAGTTCTGCCCGATATTCCACCATGTAGGCGTAATTTATCGTAAATAGCGTTCGGGCTTTTCTGATTATCTGGTTCATTTAAGGAATAAATTATACGACTCCGGCTTGGAAAATTCGACCGATTACTTCTTCTACAGGAGGTTCGGTTACTGTCAAATCCATTACTTCTAACTCACTTAAAAGCTGAGTGACTGTGCGAGTAAGTGCTTCTTGTGGGACTATATAACAAACCGATCGCCCTTCGTGGGCTTGTAAATCCCCATAAAGTAATAATTTTTCTTTCGCTACAGGTTGCGCTAATTCCAAGCGCACTTCCCGATAAGGAGCAAACTGGGTGAGCAATGTATCCAAGCTGCCATCATACATCAACTTACCTTGGTAAATTAACAAAACTCGCTGGCACAAAGCTGTAATATCAGCCATATAATGGCTAGTTAATAAGACAGTTGCTTGATAACGCTGATTGTAATCTCGCAAAAAATCGCGCACTGCAATTTGAGCATTGACATCTAATCCCAAAGTCGGTTCATCCAAAAATAATACCTGTGGCTGATGTAAAAGTGCGGCTAAGAGTTCCGCCTTCATCCGTTCACCCAAAGATAGCTTTCGTACTGGCTGATTTAACTTCCCCGCCAACGTCAGCATCTCTGTCAATTCTCCCACCCGTTGGCGAAAGTCTTTGTCAGAAATGCCATATACAGCCGCATTAATCTTCAACGAATCAATCGCCGGTAAATCCCAAATCAACTGCTGTTTTTGACCCATCACCAAAGTGACCTTCTGCAAAAATGCTTCTTGACGGCGAAATGGTACATATCCAGCCACTCTCACATTACCGCTAGAGGGATGAATCAAACCTGTCAACATTTTCAAGGTTGTAGTTTTACCAGCACCATTTGGACCTAAGAAACCCACCACCTCCCCTGGGTTGATTTCTAAAGAGACATCTTGAACAGCATTAACTGGTCGGTAGGTGCGGTGAAAAAAGTGGTTGATCGTTCCTTTGATTCCTGGCTCTTTCACCGCCACTGGATAAACTTTGCTCAGGTTTTCGACAACAATCATGGACATGGGCTTCTATTTTAATCGACCAGAGCGCAGAATACTCACAATTAACCACAATCCTAATAAACTAGCTGCTCCAAATAGAATGCTGCTGGAAAAAGACAGTTGGCTAGTTTGGGCATTACTGGAAATAATTGCTGCACCCATAATCAGTGATCCTACTAGGATACTGAAAGACAATCGGTTAGCAGAATCATCAAGAGAGCGGCGCATACCATCTAAACCTTGCAGTGATAAATTCCAGTGTAAGGTTTCGGAGGTGACTCGGTCTAATAGTAACTCAATTTGGCGCGGAGATTGGAGGGAGAGACTTTTCAGATCTAAAGCAGTGCGGAAGAGCGATGTTAAAGGATTTTCACCGATGAACTGACGACGGACTAAATCTGTCATCAACGGTTTAATTTCTTCTAAGAAGTTAACTTCGGGGTTAAATCCTCTGGCTACGCCTTCTAAGTTAGCGATCGTTTTAGCATACAAACCCATATTACTGGGCATCCGCACTTTATTATTGCGGGCGACTTGCAGCAATTCATAAATAATTTGACTAAAGTTAATATCTGCGAGATTTAAAGTGGGATACTTTCGTAACATTCGGTCATAATCGTTTTCGAGATTGGCGATATTTACCGATTCGCTGGCACTAGCAAGTTGTAAAGTTAACTGAGCGCAACGTTGAGCATCTAAATCCACGATCGCTAACAGCATCTCCGTCAATATCTGCTGTGTACGTGGGTCAAGTCTTCCCACCATGCCACAATCTAGTAAAGCAATACGACCATCGCGCAGATAAAATAGATTTCCGGGATGGGGATCGGCGTGAAAAAAGCCATCGACATATAACTGCTGAAAGAAAGCGCGAAATAGTAAAGTTGTAATTGCTTTGCGTTCGACGGTAGAATCTAAACCATTCTTGTTGAACTTGGCTGATAGAAGCGGGATTCCGTCTAACCATTCCATTACCAACAGCTTTTCAGTAGTTAAATCCCAGTTAATTTCTGCAACTACAATTTGAGTTGGGTCAAACCACTTGCTTTTGGATAAATTTTGCCGCAGTTGGTCTGTGAAACCGGCTTCTCGGGTAAAGTCTAGTTCCGCTTCTAAAGCTTTGGTAAATTCCTCAGCGAGAGATTTAATTTCGTAGTTTTGTCCGAATTCAGTCCGCGCTACTAAATCGGCGACACCTTGAATTAAAGCAATATCTTGACCGACTGTGGAAGTAATTCCTGGACGTTGCACTTTTAAAGCAACTTCCCGTCCATCTGCTAGTGTAGCTCGATGTGTTTGAGCGATGGAACCGGCGGCGACTGGGATGGGGTTAATTACCGCGAAGGTTTCTTCTAAGGGTTTTTTGAGTTGCTTGCGGATAAGAATTTCAATTTCTGACCAGGGGACTGGGGGGACGGCGTCTTGGAGGGTTGAGAGTTCTTCGATGTACGCGCCACTGAGTAGGTCGGGACGGGTGGAAAGTAATTGTCCGAGTTTGACGTAGACAGGTCCTAGGTCTACGAGGATGTTTTTCAGGACTGCGGGGGTGGGTAACTGCGGTTGGTCGGTTTTACCGCCGGTGAGGACGCGGCGCATGTAGTCCCAGCCGTTGCGAAGGACAACTTCAATGATTTCTCTTTGACGTGGAACTGTTTGGGTAAGGAACATTTGGAAGGGGGTAATAAAACCGACAGTTTGGTTATATCCAATTATGAGGGGTTTTGCCTCTGTCAGGGGGGAGGGATTTGAAACGCGGAGTTTCTTCGCGGAGTTTCTTGCGCGGAGTTTCTTCGCGGAGGATTCCCCCCCTCCGGCTTTTTTTAGAGTAGTTCCTGGAAGCGGGGGTCGTTTTGGAGGAGTTTTAGGACTTGTTTGATTTCTTGGGTGCGGTGTTTGTTGACTACTAGAGTGACGTTGCGATCGCGGACAATGACGACGTCATCTAAGCCGATGGTGACTATTACTTCTTTTTCGTCTGCTGCATAGAGGATTGTTCCTTGGGTGTCTAGTCCGACGTGGGTGGCGAGTTCGACGTTGGGTGATTCGGCTGTTTTGAGTAGGCGTTCAATCGCGTTCCAGTCGCCGAGGTCGTCCCAGCCGAAGTCTACGGGGATGACGTAGGCGAGATTGGTTTTTTCCATTAAGGCATAATCAATACTTAGTTTAGGTAGTTGCGGATATATATCGGGACCCTGTTCTGTGATGGGGGTGATGATTTCTGGGGCGTGGGTTTGGAGTTCTTGGAGGACGACGCTGGCGCGAAAGACAAACATCCCACTGTTCCAGCTATAACGACCTGTGGCGAGGAATGATTCGGCTGTCTCGCGGTCAGGTTTTTCGGCGAAACGGTTGACGTGGTAGGCTGGGCATGATGGAAAGTTAGCTACCTGCTCGCCTTGTTCGATATAACCGTAGCCTGTAGATGGGAAGGTGGGTTTGATGCCTAGGGTGACAATTGCTTCTGTCTCTGTTGCTAATTTTGTGGCTGATATCAGTGTTTGTTCAAAAGCGTTTTGGTCGGCAATCCAGTGATCGGCCGGGAAAAACCCGATTACTGCATCTTCTCCATAACGTTTTTTGATTTCTAATGTCGCCCAAGCGACGGCTGGGGCTGTGTCTCTCCCTAGGGACTCTACTAGTAAATTTTCATTTGGTAATTCCGGTAATTGTTCGGATACACCAGCGGCTATTTGGCTGGAGGTGATGACCCATAAATTTTCCCAACCACCAGCGAGAGAAATCAGTCGCTCAGCGGTTGCCTGTAGAAGGCTTTTGCCGCTACCATCAAGGCTTAGGAACTGCTTTGGTCGGTGTTGGCGACTCAGGGGCCAAAAGCGCTCACCTTTACCACCGGCAAGAATTACGGGAATTAAGGTACTTTTCATCCTGTTTTAAAGCTACATTGCTCAAGATCACTTAAAGTGTACTGTGACAATTGCCACTGGCAAATATCACAGCTTGCATTACCATACTTTAGGATGCGGTTAAGTGGGGAGGATAACAGTGGTTAAGGAAGCACGCTCAGAAAATCAGCAAACATCATTGGCTCGCGCCGACGGTTCTTCTCGTTCGCAAAGCTTAGTAAAACATATGACAAATGAGAAGGTCGAGAAGTTCGGGCTGACTATGCCTCGGTGGCTTTTTTTGGGATTAACAGTTGTGCTGGGGATCACAGCTTCGGGGCTATTTGTCTCGACGCTGGCTTTGATGACGCCGATTTGGAGTTCTAAAGATTTTTTAAATCCAGAAATGGCTGCTGCGGGTAAAGACCCAGAAACAACACCGTTACCCGTTAACTTGTGGGAAAACCTCCCAGATTACAAGTTAGTGCAGCCAATGAACATTTTGATTTTAGGAATTGGCAACGTTCCGAATGCGGTGGATGGAAGTGCGGATAGTTTTAAAGGGAATAGTTCCACCATGTTGTTGGTGCGGCTGAACCCCGAAAATAAAACGATTCGGGTGCTTTCGATTCCTCGCGATAGCATGTCTTTGATTCCCGAAACGGGATTGTCGAAGATCTCAGCGGCTAATGCTCGTGGCGGTTCAGTTTTGGCAGCACGGGTAGTTAGTAAGACTTTAAATAATGTCCGGATTGATCGCTACGTTCGCCTCTCTAATAGTGCCTTGCGGGAGTTGGTCGATCAGCTGGGAGGAGTGGATATGTTTATCTCTGAGCCGATCAACTTTGAGAATCCATCTAAACAGTTGTCTGTCCATCTGGCTAAAGGTTGGCAAACTCTCAACGGCGAAAAGGCTGATGGTTTTGCTCGCTACCGAGAGCCGGGATTAGCTGATTTGGGACGCGTGCAGCGTCAGCAGATGCTACTCCAAGCTTTGCGCGATCGCCTCTCTAGTCCGGCGATTCTGCCACAGATGCCGCAAGTCATCCACGCCATGCGTAAATATACTGATACAAATCTCAAGTGGGAAGAAATGTTAGCAGTGGTGAAATTTGGTCTGACACAAGATCCAAATAATTTCCAACTGATGATGTTACCAGGTGTCACCAGCCGTTTAAGTAAAGACCCTGACAGCTATTGGCTGACTTTTCCTGAACAACTCCAGATGATGAATGACTATTTTGGGGTGAGTATTATTGGTGTCAAACCACTCCAGAAATCCCTGAATAACCAGAAAATCTCGGTCCAAAATGCGGCAAATAACCCCAAAACGACAGAAAAATTAGTCAACTATCTGCACAGTAAAGGCTTTACCAAAGTGACTGTGATGTCAGATTGGCCTGATGCTCAACACGAAACCCAAATTATTGCCCAAAAAGCTAATCCAGAAGCGGCTGCAGAATTGCAGAAAGTTTTAGGCTTGGGGAAGGTAGAGGTATCGGCGACAGGAGATCTACAATCTGACCTCACCATTCGTTTGGGTAAAGATGCGACCACTTTTGGGGGAAAATAGTCATTGGCTGTCCATAAATGAGTAATATGACATTTATGAATAAGATTTGGCTACGGTTAATCGGTTTGCTGCTAGTTATGACTCTGGCTTGGCTATGGGTGCTTGTGGGTGCTAGACCCGCTTTCGGCCAAGTCAACACAATTAATTACAGTAATACAAATCTCGAATCACGGGACTTTTCCCATCTAGATATGACAGGTGGGACTTTTGTGGCGGCGGAAATGCGCGGAACCAATTTTCAAGGTACGAACTTGAATAATGCGATTTTTACTAAAGGTGTGCTCTTAGGCGCTAATCTCGAAGGAGCAAACTTAACTGGCGCTTTGGTAGATCGGGTGACATTTGATCGCGCCAACCTCAAAAACGCAATTTTGCAGGAAGCTACCTTGACACGCAGTCGCTTTTATGGTGCTGTAATTACGGGTGCTGATTTTACAGATGCCTTGATAGACCGTTATCAAGTGACATTATTATGTGATATTGCTGATGGTGTAAATCCGGTGACAGGAATTTCCACACGCGATAGTTTAGGATGCCGTTAAAAGTATTTGCCGCCGTCAAGTTATTGTAATTACGTGAAACAACAAGCCTCTCGTTCAATCGCTGGTATTGCTGGAATTGTTGCGGTGGCAACATTAATTAGCAAAGTATTTGGTTTAGTGCGGCAAGTAGCGATCGCTGCCTGTTTTGGTTTAGGTCCTGCGGCTGATGCCTTCACCTACGCCTACACGGTTCCGGGTTTTCTCCTAATTTTACTCGGTGGGATTAACGGCCCATTTTACAGTTCTATTGTCAGTGTCTTATCCAAACGCAAGCAAGAAGAAGCAGCTCCTTTAGTAGAAACAATCACCACATTTGTCTGTGGGATGTTGCTGATTGTTAGCATCTTAATCTTCTTTTTTGCCCCTAACTTTATTGACTTATTAGCACCAGGCTTAAGACTGTCGCACAATACGCTAGCTAATGATCCGGCAACCCAAGAACTACTAGCGCACAATAAGTTAGTTAGAGATATTGCCATTCAACAACTCCAGATCATGGCACCGATAGCAGTCTTAGCCGGACTGATTGGCATTGGCTTTGGAGTTCTCAACGCTGCCAATCAATTTTGGTTACCATCCGTCAGTCCGTTATTTTCTAGCGTTACAGTGATTATCGGTCTGGGTGTTTTGGTTCTGCGATTTGGTAACAAAATTAGCACCTTAGAGTATGCCCACTTAGGTGGTATGGTTCTCGCAGGCAGCGTTTTAGTAGGGGCAGTTTTGCAATGGTTGGTGCAATTAGTCACCCAAATACGCCTGGGTATGGGTTCATTACGACCGCGATTTGATTTTAATCAACCGGGAGTCCAAGAAGTCCTAAAAATCATGGGACCTGCGACCTTCTCCTCTGGGATGTATCAAATTAACTTATATACAGACTTATTTTTCGCTTCTCTCATCCCGATTACAGGAGTTGCAGCCGCCTTAGCAAACGCGAGTTTATTAGTCCAAACACCTTTAGGCATTATTTCCAACGTCGTATTAGTTCCGCTTTTACCACTATTTTCGCGCCTAGCTGACCCAGATAAGTGGGATGATTTAAAAATTCGGATTCGTCAAGGCATGCTGCTAGCAGCCTTCACCATGCTGCCATTAGGCTCATTAATGGTAGCGCTAGCAGAACCCATAGTGCAGGTCGTATACGAACACGGTGCATTCGAGGAAAGAGACTCAGCACTAGTAGCCTCACTCCTCATAGCGAATGGTATTGGCATGTTTGTCTACTTAGGGCGCGATGTCTTAGTGCGAGTATTTTATGCCTTAGGCGATGGCGACACACCCTTTCGCATCAGCATGGTAAACATCTTTCTCAACGCCCTATTCGATTTCTTCTTAATAAAACCTTTTGGTGCCCCCGGCTTAGTATTAGCAACTGTATCTGTAAATTTATTCTCAGTAATCATGTTGCTATTTTTACTTAACCGTAAGCTAAATGGATTACCTTGGCGAGAGTGGATATTCCCGTTCCTGGGTTTACTAGTTGCCAGCTTATCAACTGGTGCTGCTAGCTGGGGTATGGTCTGGGTCTGTCAAAACATCCTCGGTTTAGGCACAGAAAAATTATACGCACAACTATTAGAACTAGCTATCTCCGGGTTAGTTGGCTTAGGAATCTTTACCTTAATCACCGCCCAACTAAAACTACCAGAAGTAGAAGAATTTGTATCGAGACTACGCCAGAAATTTCTCCGGAAATAAAAACCAAAAGGCAAAAGATCAATCTCTTGCCTTTGACAAACTTTATGCGGCAGTCGCATGCTTATAATCAGCATCTAACCAACAAAGCGGCAAACTTTCTCCCGAAGGAAACATCAACTTCTCCTTCGGATGAGGAGTAGGTTCCTGCTCTTCTTGACCCAATTGATTTCTAACCGTAACAACATCAGTAGTAGGCTTAATCAACTCCTTAACATCCAAAACCTCTACCAAATCGCCAGTTTCTTTATCTTGCAACAACATATATTCATCTCACTAAGCGTCCAACCGCAATTGTGCAAAAAATTAGTATCACAAGCATCTATCTGAGTAGAGATTAAGAGAAGAACCGCCGAGATCCTCCGCGATCCTCCGCGATCCTCCGCGCCACCTCCGCGATCCTCCGCGTTAAAAAAACCCTCAACTAGGTTCAACCAACCTCGTATACTACCAAGCTTCGCGCTGATATTTTTCCAGAATATCCATGAGGTTAACCTGGCTTTGCATAGGCAAAAAATCACTAAGAGGGATTTCCTTCTTACCGCTAGCTAGCTTCACAGGGATCGATTGTAAAATTTTCAGAACTTGATTTTCGTCCACTGACTGAGAACTTAACAAGGGGAATAGTTTCTCGGCGAGGACAGTATGCAGGTGGGCATCTGAGAGGTACAGATGCCACTTGGCAATGTCCATGTAAACATCTTTGCCAATATCAGCTGCTAGGGCTTCAATTGTTTCATTAGTAGTCTTAGCCATGAAAATAACCCTAAATGACTCAGATTTTATCTATTATCGCTCATTTGCTCCTGATGGCTCCACTACCACAAGGGTCAATGTCTGAGTTTTAGAAAAATCTTTCTTTAGGTAGATTTTGTTGGTGTTTTACCAGAGTAATCAGCGATCGCGGCAATATAAATCAGATGCGCTAATAATACTCCTGTCCAGCCGAGTGTCACTCCCGGTAACCAATTCCATGTCAAGTTCTGGAGGTTGTGGACAAACCACAAGCCGGAGTTAATACAGCCGGCGATGGCTACATGGATAGCGAAATTCATCCGGTCATCAAGTTTGCGGTAGGCTGGGTCTTTGCGATCAGGTTTGCGAGGCCAACGAGGAGGCATAAGGATTTGTGATTGAAATTTATAATTGTGCTTTCTGACTCATTTTAAGATCTTTAGGCGGTCAGTGGCGATCTTATACGGGTAAATAGTTACTCTGGTCAAGTTTCTGGGAAATATAGGTCAAAGCCCCTATTCCCCCGGAGGAAGAGAGTGCATATTCAAGAACATACATCTCATCGGTTAGTCCTCAAGCAACAGTCTTTGGCGAATTGTTTGTTTGGGGTGAGTGGTGCTGTGATTTTTTCGCTGGTCTTTGTCAGTCTTGTCTATAGCATTATCGAATCACCTCTGACTTCTGCTTTGAGTTGTCAACGCACCCAGAATCAGATTGCTTGTGAGTTAACGGAATCCTTTCCTCTGCAAAGTGCTGTGCGAAGCGTTTCTTTTACTAATTTGCAAACGGCTAAGTATTCTCCTCGGCATAATTTAATACTCATTACCTCTGGAAAAACGATTGCTTTTCCGTCCAGTAGTTTTTTTCTCCATTCCTCTAATTCAGAATTATCAGGGTTTAATACTCAAATTCAGTCTTTTACTCGCGATGTAAAAAAGCAGACGTTGCAGTTAAAACAATCTCAACATCTCAGTTACTGGGAAGCTTTATTTGTTTTGATTGTTGGTTTTATGGCTGTGCAGTCTATGCAAGTTGTCGTCTCATCTGCGGTAACTTTCTATATTTTTGACCGTACTTTCGGTAGTTTCACTGTGACTCAAAAGCCGTTATTGGGTAATGGTCAGGTCTGGGAATATCCGCTGATAAAAATCTCGGCGCTGCAACTGAAGGAACTGCGATCGCGCAATGGCGGATACATGGTCATCCTCGAATTAGATCAAGATACAGATACCTTATTAACACGTAGTCAGCGGTACAATTTGGGTTATTTTTACGACCAGCAACAGGCAAGGGAATTGAGCGATCGCATTCGCAACTTTCTATTGCAAAGATAATATTAACTTGCTATTGTTTTAGACTTACTTCTGCCTCTTCTTTCTCTACCATCAGAGTGTAGATATTCACTAGGGAAGCTGACACAAGAAGCAAGAATGCTAGCCAAAATCCAAGACCATAGTTAATGAGGATTAATCCTCCACCTTGTTTGATTGCTTCGTCATCAAGTTTAGACTTGAGCATTAATAGTAGCAAACCGCCAGCCGCACCAGAACCGGCGGAGGCAATTACAGTTTTTCTGGCTTTAATTAAGCTGGTTCCTAAACCAACTATACTAGAGATAATCGCTAAAGCAGCTAAAGGGTCTCCAGGAATTTTCTGTTCTTGGATTCTGCCTGTAGGTGTAGCAACTTTCATTGTTGAACCTGTGGCTAATTGGATACCACTAAAAGTCTTTAAGGTCTCCTGCTGGCAAGATATGGTGACAAATGGCAGAAAAAAGCAAATCAATGTGATGCCAAAGAGTGCAGGCGAAGTTTGTCTGGCTGATTTAAGCATATTATTTATTGTCATTGTTGCCAATGACTATGAAAAGATTAGTATTTAGTAGCTGATTGGGTGAAATTTATTAGCTATAAAGTTCCCAAATAATATTGCTACTCATTTGGCGTTTTTTATGAAAATTGCCAGGTGAATAGATTGGTGATTAACTGTTAATCAGATATTAACTTGCGGATAGTTATGTGTGTCAATACAATTACTGATGCTTCACAGAAGATTTAAAAATCTCTGCTGTTGTACGTAGACGGGAATCATTCAGGATAAGTCTTCCTTTGGGTAGATATAATTACAGGGGAGTGCGATCGCATCTATCAAAAGAAGTACCCCTTGGGGAGGAATTGCGATCGCGTCTTAAATTCCGGTTCTACAGTTTCTACACTGAAGTAGTCGGGAGTACCCCAGGATGTTGGATTTAGCAGCAAATTCCAGCGCTGGGACTACTTCCAAAGTGGTCAAATGCACAGGAGAAGTTATGACTCAGGATATTTTTGAACTACCGGGACCTGAAGGTAACTCGCTCGTTGGTAGTCTATTAGATTTAGGACGCGACCCGTTAAAATTTTATACTGAGTGCGCCCGCGATTACGGTGACATTGTGCCGATGCGTCTGGGTTTGACTTCCGCTTGTTTAATCACTCATCCAGACTACATTGAACAGGTGCTCAAAGACCGAGAGACATTCATCAAAAGTCGGGGCTTTCGGGTTTTGAAAACCTTGCTAGGTGAAGGATTGTTGACTGCTGAAGGTGAATCTTGGCTTTGGCATCGTCGTTTGGCGCAACCTGTATTTCATCAAAGAAAGATTAATGGCTACGCCACCGCAATGGTTGATTATGCTGAAGAAATGGTTGCGACCTGGCAAGATGGAGAAACCAAAGATATCCACGCCGAGATGATGAGTCTGACTCTGAAAATCGTCATGAAAACCATCTTTAACGCCGAAGTGGAGGAAGGTGAGGCAAAAACTGTAGCCCATGCGTTAGATGTGGCGATGAATTGGTTTGAAAATAAGCGTAAGCAGGGCTTTTTGGTTTGGGAATGGTTTCCGAGACCAGAAAATATCCAGTATCGCCAAGCTATTGCGGAGATGGATGCAGCGATTTATGCCTTAATTAAGCAGAAGCGTAACAGTACCGCAGAAACACCGGATTTGCTTTCCATGTTGATGCACGCCCGTGATGAAGAAACTCTTCAACAAATGAATGACAAGCAACTACGCGATGAAGTGGCGACTTTGATGCTAGCAGGACATGAAACTACGGCAAATGCTTTGTCATGGACATGGATGTTGTTATCTCAGCATCCGGAAGTGCGGACTAAGTTGCAAGATGAGTTAAATCAGGTGTTAGCTGGACGTAAGCCGACAGTGGAAGATATTCCCAAACTGCGTTACACCGACATGGTAATTAAGGAGTCAATGCGACTTTATCCGCCGGTGTCGATTTTTGGGCGGGAGGCGGCGCGAGACTGTACGATTGGTGACTATACCATCCCGCAAGGATGCGTGATTCAAATTAGCCAGTGGGTAATGCATCGCCACCCGCGCTACTTTGAAAATGCTGAAGTGTTTCAACCTGAACGTTGGGCAAACGATTTAGAAAAACGACTACCCAGAGGGGTTTATATTCCCTTCGGTGATGGCCCACGCATTTGTATTGGCAAAGGCTTTGCACTAATGGAAGCAGTCCTCTTGTTAGCAACCATTGCCCAAAAATATACAATGGATGTATTGCCTAATTTCCCGATTGTTCCTCAAGCCTCGATTACTCTCCGTCCCGAATCTGGGATTAAAGTAAAACTCACTAGTGTGATGCCGCGTCCGTAGTAAGCTATACAGAGTTTGTATTTCTGGAGAAATCTCAATGACTATTTCCATGTATCAAGCTTCAGTACCAGTACTTATTCGCACGCTGAGTAACCTTGTCGGTATTTTGCAAAAAGGTGCTACCTATGCAGAAACCAAGAAAATAGATCCGAATGTCCTGGTTAATAGTCGTTTATTCCCAGATATGCTTCCCTTGTCAAAACAAGTACAAATTGCCTCTGACATCGCCAAGAGAGGTGTCGCGCAATTAGCAGGAATAGAAGCACCCAAGTTTGAGGACAATGAAACTACATTCCCGGAACTTATTGACCGTATTAAGAAAACAATCTCTTTTTTAGAGACAGTTAAATCTGAGCAAATTGACGGTACAGAGGAGAAGACAATTACATTACCGATGCGTGAACAAACTCTCACTTTCACCGGAATGCCTTTTCTCATGTATTTTGTGACGCCAAACGTTTATTTCCATGTCACCACAGCCTATGACATTCTGCGTCACTGCGGTGTCGAAATTGGCAAAATAGACTACCTTGGCAAACCTAACTAAGCAACATCACGAATAAACCTAGCGTTCATTCACCCCCGGCTATAAGTTGGGGGACTACAAGAAATAAATCTTGGTTAATAATACCAGTCATAAAACTTCTTGTTTAGTTCAGTTTATATCTTTATTTTAGATTTAAAGCAGCAACCCTAGCTCGAAGAACGAATTTTGTCACGAACGGCAATGACTGCATCAAACTGCTCTGTCGGGTTCACATAACTGGCGAAAAGTTGCAAATCCACATTAGGTAGCAGTTCACTTTTCGCCATCGGTTCATATCCTGTTGGACGCAAACAATGAACTAAGAACTGGTCTGCTTGCCACTGCCAAACCTCTTGTACACCCAACCCCTGATAAATATCCAACTTATTGACAATTACACTAGTAAGAACAACTTCAATGGCTAAATCAGGAAATTCCTTCTTCTGTCCTAAGCAATAACATTCATCAGTTTATATTTATTGTAAATAATTTTTTATTGCCATGACAGATGGAGACTATGGGTGCTTCAAACTCTTTTTCTTCACTGATATCCTTACATTACCAGATTTCTCCACTCTGAATTATTTTTGACCTGAATCCTTACGAGTAGTTAACGATTCAAATCGTTTAAAAATTCAGAAGCTGGATCTATGCCGCTAATCAGGAGAAAATCCCGCGCACGAGTGCAAGCTACATAGAGTAAGTGCCGTTCGGTATTGTAGACTTCCTCAAGATCTGATTCGTCTGAAATATCTTCGATCCGGGATTGAAGGGGTAAAACCTCATCGTCACAAGCCATTACTACTACAGCTCGAAACTCTAGCCCTTTTGCTAGGTGCATAGTACTAACAGCAATACAACCTCGTGTGAAGATAATTTGTGAGTTTAATTCAACATGAGTTGCTCCAGATTTAGTAATGGCGGCGATCGCGCGATCTAATTGAGCCGGATCTCGCACGAAAACACCAATTTCATCTGGTTGAAGTCCAGTTTTTAATTGATCGGCAATCCATTGACCGACTATGTGTGTTTCTCTATCTATGTCAGCACAAATCTCGATCGCGGGTGATATCCCGTTGAAAACTGATACTGTATTCCGCCGATCCTCTACATTTCCGTCTACATCTGTTAGAGATGAAGGTAGGAGCTGATCGGCTGCGGTACGAATTTGATGGGATGTGCGGTAGTTGATCGTCAGGTTTTGCGATCGCCCCCGCAGATCTACGCCTACAGCTTTCCATGAGAAGGGTTGTTGGAAGATGCGTTGTCCCAAATCGCCTGTGAAAAATAGACTGTCAGGCTGCTGTGGATTGGTGATGGTTGTTAGCATCAGCAGTTCGGCGATACCCATGTCTTGAGATTCATCTATTACGGCAAAGTCAAATGGGCGATTTTGGGTGAGTGCCAAATATTGTGCGACTCGGCGAAACAGCCCCGACTCAGTAATCAGATCTTGTTGCTTTAGCTCTTGCCACACTCGAGCGAAAATAGACCAGAGGATTTCTCGCTGCGCTCCACCGATGCGAGTTTTACGTCCCAACCGTTGTACGTCGCGATAGGCAGCCCAGGTATCTAGGTGCCAAGCATCTACCACATCGCGCCATTCTCCCAGTAGGAAAGATAAGGTAAAACGACATTCGGGTACTTTGGCTGCGGCTGACTGAACGATTAATCTCAAATCCTTCAGTGTAGCTAGTTTTGGCGGTGCGAATGCCTGGGTATAGATTTCGCTGGCAATAGAACCAATGGCGCAAACGCGAATTCGCCCAAACAAATCGGGTTCGTTACCAATCAATCGATCTAGCTTGAGATATAGCGCGTTTGCTAAGGCATCAGAAAATGTGGTGAGTAGAAGACGTGCATGGGGATGTTGGCGGGCAAGGAATACGACTCGATGTAGTGCCACTATTGTTTTGCCAGTACCAGCAGAACCGGAAATACGGGCTGGTCCTGTGTATTGACGTTCGACGAGAGAGCGTTGGGCGGGGTGGAGGAAGACAGTCCATTTTTCCCAAGGGAAATCTAGTGCTTTCTCTAGTTCCAATCGATTGGTCATCACGCGGAAGCGACGTTGAGCATCGGGATGGCTGAAGGGATCGGGCAGGGTAGGCAGAGCTTTCGGCAATGATGGTTTACCACCTGTTGCTAGTTCTAACAGGACTTCGATGGCTTCTTGGGGCAAATGTTCTACAAGGTCGAACAGAGAATCTTCAGTCACTTGGCGCACATCCGAGAGCCATTCGCGGGGAATACCGTAGCTCAAGAGATCGTCTTCTGCATATTCTGCAAACAGTAGCGGTTTTTGCTGGGTGCGAGGTGTTGCGGGTAGCGGCTGGTATGTCACCTCCTCTACTCGCTCCCGCACTTCTACTAACTGGGCTGCACCCGTTTTGGGATGCTGCTCGATTTTGCGGCGATTTGCCCAGGCATAGGCATCATCATGATGAGCGACATAGCACAGGAGCAGACTGGTATTGGTTTTGTGGATAATCAAGCGAATATCCATATTGATGCTGACCGAACAGAAGTTCGGGTCTTTGGCGCGAGCAAGTTTATGAAACCGCATTCCTGGAGTTACTGGGTTGAGTTGCAGGTCGAATGCGGTGGTTTTAACGGCTTTTTGCTCTTGTCCAGTCAGTTTGCTGAGGCTGTCGGCAAAGGTATCGGCGATGCGAAATTCCATATTAACTGTATGTATAGAGCAATTGCTGACAATATCGATCGAATCTTAGAAAGGTATTTCTTTGAGAGATTCTAATCTAGTTAACGAATGATCTGCAAAAGATGGCCATGTTATGCCGAAATCTCTCAGCTTCGGATTTGAACAAACTACCGTGAGGTGACTACCACTCGTATGTCTCTTTAGTCGGCTCATTGCGACATAAACCGCTGATAAGTCTGTTGTGTCATCGATCGCGATGACCATGTATCTCGCCTCCCATCCCTTGAAGCTATGAATGGTACAGGCTTTAACATTTGCAGCACCCATAAAAAAATTCATTTTTTTAGGCTTCTGTTCTTTTTTATATTGAGAAAATATATGCAGAACTTCCAGCCCTTTTGCCTTAATAATCTCGACACAACTCAAGCCTAATCCATGATTTGGCATTAGGAGAATTAGATCTGGATAAGCTACTATGTCTGGGGTTGTAACTTCAGGTATTTTCAAGATAGATTCAGCACAAACTTCAGGTAGAAATTTTGCTGAAGTAACTTGTATCCAGTTTAAATTAGCAGGCCATAAATCGAGCATTCCTGATTCAGCATTAATCAATTTAATGTTTGATGCTGGTAGATATTTTTCTGCAAATACTTTTAGATAGCTAATAAGTTTATCTGGTGTGCGATAACAGATGTCCAATTGATTCCACGGACCACCTTTAAAGCCTGCCTCTTTCATTCCTTCATCTGTCCAGTTCTTCGCCCGATCGTAAAGATCTTGTGATTCATCGGCGACTAATAGCATCTCTCCATTTTCTTTTAATAACCGTCTGAGAGTATTCCACCAATACAAATTGAAGTCTTGTCCTTCATCTACTAATATTGCATCGAATTTTTCTAGATTAGTTTGTCCATTCTCTGCATTTTGAATGATGTTATCAATAGCTTCATCCGCTAGTGATACAACCCTATTCTCTAAGTTTTGAGTGATTTCCTCATCCGTATGTTTACCACAAAACAATTTATTGTAGTCAGATTCAAGACCGCCTTTAACGATGATGTCTTTGCACCATTCATGAAAGTGCATATAAGTGATATTATTTACTTTCGATCCAGGTACTTTGCAACGAACAACTAAGTCTCGTAGATAGTGCCATAGTGTAATATTAAATGAAACTATGAGAATATTTTTTCCTGCTGTGGAAAGATTGGCGGCTCTGTCAGCCAGTACTAAAGATTTTCCCGAACCTGCCGATCCACGAATGCGCCTATATCCAGATTTGGTACGAGTCGTAGACAATGCTTTTTGTTTTACATTCAACTCTAATGGTTGTCTTTGTACTTGAGCAAAATCAGGTTCGACCAGCCAGCCACGTAGCTGACTGGCTATTTCTTCATTCATATATTCTGATGAATTTCTCTTGCTAGATCGCAAGACCAGATCTATTCGCTTGTTTTGCAGTTGGTCAATACCAATTATTGGGACATACTTCTGTGCAGACTCACTGAGTAAGGGACTAAGTAGCTCTTTGACTCTATCTGTTGCTTCCTTCGTAAAGATAATTCCGGCTGTAACTAGTCCATAATAGCTTGTCTTACCTTCATCGCATTTTTGCCCGATTAGTGGAGCATATAAATTATTGATTCTGTTTTTGTAATGCTGAATTTTATCAACAGGATTATCACTAACTCTAAAGTCTTTACCTTGTTTATTTGTCGCCCATAATTCTAGTCCTCTTTCAGTTTCCTCTACTCGATAAGGCATAGCATCGAGATCCCAATGCTTGACTTCATAGACAGCAATTCCAACATTGGGATTAAGTAAGACGAAATCAGGACGAAGACCGTTAAGGTGCGGCTGAATATAGATTTCCCAATCTTCAGAGAGATTAGCTATGAAAAAATCTAGTACGATTTTTTCGCCCTCATTCAGCGGGGTGCGAAGGGTATCTAATTCGTCAAGTGGTGGAGAAACAATTCGGGACATAAATAAATCAAACTACTCTACATTAAAGACTTTCATGACTTCATCGCCCAGGTGGTTGATTACCTTGACAGCAATACGACCGGACTTAGGTTTGCCGAAGGGACGAGAAGTGTCACTATATAAGCTTTCCCAAATTTCAACGTCGATCTCTGCTTTAAGAGTAGTTTTTAAAGATTTGTAGGGATCATTGGCTCCGAGGAAGTAGGCATGACGGACAAAGAAGCTTTCCTCGTTGTAGTCAGTGTCGATAAACCAACAGGCGATGCCGTCGGCGCAACTAGATTCGACTTCGCCGGATTGGGGACGGAATACGTCCACACCGTTGATTTTGACTTGAATTTGCTGATCGCCTGTATTCGTAATCTCGATATCGGGTTCGCCGAAGATGACAAACAGGTTGCCCGCACCAGTATTTTTAAGGTCGTCAGCCATGTGGAGGTCGGCGTTCATGCGGGCTTTGAGGACGGGAATGCGTCCGAGTTGGGTAAAGTCAGCGGAGTGGGCATCAAAGCTAAATGCACAGGCAATCAAAACATTAAATCCGGCATCGCCAGCTTCGCGGGTAGCGGCGACGAGATCGGGGCGAGAGACGGTGCCAAATTCAGGGCCGATGAAGATGCCTGCGCGTTTTTCTTTCTCGCCTTCGAGATAGCGTCCTTCTGCACAGATGTACTTTCCTGGCCAGCAGGTGAGGGTAGTAAAGACGATTTTGTCTTCTTTGTGGGCTTGTTGAACGCCTGCGGTGCGGAGGTTTTCGAGGATGACTGTGACGAAATCGGCTTCTGCGGAACTTGTGGGGTTTTTGCTGGGGTCGATGAGTTCGTCGTTTTCATCTACGGCGAGAACGCGGTGGGGGGAGAGGCTTTCGACGGTGAAGGGACCAGCGACACGGACGATCGATTTGTTTTCGTAAGGTTTATCATAGAGGAATTCTTGGTCGGCTTTAGCGGCGATCGATCCGTCGATTTCTTTTTGTCTGGCGATCCGTTTTATCCACCATTGGCTATGCAGTTCTATTACCGATTTAGACCAGCTTTCTCCTGCTTCGCGGGGGATTTCCCATTCTTCCCAAGTGGTGCCTAGTTCCGCGTTCAATGCTTGGCGCAGCGGTTCAAGGGTGGTTTGGAATTTCTCCCAAATTACGTCGATTTCCGTATTGTTGGCGATCGATTTGAGAGTGATGTGGGGAACGCGATCGTAAATGAAGCCCTGGCGGATGTTGCCGTAGGTAGTGTGGGTGGCGGGATGGGTGCGGGTAATTTCAGCTTCTTTTTGTTGTCCGGCGTGGCTGTCGGCGAGGAGGTAATAGGGGTAGCGGGCACCCATAATTCGGGCACGAGCGAGGGCGAGGGCGACGCGGGAGGTGTCGATGGTAATCCAGCGGCGACCCCATTGTTCGGCAACGTAGGCGGTGGTACCGGAGCCACAGGTGGGATCTAGAACTAGATCGCCTGGGTCTGTGGTCATTAGAATGCAGCGTTGGATAACTTTAACACTAGTTTGGACAACATATACTTTTTCGCTCGATCCACTAACAGTTGTATCATCCCAGAGATTAGTGATTTTCATTGCTGAAAAATCATCCAAAAATCTAAGATAATTTAGTGATGTAGTAGCAGGTTCTACCCGACCAGCTTTAATCAGTTTATCCATTCCTTGCTCACTTGTTTTCCATACACCTTTATTGGGGGTGAAAGTTCTACCATGAATTTTGACTGGGTATCTAGTTTTGTCAACACCTGATTGACTTGTCAAATTATCCATCCGTAAAATTCTTGAGCCTAAAGGTATAAGATTAGGGTTTAATTCTTCATCTTTAGACAATCTTCTTCTTTGTCCATCTAGAAGTTTAACAAGACGATAAGCATCTGCTCCACCTTGATTGATTCCTTTGGCTCTTCAGTACTTGTTATGCTTAACTATAGCTAAAATGCCAGTTTAACAAGCATCTTACACGGAAATTCTTAAAGCTTCTAAATCCATAGCCGGAACGTTTTATTAGCTTAAGTTTATTATTAA
>Ga0209512_1002175_pt1 | contig 21647 bp, 18 predicted proteins | sample frozenSSSSmetaG_FD_184142 | JGI IMG/M metagenome (GOLD analysis project Ga0209512, IMG submission 184142) | Glacier valley bacterial and archeal communities from Borup Fiord, Nunavut, Canada, to study Microbial Dark Matter (Phase II) -... | ecosystem: Environmental > Aquatic > Freshwater > Ice >...
GCGGCCGCGGCGAGCAGGTTGGCAACGACGAACAGCAAGATCAACACGATCATGAGCGACTTACGCGAGTGCTTGAGCGTCAGCGACGTGAGGGGTGCGGTGGTAATGACCACAGTCGCGGCAAACAGCGTGATGAGGTATCCGACTTGGGACTCGGAAACACCGAGCTCGTGAGAGATTTCGGGAAGCAGCCCGGTGGGCAGGAACTCGCTCGTGACGAACGTGAACGTGAGAGTAGCGAGAACGAGGAGGGGCACCCATGGGAATTCCCGGGGATGCTCGGAGGAAGCGTGTGTCGCGTCCATGAGGACGTGAGTCCGATCGGTGGGGGTGGTGCGTGCGCCGGCCGCGGGATGACACGGACTGCTGCGCCATCCCGACAATTCTACGGCGGGGTCAGAGCACCATCGTCGCGAGTTCATCGAGCCGGGGCGCGGTGGCGGGCCCGCGACGGGTGACGGCGAGCGCGGAGGCGGCGTTAGCGAAAAGTGCCGAACGCTCCGGCGACTCGCCCCGGGAGAGCGCAGCGAGGAAGGCCCCGGCGTGCGTATCCCCCGCCCCATTTGTATCGACGACGTCAACCTCAAAGCCGGGAACCATGGTGCTGCCCGCCGGGGTCGCGACGAGACAGCCCTCGGCCCCGAGCCGAACCACGACGCGAGCAAAATGCCCAAGCAACTCGACGACCGCGGTCGCCGCGTCGCCGGCGCCCGTCATCAGGTGCGCCTCCCGCAGATTGCAACTGAGCCAATCGGTTCGGCGGGCAACGCTCGCGAGAACCTCCTCGGGGATGTCCCGCACGAGAGGCCCCGGATCGAGCAGGACAATGGGACCCGGCCCGAGCGCGTCGAGCCACAGCGCGAGCACTCCCGCGTTCGTGCGCTCGAGCAACCCGTACCCGGACACGTGGACGAAGTCACCATCCGTGAGCCGGATGCGGTCTAGTGCCGTCGAGCTGAGTTTCGCTTCGGCGCCAAAGACGGTCACGAAGGTCCGCTCGCCGCCGCCGTCGGTGAGCGCGACGTCGAACCCCGTGTCCTCTCCGGGAGTGGGCCCGTCGATCGTCACGATGTGCTCAGCCTCGAGGGCGTCACGGACGAGGTCCCCGAACGGTCCCGTACCGTGAGCGCCGCCGTATTCGGTCGGAAGACCCTGACGGGCCGCCGCGACCATGGCGTTGAAGCTGCCGCCGGGCGCCGCACCGTGCGACCTGCCCACCACGTCACCGCCACGCTCGGGAAGTGCCTCGATCGTCACCGTGAGATCGACGATCACGTTGCCAACGCTCACGAGCCGCGGAGTCATCGAAGCGCCAACAGCTCATCGACGGTGCCGCCCAGTTCGAGGGAGTTCACGGTCGTGACCCTCTCTACCCCGGCCGAGGGCAAGCCGCGCACCCCCGAAAGCGCGCCCCCGATCGCTCCGACCAGCGCCGCGATCGTGTCGCTATCACCGCCGAGTGTCGCGGCCGCGCACATCGCACGCCACGGGTCATCCGGAAACGTCGCGAGGATCCCGAACGCGGCCGGCACCGACTCTTGGGTGGCCAGGCTCGTTCCGATGAGCGTGTAGATGTCGTCGAGACTTCGATCGCTATCGGTTGCGTCGGCCATGTCAATAGCCATGCGGATGCGCCGGCTCACGTCGCCCGCCGCGACCCAGAAGCCGCGTGCTGCACCCCGCTCGGCCGCTGCGATCGCGGTCTCGACGACGCCGGACCATGGTTGCCCGTCGATTGCGGCACTCACGGCAGCCGCAACTGCGGCGGCACCGGCAATCGCAACCCCGGTGTTGTGGCTCGCGGAGCTCGCCTCCACGACGCGATCGACGAGCGCGTCGACGTCGGCCGCGGTCACGACGATGCCAACGGGCGTGATCCGCATGGCCGCACCATTCGTCGCTCCGTAGCGCCCGGCTGATCCAACCGACTCGCCCGCGAGAATCGCTTGGACAGCCCGCGTCGTGGACGGGCCCAGAAGGTCGAGAGATCCGCGCATCCGCATCCCGTCTTCCCACTCGACAAGCGCGGCGGCAACGGCATACGCGGTGACGTGCCCGCGACCGGCGATGAGCAACTTCGCGATGACGAGTGCCTGCTCGGTGTCATCGGTGATCGAGGCAGCGGCGAGTCCCGCGGCGATCGGATGGTCAGGTGCCGCGGGCTCGAAGTCGGTGATTGCGCCGAACCGACGCGCGACTTCGGCGCGTGACATGAGCTGGGTTGGCATCCCGAGAGCATCCCCAATCGCGAGGCCCGTGAGCGCGCCGACAGCACGATCCCGTTCGGCACCGCGATCGCGAACCATTACGCGTCCTGTGCGGAGAACTGAAAGTGCAGCCGAAAATGCGCGGGGTCCAGGAGGCTCTCCACGTTCTCGACGAGGTCGCCATCGCTCGTGCGGGTCACGCATCGAGACCACAGGAATGCGTCACCGACCGCGCGACCAAGGAGCGCGGCCTCGGCCTCGGAGAGCCCACGGACTTCGACCCACTGCTGACCTGTCACGGGGACGAGGCCGGACTCCGTGAGCAGTCGAGTGAGGGATCCAGCGGCGGCGGACTCGGTTGCGCGCGCGACGAATTCGGCGGTGGCGGGAACACGCGATCGTTCGTACGAGATCGCCGGTCCGCCGACAATGGAGCGCAAGCGGTCGATGCGCACGAAGCGATCGAACGACTCTTGGAGCTCGTCCGCGAGCAGCGGATCGCTCACCGTCTCCAAGCGCAGCACCGTCACCGCGGTTGTCACCCCCTGCTCTTCGAGCGCACGCGCCCAGCCGAGTCGCACATTCATTGGCCGCCCATCGAACGTGACGTATGAGCCCTTCCCCGAATGGGTCGCGATTAGTCCCGCACGGCCGAGTTCGCTCAGCGCTGCCCTCACGGTGTTGCGGCTGACCGAGAAGCGCTCCGCGAGCGAGGTCTCGCCCGGCAATTGATGCCCGCGCGGCACCTTTCCCGCGCGAATCTCCCGCTCGAGTACGCCCGCGATCTGCCGGTGCTTGAGTTGCGACGGTGCGGGGCTCATGGCAGCCGGGCCAGCTCTTCGTCCGCGTTCGTGAGCGTAATGAGCGGCGTGTAGAGCGCCATCACGTCGAGCGCCCGGCGGTGGTCGAGCTCGCTCACCCCCGCACAGGCGTCCTCGACGACCCGGACGCGAACGCCCGCATCGGCCGCCGCGAGGGCCGTTGAAATCACGCAGCAGTCGGTCGAGACTCCGACGAGCACCATCGTCGCGTCTGGACCCAGAAGCTCGGCCAACTCGGTGTCCCACTTGCCGAAAGTGGTACGCGACACGGTCGGCGCGGTCGAGCCCGCGAACGCCGGCATCAGCTCGTACAGCGGATCGGTCGCGGCCACGAGCGCGAACGGCCACTGCTCGTAGTACTCGATCCAGGCGCCCCGCGGATGCTCGGGCGCAACGAATCGTGTGAACACCACTCGCTCGCCGAACCCACGAACGAGCCGCTGCACGGTGGGCTCGATCTCCGGATACCCGGGCGTGAACCAGTCACTCCCGGGCATCCCGAAGATCACTTGCATGTCGATGACGACGAGCCACACGTTCTGCGTCGCGGAGGCGTTACTCATCGTCGTCGGCCTAATCGTTGCCGAGGGGGGTGGATTCCTGTCTGTTCACGGCCACACGGCCGAAGATCAGGTAGCCCAGGAATCCGATCAGGAGCGCGAAGAGCACGCCGAGGTTTGCGAACGCCCACGCGCCGTCCTTGCCGCCGATCGCTCCCATGAAGTAGCCCAGCCAATCGAAGCCGGCCGCAAAGAACACGTTGGTGACGAAACCCCAACCGACGACGGTGCCCACGACGAGCAGCGAGAGCGGAAGCCAACGCCAGCTGCCGTACCGCCCGGCCGAGTTGTACAGTTCTTTCTCCGCGTAGCCGCGCTTGCGCAGGATCGTGTCGGCGAGGAAGATTCCTGCCCACACCGCGATCGGCACTCCGAGAGTCACGAGGAACGCCTGGAACGGTCCGATGAAGTCCTTCGCGATGAACAGCACGTAGATCGCACCGAGAACCATGATCACACCGTCGATTCCCGCGGCCACCGGACGCGGAACCTTGACTCCCGCCGTGAGCAAGGCGAGCCCCGAGGAGTAGATGTCGAGAACCGCGCCACCGATGAGTCCGAGAATCGCGACGAGTGCAAATGGCACGAGGAACCAGACCGGCAGCAGTGTCGACAACGCACCGATCGGGTCGGCACCGAGGGCATCCCGAAGCTCGGCCGATGAGCCGGCCAGCAGCAAGCCGAAGACCAGCAGGATGACCGGCGCGAACGAGGCACCGAGCGTGGTCCAGCCGACGACGCCCCGGTTGCTGGCGGTGCGCGGGAGGTAGCGCGAGTAATCTGCCGCCGCGTTGACCCAGCCGAGACCGAAGCCGGTCATCATGAACACGAAGCCGCCAATGACGGCAGGAATGTCACCCGCGGGGAGCGCCGCGACCGCGCCGAGGTCGATGTGGCCCTCAGCGACCGTGACGATGATGTACGCGATCGTGAGGATCACCGTCGCAATCGTGATCCAGAATTGCAGCTTGAGGATCAGGTCGAAACCGATCACACCCGCGGTAATTACGAGCCCGGCAACGACGATAAGGGCGACCACCTGAGTCGCAGCCCCACCGTTCCAGCCCAGTGCCGTGAACACGGTCGCGGTGGCGAGCGCTGCGAGCGAGACGAGAACCGTCTCCCAGCCCACGGTGAGAATCCACGACAGGATCGACGGAACCCGCCCGCCGTTGACGCCGAAGATCGAACGACTGAGCACGAGGGTGGGAGCCGAGCCGCGCTTGCCCGCGAGAGCGATGACGCCTACAAAGAAGAACGAAACGACGATGCCGATAATCCCGATGATCGTTGCTTGCCAGAACGACACCCCGAAGCCGAGCAGGAACGAACCGTACGAGATCCCGAAGACCGAGATATTGGCGGCCGCCCAAGGCCAGAACAGGTCGCGCGGTTTACCCTTGCGCTCCGATTCGTGAATCGTGTTGATGCCGTTGGTCTCGATAGTTAGGGTCCGTGACCCCGTATCGCTCGAAGTGGTCGTGCTCACCGCATCCTCCTTGACTGACGTTGACATACACTCGGCGCACTGCACCTGTTCAGACCTGTTCAGTGCTTGAGGACACGGTAGCGGCACGGCGCTCGCGGTGTCAACAACTACCCTTGGACGGTGACCGAAAGCTCAACAGCGACGCACTGGATCCTCACCTTGGTGTGCGACGACCGCCCCGGAATCGTGCACGCCATCAGCGGCGCAATCGTCGAGGCATCCGGGAACATCACTGAGTCGCAGCAATTCTCGAGCGACGACACCGGTCGATTCTTCATGCGGCTGCAAGTCGAGTCGGTCGCGAGCCGCGCCGACTTCGAGGCGGCGCTCGCTCCCGTGACCGCTCGCTACGCGATGGCATGGGTTCTGGATGTCGTGTCTCGCCCCCTGCGCACCCTCGTGCTCGTCTCCCATGCCGGGCATTGCCTCAATGATCTGCTCTACCGGCAGCGGGCCGACCAGCTGACTGTCGACATTCCGCTCGTACTCAGCAATCATCCTGACCTCGCGGGCCTCGCGTCGTTTTACGATGTGCCATTCGAGGCGCACCCGATCACCTCCCCCGGACAGAAGCTCGCCTTCGAGGCGCGTGTCATCGAGGTCGTCGAAGAACACGACATCGAGCTCGTCGTGCTCGCGCGCTACATGCAGATCCTGTCGCCCGAGCTGTGCGCGGCGCTGAGCGGACGCATCATCAACATCCACCACTCGTTCCTGCCGGGATTTAAGGGTGCGAATCCATACAAGCAAGCCCACGCTCGCGGGGTAAAGCTCATCGGCGCGACGGCGCACTTCGTCACCAGCGACCTCGACGAGGGGCCGATCATCGAGCAAAACGTGGTGCGCGTCGACCACTCACGCAGCCCCGGCGAACTCGTCGCGATAGGGCAAGACGAAGAGTCGCGCACCCTCACTCAAGCGGTCAAGTGGTTCGCCGAGCACCGAGTGCTCCTCGACGGCGCCCGCACGATCATCTTCCGCTAGGCCGCTCGGGCGGTGGTCGCGCGACTCGGGCCCGCACTGAGGGCTCGAAGCGCGTTGAGGATCGTCACAAGGTCAACGATCTCCTGGAGGGTTGCGCCGATGATCGCCGGAAGCAGTCCGAATGCCGCAACAATCATGAGCCCGAGGCTGATCGCGATGCCGAGCCAGATGCTCTGGAGTGCGATGAAGACGGTGCGGTGACCGATCGCGACCACGTCGGCGACGCGGGAGATGTCGTCGACGAGGATCACGACATCCGCTGATTCGCTTGCCGCGGTTGACCCCTTGGCGCCGAGGGCGATGCCCACGTCGGCGACAGCGAGCACCGGCGCATCATTCACGCCATCGCCGACCATGATGACCGGTCGAGGCGTCGCCGCGCGCACGGTGTCGACCTTGTCTTGGGGCAGGCATTCCGCCTTGACCTCGGTGATCCCCAACGCCTCGGCGATGGGCCGCGCCGTCTGCTCGATGTCGCCCGTCAGAAGGATCGTGCGGGTGATCCCCATTGCCCGCAATTGTTGCAGCGTGCCAAGAGACTCCGCCCGCACACTGTCTCGCATGACGACGGCGCCAGCGTAGCTGCCGTCAACTCCGACGTACACCGCGGCTTCGCCGCTCGCGAGCTCGACGCGTTTCAGCGACGGCGACGTCTCGGCGACGAATGCTGGCTTGCCCACAACCACGCGCTTGCCGTCGATGACCGCTTCGACTCCGTTCGTCGCGACTTCGCGGGCTTCGCTAGCCTCAGTCACCGGGAGACCTCGGTCGGTCGCGGCGGCAAGCAGCGAGGCAGCGAGAACGTGCGACGAGTACCGCTCGGCCGAGGCCACAAGCGCGAGCAATTCGTCCTCAGCGAAGCCCGGTGCAGTGTGCACCGCAACCACGACCGGGGCACCGTGCGTGAGGGTGCCAGTCTTGTCAAAGGCGATCGTCTTCGCGCGCGCGAGCTTTTCGAGCGATGCCGCGCTCTTGATCACGATGCCGGTCTTCGCCGCGCGGCTCATCCCCGCCATAAAGGCAACCGGAGCCGCAAGAAGCAACGGACACGGTGTGGCGACGACGAGAACCTCGGCGAATCGCACGGGGTCTCCAGAAAAGAACCACGCGACACCTGCGATGACGAAGGCCACGATCGTGAAGGGGAGCGCGTAACGGTCCGCAAGCCGCACGATCGGAGCCTTGCTTCCCGAAGCCTCACGCACGAGTTCCACGATGCGCTGGTACTGGCTGTCTTTCGCGAGGGCGGTCGCCCGCAGATCCACGGCAATATTGCCGTTGACCGACCCGCTCACGAGCGCGTCGCCGCGCACCTTCTCCACCGGGAGGCTCTCGCCCGTGAGCGAAGACTCGTCAAGCGATGTCGCCTCGCTGAGCAAGTCGGCATCCACGGGGACGATCTCGGAGGGACGGACGAGCAGCCGATCTCCGACTTCAACATCGCTGATCGGAACGTCGTTGATTTCACCGTCGTCTGAGTATCGATGCGCAAGTTGCGGCACCCGGTCCAGTAGCGCGGTGAGTTCGCGCTTGGCGCGTCCCGCGGCGTAATCCTCAAGGGCTTCACCCCCCGCAAGCATGAGCACGATGATGAGGCTCGCCCAATACTCGCCCACCACGACGGTTGCGACGATCGCTGTCACAGCGAGAAGATCGAGGCCCAACCCGCCCTTGACGAGCCGACGGACCATGGTCCAGCCCTCGCGAAGCGCGATAAGCACCGCGAATCCCGATATCAGCCATGGCACCGCGGGCGCTGCCGCCGTGAAGTTAAGGGCGAGTCCGACGATACCCACGACGATCGTCGCGGCAACGAGCGGATACCGCCGAATGAACGCCCCGAGTCGCGGCATCAGAACCCCGCGGGTTCGCGCGCTACATATGGCGCTTCTAGCTCTTCCCGTTCGGCATCACTGAGCGTGAGGTCGAGTGCCGCGACCGCATCATCGAGGTGTGAGAGCTGCGTTGCGCCGATGATCGGCGCAGTGACCGCCGCCTGCTGAGCGACCCAGGCGAGCGCAACCTGTGCGCGCGGCACTGCATGGGCCTTGGCGACGGATGCCACGGCGCGCGCCACCGCGCGATCAGACTCGTCGGTGCCGGTGTACAGGCGCGCGAGTACTCGATCGGTGCCGGATCGCGTCGTTGCGGCATCCGGGTCTCGAGTGAGCTTGCCGCGGGCGAGCGGACTCCACGGAATCACACCGACGCCGAGGTCGAGGCACAGGGGGTGCATCTCCCGTTCTTCCTCCCGGTTGATGAGGTTGTAGTGGTCCTGCATCGACACGAACTCGGTCCACCCGCCGAGCCGGGCCGTGTACTGGGCCTTCGCGAATTGCCACGCCCACATCGACGAGGCGCCGAGATAGCGCACTTTGCCCGCCTTCACGACATCGTGCAGCGCCTCCATCGTCTCCTCGATGGGCACGTTCGGGTCCCACCGGTGAATCTGGTACAGGTCGATGTAGTCGGTGCCCAGACGTCGCAAACTCGCGTCGATCTGCTCCATGATGTGCGCCCTCGAGAGCCCTCCACCGTTGGGCCCCGGGCGCATGGTCCCGTGCACCTTCGTGGCGATAACGACGTCGCCACGCGTGGCAAAGTCGGCGAGCGCTCGGCCCACGATCTCCTCGCTTGAGCCGAGCGAGTACACGTTGGCCGTGTCGAACGTCGTGATGCCGAGTTCAAGCGCGCGCTTGATGAACGTGCGACTTTCAGCCTCGGGAAGCGTCCACGAGTGGTCACCCTTGCCCGGTTCCCCGTAGCTCATGCACCCGAGAATGACACCGGATACCTTCAGGCCGCTCGATCCGAGCCTCACATAGTCCATGGGCTAAGTCTCCGCCTCCGCAATGGCTTCAGCGAACGGGCGCCCTCAGCCCCTAAGCGAGGCGCGTAGCGAGGTTCTTGTCGAGAGTGTCGAGAAACTCCTCGGTGGTCTCCCATGCTTGATCCGGACCAACGAGTGCCGCGAGGTCCTTGGTCATGTGACCGGCCTCAACCGAGGTGATCACGACATCCTCAAGAGTCTCCGCAAAGGTCGCGAGCGCCGGGTTGTTATCGAGCTTCGCGCGGTGCGACAGACCGCGCGTCCATGCATAGATCGACGCGATCGGGTTGGTCGATGTGGGTTTGCCCTGCTGGTGCAAGCGGTAGTGGCGCGTGACCGTGCCGTGGGCCGCCTCTGCCTCGACGATCGAGCCGTCCGGTACGGAGAGCACGCTCGTCATGAGCCCGAGCGAACCGAACCCTTGCGCGACAGTGTCCGACTGCACGTCTCCGTCGTAGTTCTTGCAGGCCCAGACGTATCCGCCTTCCCACTTCATCGCCGACGCGACCATGTCGTCGATGAGCCGGTGCTCATAAGTCAAGCCCGCGGCGTCGAACTGTTGCTTGAACTCGGCTTGGAAGATCTCTTCGAAGATGTCCTTGAACCGGCCGTCATACGCCTTGAGAATCGTGTTTTTGGTAGACAGATAGACCGGGTAATTGCGCGCGAGCCCGTAGGTGAGCGATGAGCGAGCGAAATCGCGGATCGACTCGTCGAGGTTGTACTGCACTTGCGCGACGCCATCGCCCGGCGAGTGGTAGACCTCGAACTTCTGCGGCTCGGAACCGTCATCCGGAGTGAACTCGACGGTCAGCGTGCCCTTGCCTACGAACCGAAAGTCGGTGGCTTTGTACTGGTCGCCGAAAGCATGGCGACCGATGATGATGGGCTTGTTCCAGCCTGGAACCAGGCGAGGGATGTTGGAGATGATGATCGGTTCGCGGAAGATCACGCCGCCGAGGATGTTGCGAATCGTGCCGTTCGGGCTCTTCCACATTTGTTTAAGGCCGAACTCCTCCACCCGCGCCTCGTCAGGAGTGATGGTCGCGCACTTCACGCCGACACCGTGCTTCTGGATCGCGTGGGCCGCGTCAATCGTGACTTGGTCGTTGGTGGCGTCCCGGTTTTCGATCCCGAGGTCGTAATAGTCGAGGGTGATGTCAAGGTACGGGTGGATCAGTGTCTCGGTGATCTTGTGCCAGATGATTCGCGTCATCTCGTCACCGTCGAGCTCGACGACGGTGCCTTCTACCTTGATCTTCGACACGCTGAACTCCTTCGTCGGACGGGCAGTGAACAGCATAGTCGCTCTGCGAAGTATCTCGATATCAAGATACTTCCCCGCGCGACGGTCCCTCGGGTTAGCCTGTCTCTATGGCCGAATTGCGACTCGAGGAACTCTCTGCCAAGACCATCGTGGCGGCGAATAGCCTCACGTTTAGGCGCGGGCAAGAACAGTTCGTCACCCCTGCCTCGTATGCGATCGCCGACAGTTTCATCAACCCCGTCACCTCGTGGCCGCGAGTCGTACTCGAGGGCGATCGAGTCGTTGGCTTCATTCGCGGCAACTTCGATTCGGACGCCACCCAGGAGGAATTCCGCAGCTGTGTCTGGCGCGTCACGGTGGCAGCGGATGCTCAAGGCAAGGGCGTCGGCACATTCGCCGTACTCGGGCTCGCGGCCGAGGCCAAGGCGCGCGGCTTCACGCGGCTGACCGCGATTTGGGAGCCGGGCGAATCCGGGCCCGAGCAGTTCTTCCTTGGGCTCGGCTTCACGATCGTGGGCCAGACACAATACGGCGAGAACCTCGGCGCGCTCGCCCTGTAGTGGCCGACTTCGTCACTGACGTGCTCGAGGTCGTCGCGTCGATCCCTCCCGGCTGCGTGATGACCTACGGCGATGTCGCGGCCGCCCTCGGCTCGCGGGCCGCCCGGGCTGTCGGCACGGTCATGGCGCACTACGGCTCGGATGTGCCGTGGTGGCGGGTCGTGCGAGCGAGCGGGCATCCCGCGACCGGACATGAGGCTCGCGCGCTCGAGCACTACCGTGCGGAAGGCACCCCGTTGATGTGGTCTCGCAAGCCCGAGTATCGCATCGACCTCACCGCCGCGAGGCATAGACCGTAACCGGTCAGACGAGTGAATCCCGCCACGCCGCATGAAGTTGCGCGAAGCGTCCCGTGCCGGCGATGAGATCGCTCGGCGTGCCATCCTCGACAATGCGCCCGTGCTCCATGACGAGCACCCGGTCTGCGATCGACACCGTCGAGAGTCGGTGCGCGATGATCACGGCTGTCCGATCGGCAAGCAACGTCGTGAGCCCCTCCTGCACGAGGCGTTCTGACGGAATATCGAGCGACGCCGTCGCCTCGTCGAGAATCAACACGACGGGGTCGGCGATAAACGCGCGGGCAAACGAAAGCAGCTGCCGCTGACCCGCACTCACCCGGCCGCCGCGCTTGTTGACATCGGTGTCGTAGCCGGATGGCAATGACTCGATGAATTCATGGGCGCCGACCGCCTTCGCTGCCTTGATGACCTCGTCGCGCGAGGCATCCGGCTTTCCGAGCGCGATGTTGTCTGCGACGGTCCCCGAGAAGAGATAGGCCTCTTGGGTCACCATGACAATCGCCCGGCGAAGGTCTTTGGGGTGCAAGTTGCGCAGGTCGATTCCGTCGAGCGAGACTGTTCCCGCCGACGGGTCATAGAAGCGGGAGATGAGCTTGGCCAAGGTCGACTTACCAGCCCCGGTCGATCCGACCAGTGCGACCGTCTGGCCGGCGGGCACGTCGAGTGAGAACTCCGGCAGCACGACTCGCCCGGCCTTGTACGCGAACTCTACCGAGTCAAAGGCGACTCGACCACTGGCCTTCCGCAAGTCAATGGGCCGGGTCGGATCGGGCACACCGGGCTGCTCTTCGAGCACACCGGAGATCTTCTCGAGCGCGGCCGCCGCAGACTGGTATGAGTTATAGAACATCGCCATGTCTTCGGCGGGAGCAAAGAATTGCCGCGCATAGAGGAGCGCCGCGAGTAGTACTCCGATCGCGAGACCCCCGCTTGCTGCCCGCAGCCCGCCAATGAGCAAAATGAGTGCGAGCGCAACGTTTCCGATCAGAACGAGACCCGGATCGAAGATTCCGAAAAGCAGAATGACGCGGGCATTGCTATCCCGATAACTCTCGACGAGCCCGCCGAACTCGACCTCGTTGCGCTTCTCTTTGCGGAACGCCTTCACCGCGCGAATCCCGGTCATCGTCTCGACGAACTGCACGATAAGTTTCGCGGAGGCGGTTCTCGTCTCTCTGAAGTACAAGTGCGAGCGCCGCTGAAACCATCGCGTGAGGGCGGCGAGGGGCACGAGTGAGCCGAGCAGCACGAGCCCGCTGACCCAGTCGAGCGAGAACAGCGCGATCGCAACGAAAATCATGTACAGGGCGCCCTGTACGAGCTGGTTGATGCCCGAGTCGAGGAGCTCGCTGATTGCGTCGAGATCGCTCGTCTGGCGCGCGATGATGCGCCCGGACGTATAGCGCTCGTGAAACTCGAGCGACAATCGTTGGGTGTGCAAGAAGACACGCTTGCGCAGATCGAAGAGGATCGCTTGGCTCACGCGAGCGGTCAGCACCGTGTACCACGCGATGAGAAATGCGCCGATGATGCCCGTGACGAGATACGCCGCGACGGCGAAGCCGAGCGGGACCCAATCCTGATTTACGAGCGCGGGGAGCCCCGTATCGATTCCGAATGCGATGAACGCCGGCCCGGCAACCTGTGCCGCGGTCGATACGACAACGACCGTCATCGTGAGGATGACGCGTGCGCGCACCGGCAATAACAAAGACCCGAGCAGCCGCAACGAGCGCTTGCGGATCTGTGTGCTTTCCCCTGCGGTGTAGTCGGTGCGCTCCTCACCCTCAACGCCCGTGACGGTCATGACTGCACCTCTAGCGAGGAGATCACGAACGCGTAGTGCTCGCTTGTGGCAAGAAGTTCGGAGTGCGTACCGACAGCGGTGATGCGGCCATCCTGAAGCAGCGCGACTCGGTCCGCGAGCATGACGGTAGAAGGGCGGTGAGCCACGATTATGGCGGTGGTCGACGCGAGAATGCGCCTCAGCGCCGCCTCGACGAGAGCCTCGGTATCGACATCCAACGCCGACAGCGGGTCGTCGAGCACGAGTACCGATGGCTTCGCGGCCACGGCGCGAGCCAGCGCGAGCCGCTGTCGTTGTCCCCCCGAGAGTGAGAGCCCTTCCTCACCGACGAGGGTGTCGAGACCGTCGGGCAGCTCGTATACGAAGGCAGCTTGCGCGATGTCAAGAGCCTCCGCAAGGTCGGCGTCCGTGGCATCCGGGCGGCCCAACAGCACGTTGTCCCGCACGCTCGCCGAAAAGAGGGTTGCGTCTTCGAAAGCCATCGCGAGGTGAGTTCGAAGCTCGCCGAGAGTGAGCTCTCGCACAACGACGCCGTCGACCGAGATCGATCCCCCCGTGACGTCGTACAGGCGGGTGGTCAAGGCCGTGAGCGTTGACTTGCCGCTGCCGGTCAATCCGACGATCGCCATGGTCTCGCCCGGCTCGACCGAGAAAGTCACTCCGTCGAGCAGATCGGCGGCGGCCGGCGGTGAATCTTGGTAGCGAAAATGAACGTCGTCGAACAACACCCTCCCGCGGGGGTGCGCAATCGTCTTGGGGTTGACCGGGTCCGTGATGGTGTTGGGTGCATCCATGACCTCAAAGAAACGATCGGCTGCGGTGCGGGTGTCGAATGTCATCGACAGCAAGAAGCCGATCGACTCGACCGGCCAGCGCAGCACCGTCGCCGTCGCGAAAAACGCGACCAGCTCGCCGACACTCAATTGCCCATTAGCGGCGAGCCACACTCCACCGAGCAAGCACAGCGCGAACGTCACATCGGGAACGAGAAGCAGCCACAGCCAGATTCCGGCGACTGCCTTGGCTTTCTCAATCTCAGTCCCTCGAAGCTCTTCTGCTTGGTTGGCGAAGTTTTCGAGTGCGTACTTTCCTCGCCCGAATGCCTTGAGCACCCGGATGCCGTGGACCGACTCTTCGACGGTTGTTGCGAGGTCACCCGACTGATCCTGACTCCGACGAGCGACGACGGAGTACTTGTTCTCGAAGAGGTAGCCGTAGATCCAGAGTGGGATCGAGAGCACGATGAACGCGAGCCCCAGAATCCAGGAGATGCTCACGAGGAACGCAAAGCCAACCATGATCGTGAGCACGTTGACCACGAGCAGCACGAGCCCGAACGAGATCCACCGGCGAATGAGGTTGAGGTCGCTCATGGCGCGCGAGAGCAATTGCCCGCTCGGCCACCTGTCGTGAAAGTTGACGGGAAGTTCCTGCAAGCGGGTGTACAGCGCGTTGCGCAAGTGCGCCTCGATGTGGGTCCCGGGGGTGAGCACGAACCATCGACGCAGCGCGATCAAGACGGCCTCGAGTACTCCAAGGACGAGTACGACAACAAAGGCCGGAACAAGCTGAGACGAATCGCCGGACTTCAGCGGGCCATCGACGAGCAGTTTGAGCACTTGCGGGATCAGCAGCGCGACGATCGCGGCCAGGAGCGCAGCAACCATTCCGAGGTAGATGCGGGGCATCGCGGGCTTCGCATAGGGGTACAGACGAGCGAGGGCGCGGAACGTTCCTCCGCTGGGGGGCGTGGCGCTTGAGATTGGTAAAGGCATGACTATCCGGTTTTGCGCGCAGGGTCGTACGACTCTGCGCCAGTTGGGGGCGCTGTGCTGCGGACCTAGTCGGCCCCCGGGCAGCCTTTCAGCTTAGACCGGTGGGGGCGCGTCGGCAAGCCGCTCACGACTTAGCGGATGCGCACCGAAAGACACGTGACGCACCCCTCGAGTTTTTCGAACTCGCTGATGTCAACAGTGACCACGGTGTAGCCGAGGCTCTCGATGAGAGCGATCGACTTCGGGACCGATGAGGCCATGAGCACGGTGCCCGGCCCGAGAATCACGACGGCAGCCCCTGCTTCCGGGAGCGCGAGGAAGCGGTCAAAGACCGCAGGATTGTCAACGTGCTTGGCGAAACCGACAACCGTGCCGTCGGGAAGCGCGGTGACCGCGCTCTTGAGGTGCAGCACTTTCGTCACCGGAACCGCGACAACGGCGAATCCGAGCGGGACGAGAATCGCGCGCAGCTGGCGGATCCCCTCGGCGTTGGTCCTTCGGCTGCTTCCGACGTAAACGGTTGACCCGACTTCGAGCACATCCCCACCGTCGAGGGTTCCCGGAAGGGTGATCTCGCGAACCACGAGCCCGAGCTCCGCGACCGCCTCACGGGCACCGTCGGTCTCTGCTCGTCGGCTCTCGGCACCGGGGCTCGTGACAATGGCCGTACCGCCAAACACGAGCACGGCATCCTCGACGAACACCGAATCGGGGAGGTCGTTGGCGCTCGCCACCTCGAAGGTCTCGAATCCGTTGGCTTCGAGCGCGGTCACGTACGCGTCCCACTGGGAGTCGGCGAGATCGGGGTCGATCGCGACACGATCGATGAACGTGACCTCGCCCTGAGAGAGCACGGTTGCCGGCTGGCGAATGAGGGCGATCGGCTTGGTTGCACCCGACCGGCGAGCGAACAGGGCCCACACTCGACCACCCACGGTGACGGTCACGACGACGACCGAGACGATGAACGGGAGGTTCGTGCCGGCGAGAGTCGCGACCACGGCGGCTGCGACATCCGCAGACCACGCCGTGCCGGACGCAAGGTTGCCGTACACCGTGCCGGCGAATGCTCCACCGAGACCCGCAATCAGGCCCGCGACGGCGGACCAGTACCACGTGCGCAGCGCCCCGACGGATGCCGCAACCGCACTGACCAGAAACACCACGATGCTGGACGGCAGGAAGAAGTTGCTGATCGGTCCGAGGTTCGTCGCTGCCGAACCGTTCGTCGCGAAAAACAGGAAGACCGTAGCGAGGTGCGCCGCGAGCGCGATCGCGAGTCCAGTCACGATGGATGCGGCGAAACGACGACCGAAACTGAGCGGAGGGGTGAATGGCGCGATGGGCATGGCCCCTAACCTAGCGAGGGATACCTATGAGCGGGCTGTGCCGCGCGCTCAGTGAAAGAAGTGGCGCTCGCCCGTGAAGTACATCGTGACGCGAGCCGCCTGAGCTGCCGCGATGACCTCGGCGTCGCGCACGGAACCCCCTGGTTGAACGATCGCTCGCACACCCGCGGCGATGAGAATTTCGGCGCCGTCGGCGAACGGGAAGAACGCGTCACTCGCCGCGACCGAGCCGGCCGCCCGGTCACCCGCACGCGTCACGGCAAGCTGACACGAGTCAACCCGGTTGACTTGCCCCATGCCCACGCCGACTGCGGCACCGTCGTGCGCGAGCAGGATCGCGTTGGATTTGACGGCGCGCACGGCACGCCACGCGAACTCCAGATCCGCGCGCGTCGCGGCATCGGCCTCAGCCCCCGCGGCGAGCGTCCAGCCCTCGGACGAGAATCCCTCGTAGGTGTCGACGGACTGGACGAGCGCACCACCCGAGACCTGACGGAATTCTCGATTCGGTCGGTGGTAGCCCGCGGGGAGCGTGAGCAAGCGCAGATTCTTCTTGGACTGCAGGAGCGCAAGGGCCTCAGGTTCGAAGCCGGGAGCGACAACGACCTCGGTGAAGATGTCTTTGATCGACTCGGCGGCGGCGAGCGTGATCGTGCGGTTCGCCGCGATGACACCACCAAAGGCCGAGACGGGATCACACGCGTGTGCCCGCGCGTGCGCCGACGCAATGGCGTCTCCCGAGCCCCGAGCAACCGCGATCCCGCACGGGTTCGCGTGCTTGATGATGGCGACGGCCGGTTCGTCGAAGTCCCACGCGGCGCGCACGGCGGCGTCGGCGTCCACGTAGTTGTTGTACGACATGTCCTTGCCGTGAAGCTGGATCGCCTGAGCTATGCCCGCCCCCTCTCGCTCGACGTAGAGGGCGGCGGATTGGTGAGCGTTCTCGCCGTAGCGAAGCTGCTGCTTCAACTCGACCTCGAACGTGAGCGTCGGGGCGGGCTCGTCGAGCGGGTGCTCGGCGCGGATGCCGACCGTGTCCGCAAACCAGGTAGCGACGGCGGCGTCATAGGCAGCGGTGTGGGCGAAGGCGTCACCGGCGAGCCGTTGACGTTGAGCAAGGGTCGTGCCGCCAAGCGCGAGCGCCTTCACGATCTGTGGATACCCAGCCGGGGAGGTGACGATCGCGACGTTGGCGTGATTCTTGGCCGCCGCGCGCACGAGCGCCGGGCCGCCGATGTCAATCTGTTCGATCACGTCATCGGGCGCGGCACCCGAGCGCACGGTCTCGACGAAGGGGTAGAGATTCGACACGACGAGCTGGAACGCCTGGATGCCGAGCTCCGCGAGCTCGCGCTCGTGGGATTCGAGACGCAAGTCGGCGAGCAGCCCCGCGTGTATCGCCGGGTGGAGCGTTCGCACTCGGCCGTCGAGCGACTCGGGAAAGCCCGTGACTTCTGCGACCTCGGTGACGGCGAGTCCGGCATCCGAGATCGTGCGCGCTGTCGAGCCGGTCGAGACAATCTCGACGCCGGCGGCAACCAAGGCGCGCGCCAAATCGATGAGACCCGTCTTGTCGCTGACCGAAATGAGCGCCCGGGTGATCGGAATGGCGTCGCGTCGACGGTAGTCGGTTGGGTCGTGGCTCGGTCCGCTCACGGTCTGAGCTCCTTTAGGTCGATGGAGCCGTTCGCAATGTCGAGGATCGCATCGATCAACAGACGGCGCTCAACGTTCTTGATCCGCTCGTGCAAGTGCTCTCCGGTGTCACCCTCGAGAACTGGGACGCGCTCTCGAACAATGATCGGCCCGGTATCGACGCCGTCATCCACGACGATCACGCTCGCACCGGTTTCGGACACTCCGGCCGCGAGCGCGTCACGCACGGCGTGCGCTCCGGGGAACTCGGGCAAATATGCGGGGTGGGTGTTGATGAGGTTAGGGCTGAGCGCGGCGACGACTCCGGGCGGCAGAAGGGTCATGAAGCCGCTCAACACGACGAGGCCTGGCTTCCACGGCGCGAGTTGATCGAGCAGCGCTTCGCCCCACGCGGCACGACTGGCAAAGCTACTGGGCACGACCGAGAAGCTCGGGATGCCGTACTCCTCGGCGTGCGCAAGCCCGTCCGCATCGCGGTCGGCACCGACCGCGATGACGCGAGCGGGAAACTCGGCATCTTCGGATGCGTCGAGCAAGTGACGAAGATTGGAGCCACCGCCCGAGATGAGGACCACGAGTGACAACACCGCTACAGCCTAGCGCCGCGGACTCCGCGGCTCCCGGGCCAGTCGCCCGCGAGCGCTGAGGATCCCGACGATGGCTGCAGCCGCCAGTTCGAGCGCCGCAGCCGCCCCAACGGCCCACGGGTTAGCACCGACCTGAGCCAATCGCCCGGGACCCGCGGCACCCGCCGATGCCCACGCCAGCACCCCGAGAGTGACGCCACCGACAATACCGATTCCAATCCCGGTGACGATCAGGTCGAGGGTTGCCAGTTGTTCCCGCAGTCCCGGCGCCAGGAGCGCGCCGGCCAGGAATCCGACAACCACGGGTACAAGTAGGCCGAGAAAGCCGAGCGCAAGGTGGCCCGAGGGCAGGGCCCCGAGAATCGGAATCGCGGGAATTGGTCCGAGCTGAGTGCCGATGGGGGTTACTGATGACCCTTCGCCCAGAGCAAAGCCCGGGCCAACCAGCCAACTGGCAGCGAAGATCACGACGTTCGGTACGAACGCGAGCTGGGCGAGGGTCACCGCGATCCCTCCAAGAACCTCGGTGTGCAGGCCCTCGTAGAGCGTGATGATCCTCGCGTATGACGCCGCGATGTTCACGGCTGTGAGCACGGATGCGGCAGCCACAATCCCGGCAGCCGACGCGACGCCGCCGCGAAGCGACGCCGAGACAATCAACCGCGGTCGCGGGGGGCGGGCGTCGAGCCACTGCGCGAAACGTCCGGCGGGAGCATCCCGGATGCCATCTGCCCTCAGCGCGCCAATCGCAAGCCCGATCGCGAACACCACCGTCGGCAGCACGGTGCCCTGCCATAACGACGGGCTCGCCGAGGGATGCCGAGCCGACAGAGTGACCGCGCACGACACCGCCGCAAACACAGCGAGCGATACCGCCGAGCCGAGCCTCAGATAGCCCGTCTCGGCAATGCGGATGCCTGCGCGAGCGCCGAGCAGAACCGTGAGTAGCGCAAAACCCAGCGCCGCGATCGTGAGCGTGACGGGGGTGCTCGCTCCGGGCAGCGAGAGCGCGGCCGCCGTCGCGGGGTCAAGGACAACCGTGATGTCGACGCCGTGACCGAGCAGCCAAAAGTCAACCGAAGCACGCCAGAAAATGGTCCAGTCGGCAGCGAAGCCATACTGGGCGCCCCACAAGATAGTGAGCGGCGCGAGGGGAATCGCAATGCCGATGGCAACGACGAGCACGGCCTCAAAGGCGGCAAAGAGCGCGGTGAGACGGCGGGTCAATCCCATGGGGAAAAGCTACCTTGTACCCTCGCGCGCACTCAGCACATCGGGTCGACCGAGGGGACCGTGCCCTTCACGAAGTAGTCGTCAACCGTCGAGTCGACGCACGCGTTGCCCTGGTTGTATGCGGTGTGGCCCTCGCCCTTGTGAGTGACCAGCACGCCGCTCGACAGCTGGCTCGCGAGCGATTGGGCCCACGCGAGCGGGGTTGCCGGGTCGTTCGTCGTGCCGATGACGAGAATGGGGGGCGCACCTTTCGCGTCGTACGCGGCCGGCATCGTCACGGGCGGAACCGGCCAGTTCGTGCATGCCGTCTCGAGCACGGCGTAATCGTCGTAAGCGAAGTACTTGCCCAGAATGGGAGCGGCGGCATCGATCTTCGCCACCCCGTCGAGCGCCGTCGTCGGGTCGCTCGCGAAGTCGCCCTCGAGACAGTTGACGGCGACGTAGACCTCGGTTGAGTTGCCCGAGTACGAGCCATCCGGATTTCGCGAGTTGTATGAGTCGGCGTTGGTAAAGACGAGTGACGGGTCACCCGTCTGAAGAGCAACGAACATCGACGTCTCATCGGGCCAGAACGACTGCGAGTACAGGTTTTCGGCGATTGCCGTGCCGAGGGTCGCGGAATCGAGTTCCCGACCATCCGCCGCCGCGAGGTGCCGGGAGTCCACGCCCTCGAGTACCGATCCAGCCTGCGCGAGCGCACTATCGACGGTGCCGGTGAAGGGGCAATCGGCCTGACCGAGACACCACGTCATGTACGCGCGGAACGCGCTGTCGAATCCCGCCATCTGCACAGCAAGTGTGTCGAGTGAACCGAGGAGCGGATCGATCGCGCCGTCGAGCACGAGCTTGCCGACCTTCTCGGGAAAGAGTTCCGCGTAGACAGTGCCGAGGAAGGTGCCGTAGGAGTAGCCGAGGTAGTTGAGTTGTGCGTCGCCGAGCACGCCCCTAATGAGGTCCATGTCCTTCGCATTGCTGACCGCGTCAACATGTGCGAGCAGTTCACCGGTGTTCTTGTCGCACGCGGCCGCGAATGACTTCTCCTCGACGGTGAGCTCGTCGATCCACCCTTGCGTGCCATAGGGAGAACTGAATGTTCCGTACAAGGCCTCATCGGTCTGCTTTGGATCGGTGAAACACGTGACTTCAGTTGACTTGCCCACCCCGCGCGGGTCCCACCCGACGACGTCGAAAGAGTCGCTCAGGGCGCTCGAAACACCCGAGCCTGATGCGACAAAGTCGACGCCCGACCCTCCGGGACCTCCCGGATTAACCAAGAGCGAACCGAGCTTCTTGCCGGCGGCGCGGTGCCGCACGAGCGCGAGCGTAATGGTGCCGTCTGCCGGGGCATCCCAGTTGATCGGGGCGGTAACCGTTGCGCACTCAAAGCTGCTATTGCACCCGGTCCAGGTCACTTTCTGGTTGTACAGGCTCTCGAAGCCCTGCGGAGCTCCCGTCGCAACAGTTGGCGCGCGATGCGGAAACAGAGTGCAACCGGTAAGCACTAGGAGGGTTACGGATGCCGCGGCTACAAACCCGACAAGACTGCGACGTGTGTGCGACATGTGCCCATGCTAGGTCCGCTCTCGCCCCGCGAGGTCAGAGCCCCGCCAGCAACGCCACGACGGCTGCCCGACCTTCGGCCGGAGAATTGGCGGACACCGCGAGCCGCGCCGCGTCGACACACGACTCGTGCGTGACCGCGGCGAGTTGCACGGCGACGCGTACGATCGCCTTGGCCGTCATCGACAGGCTGCTCACTCCGAGCCCGACGAGTACGACAGCGAGCAGCGGATCGGCCGCGGCCTCTCCACACACTCCGACCGGCTTGCCCGCGGTCACGCCGCCCGTGCACGCGGTTGCCACCAAGCGGAGTACCGCAGGTTGCCACGGATCGTTCAGTTCGGCCAGTTCGCCGACTAGGCGATCGGCGGCCATCGTGTATTGAGCGAGATCGTTGGTTCCGAGGCTGGCAAACTCAACCTCCGCGAGTATTCCGGCCGCCATGAGCGCGGCCGCTGGTGTCTCGATCATCGCCCCCGCGATGGCGATGCCGTGAGCCGAGCAGGCACGGGCGAACTCGCGCGCCTCGTGCACTGTCGCGATCATGGGTGCCATGACCTGCACGTGCGCGGATTCGGCGGCCGCGGCGCGAGCGATTGCGGCAAGTTGGTCGTCGAGCAGATCCCCGCGCCGCCACGACGTGCGGATGCCGCGAATGCC
>Ga0209512_1002176_pt1 | contig 21646 bp, 22 predicted proteins | sample frozenSSSSmetaG_FD_184142 | JGI IMG/M metagenome (GOLD analysis project Ga0209512, IMG submission 184142) | Glacier valley bacterial and archeal communities from Borup Fiord, Nunavut, Canada, to study Microbial Dark Matter (Phase II) -... | ecosystem: Environmental > Aquatic > Freshwater > Ice >...
AGACAGTTTATTCAAAAGCTAGTGTGAATTAGTACAGACGGCTCAAAACATAATCAGACAGTTTAATCAGCGCCTGACGAGACTCAGACATCGGTAAATCAGACAGATGTTCGATCGCTGCCTTTGCATGATGGGCTGCAAGCTCCCGCGATCGCTCAATGCCTCGACTATCTTTAATCAACGTCAACGCTTGCTCTAAGTCACCTTCTTGAGCAAATTCCCGCTCGATCAAGACTTCTAAATAGGGCTTTTCTTCAAGTGCATAGAGAACCGGAGCCGTCAAATTGCCACTCTGTAGGTCAGACCCAGCAGGTTTGCCCAGGCTATCGATCGAGCCTGTAAAATCTAAGATGTCATCTACAATTTGAAAGGCTAACCCAAAGTGACGACCATAATTATAGAGTTGCTGCGCCTGCACTTCGGGCAAGTCGCTTAACACAGCCGCCGCTTTGCAACTATTGGCGATTAACGAAGCGGTTTTATAGTAGCTCTTTTCAAGATACGCCTCGATCGACACCGTAGAAAAACGGTTTAACCCTTGCTGAATCTCGCCCTCGGCAAAGTCTTTGATCACTTCTGACAGAAGTTTGACCACCTGCAAGTTGTCCAAATTAGCGAGATACCAGGACGATTGAGCAAACAGAAAGTCTCCTGCCAGCACAGCAATTCGGCTACCAAACGTGCTGTGAACGGTTGGAATGCCCCGCCGCATATCTGATTCGTCCACCACATCATCATGCACGAGACTTGCCGTATGAATCATTTCAGTGATTTCAGCGAGTCGCCGATGGCGTTCAGTGATTCCTTGGTTAGGCATCGTTGCCCGTGCTACCAGGAAAACAATTGCGGGGCGAATCCGTTTCCCCCTGGCTCCAAACAGATGTTCTGCGGCAGCATAAAGGATGGGATGACGAGCACCAATTAACTGTTTAAGGTTCTCCGTCAGCACACAGAGGTCTGCTTCAACCGGGGAAAATAGGGATGTTGCTGAGGTCATGAATAAGCCAGCGAAGGGGCGACATGGTTAAGAAACTTTACAAGTCCTGACTTTATTTTAAGATAAGCGTTGGATTCGTGGAATGTTAAGGCAGAAAAAGTTTGGAGATCAGTGTGCCAGTGACTTTTGCAAGAAGTTTAATGTTTATTGACTGCTGGCACTAGCCTGCCGTAGTGCAACTGGGTCACGCGATTAGGGAGTTGCAGTTTAATCGAGTCTCAACCGATCGGGCTTCGACTTCATTCAGCCCTCGACTCTCATCTTGTATTGAGCGAAGTCGAAATCCACGGAGAACGTAGAGAGGAACTCTCATCAATCTGCAAGTCTTATGACTCGTTTGCAGCGCTATTGTCTAACCTTCCAATCACCTCTCTAACCCGATAAATGGGTCTTCCTTGCGACTCATGATAGGTTCTCATCGACAACTCAGCCAACAGCCCAAAGCTAAAAAGCTGTAGCCCTGATAAAAACAGCACAACCGCCAGAATCAGCAGTGGACGCTGCCCAATGGTTTCGCCTAAGCCGAGTTTGACGTAGGCGAGATATAAACCCAGTGCCGCGCCGGAAATCAGTGCCAGCAGACCAAACAAGCCAAAAACATGCATCGGGCGAGTCAAAAACTTCCGCATGAAGAAGATGGTGAACAAATCCATAATCACGCGGAAGGTGCGGTCTAAGCCATATTTGCTCTGACCATAGCGACGAGCATGGTGTCGCACCGGAATCTCGGTGATTCTCGCGCCTTCAATAAAGGCAAGCGCGGGGAGAAATCGATGCAGTTCTCCGTAGAGATTCATATCGGCGACGAGTTCAGCGCGGTAGGCTTTGAGTGAGCAGCCATAATCGTGGACTCGAACGCCTGTGACTCGACCGATCAGCCAGTTCGCGATCTTAGAGGGCAAGACTCGTGTGAGAGAGGCATCCTGTCGATTTTTGCGCCAACCGCTCACCAGGTCATACCCTTCTTCTAGCTTCGCCATCAAAATCGGAATGTCTGCCGGATCGTTTTGCAGATCTCCATCCAACGTGATGATGATTTTGCCTGTGGCGTGACCAAACCCTGCCGCGATCGCTGCCGTCTGTCCATAGTTTCGTCGCAAAATCACGGCTCGTAAATCAGTTCGAGTCTGAGCCTGCTGCTTGAGAAGCTGATCGGAGCCATCACCAGAGCCGTCGTCAACGCAAATAATTTCATAGTGAATCTGCTCGGAAATTAAGCTGGTGGCGATCGCGTCTAACAATAATGGAATGCTCTCCACTTCATTGTAGATGGGCACCACAACCGAGAGATCTGGCACTTGAGACACTCGATCGGCGAGGGCTTGAATTCCATTGGTAGCGAGAGACAGATTCATGAGTGGCTAGGCTCTAGAGATGCAGAACAGGAGAGATATCGACGGCTCAAACTTGAAGAGTCTAGCTTATCAGGAAAGTTGATTTTGCAGAAGTCGCACGTCCGATCGAGGTTCATCCCAGATACACGGTCTCAATCGTCCTAGCGTTTCCTTTCAGATTTGCTAGATTGTAGAAAAACTGTTTATAAATGGTTTTTCTAGCTTTACAACCGTGCGTTAGTGATTAATGATGGCAACCATTCTTCGAGACTTAAGTTATCAATATCAGTGGTTATATGACGGCATCTCCCGAGTTGCGGCGCTGGCAGTTGGCGGAGAATCGCGGTTTCGGCAGTTGGCATTGCAGGGGTTGCCGATCGCGCAAGACTCCAAAGTTTTAGATTTGTGCTGTGGAAGTGGACAAACCACTCAGTTTTTAGTGCCGCGATCGCGCCACGTCACTGGGCTAGATGGCTCTCCGCTCTCGATTAAACGAGCACAGCAAAACGTGCCCCAAGCAACTTACATAGAAGCCTTTGCTGAAAAAATTCCGCTCTCAGACAATGAGTTTGATTTAGTCCACACCAGTGCGGCGATGCACGAGATGGAAGCCGAACAATTGCATCAGATTTTGCAAGAAGTCTATCGAGTCTTAAAGCCAGGTGGATATTTTGCAATGGTCGATTTTCATGCCCCCACTAATCCATTTTTCGTCCCTGGATTGGCGGTCTTCTTTTGGCTATTTGAAACCGAAACCGCGTGGCGATTAATCGAAACTGATTTAGTCGATTTGCTGACAGGGATTGGCTTTCAGGTCAAGGATCGGACGCTTCACGCAGGCGGCAGTCTTCAAGTCATCCAAGCTCAAAAGCCAGCCTCATAGCCTGTCGTATTCATCTCCAAAAACAACACGGCAGAAGCGAACCTCTGCCGTGTTATTTGTCTTAGATAGTGTTGGAAGAAGAGCCGAAACTCTTCTCAATAAATAATTCTGTATAGCCCAGAGAATAACTTATGGAAGTGTGAAGAAAAGCGGTTAAGAGCTTCAAAAACTTGGTTTGATTTGTTTTCTTCACGAGATTAATTTACGCCCTTTTGTCGGCTCGATCGCTCTATCTTGAGAAAGGCAATTTCCTCACCCTTTAGACAGATTCTGTCTCCTAATTCTTCAATCAGTAATGCGGAGAGACTTCTGATAACCAACGCTGCGCCATCTTTGGAGAAGTCAGTCTAACCTTTTTGAGATGCCCAAATTCCGGCTGCTGAAACAGGGTCGCGTACTGACTGCGATTTTTCTGATAAGTCTGAACTGCCCACACAATGACCGAATCGCTGCTCAAAAATGACTTTTGAAAGGTTTCGCGATTGCCATTACAGCAGTCTTCTTGCAGCACAACTCGCCGAATCGTTCGCTGAAGGATTTGACGCATGACGATCGCAAACGAATAATCGAGCCACACGATCGTGTCAGCACGAGTCCAAACAAGCGGACGAATCTTACTGTAATTGCCATCCACCACCCAAGCGTCACCGCTCAACGCCGTCTTAACTCGCGATCGAAACACGTCGATCGTCGCCTCAGTCCAATTTGGCTCCCAGTGAAGGGCATCTAGCTCAATATGAGGAACCGCCAACCGTTGAGACATTTGACGCGCCAACGTAGTTTTGCCGGAGCCACTGGTGCCGACGATCGCGATCTTGCAATCGGACATCGCTCTAAGTCGTGTATTCAGCGTTGATTTTCACGTAGTCGTAGCTGAGGTCACATCCCCACGCCTGACCTGTGCCTGACCCATTGCCGATGCTGACTTCGATCATCACCGGATGACTGACGTATTGGGTGTTAGGTGCGCCGCGATCGAACGCGACCGGATGGTTTCCTTCCATCACCAGCAGTTCATTACCCATCTCGGCACTAACTATCGATCCAGCCGGACGAGGAAGCGTACTTGCCTCAGCTTGTTGTTTGAGATAGCTGCTGGCAGCCGCCCGATCGAAAGGTTGAGGTTGACCGTTTTGCATCATCAAGAAATCGCCCAATTTGATTTGCAAATGTCCCTGTTCAAACGGCACTTCTGCTCGTCCTGCTGCCGCCGAGATTCTGCCCCAGTTAGGGTCACGTCCAAAAATAGCCGCTTTGACCAGTGAAGAACCCGCGATCGTTTTTGCGACCCGGCGTGCTGCCGCATCGTTGATCGCTCCAGAAACCTGCACCTCGATTAAGCACGTTGCCCCTTCACCATCGCGCGCGATCGACTTTGCCAAATAGGTGCATACCTCGGTCAACATTGCCTCTAGCTTTTCTGCCTCTGCGCCCATTTCAGTAATCGCCGGGGTGCGAGATTGACCATTGGCTAGCGCAATCAGCGTGTCATTGGTGCTGGTGTCGCCATCAACGGTGATTTGATTGAAACTGCGATCGGCAGCCCGACTCAGCATCTGCTGCCAAAGTGGGGGAGAAACGGCTGCATCACAGGTCACAAACGACAGCATCGTTGCCATGTTGGGATGAATCATGCCCGACCCTTTCGCAATGCCGCCAACCCGCACGGGGCGATCGCCGATCGTGGTTTCTAGGGCGATCGATTTCGTTACTAAATCAGTCGTGCAAATCGCTTTAGCCGTAGCCGCCGAGCCGTTTTCGTCGAGGGAAGCCACCAAAGTAGGCACCGCTGCCCGAATTGCCTCCATTTTATTGCGCTGCCCAATCACACCCGTTGAGGCGAGCAGCACCAGATCCGACGAAATATTTAGCGCTTGAGCAATCAGTTGAGCACACTCTAGAGCATCCAGCATTCCCTGAGCGCCTGTCGCAGCATTTGCCTGCCCCGCATTGCAGAGAATGGCACGAGCCGTCTGTTTTAACTGCAATCGCTCTTGACAATAATCGACAACAGGGGCTTTGGTTTGACTTGTGGTAAACACACCCGCCGCGATCGCGTCTACGTCAGAAACAATCAGCGCCAAGTCTGGCAAGCCTGAAGGCTTTAGTCCGGCGATGATTCCGGTCGATCGAAAGCCTTTGGGTGCCGTTACCCCACCTGGAATTTGCTGCCATGCCATGATTTTGCCTCTCCTGCCGTTATCGATACTCTGAGAGGCGATTATATCAAGCTCAATGGATCGCAGTGTCGCTTAAGGCATTAAAGACAAGAAAAAAGGGAGGGTCGCGCTGCGACTCCCCCTGTCATCAGGGTGCATCTACTAAGCACAGTATGCCATTTTGGGGGTGAGGGGGGAAACCCTTGAAGAACTTTTTTCTAAAAACACGTAAGTTTTATCGAAAATTCATAAGAGGCTAAAGAGTCCAGGGTTTCTACGGTAGATTTAGCGAGCTTCGGGGAGGAGTGGTCTCGCAATGTGCGACTTTCCTGAAATGGCTGCAAAGACTGCCCTCATCCTAGCCTTCTCCCGATGGGAGAGGGAACCGGAACGGTCCGAAAGCCCTTCTCCCTAAAGAGAAGGGTGGGAGGGCTTGCCCCACTTCGTGAGGAGGGCAAATTAGTGGTACATCACGTGTAGTCCTCGAAATCTAGGCGTTCAGCTTTTTGGCTAACAACTGGTTAGTCATTTTGGGGTCAGCCCGTCCGCCCGTTTGCTTCATGACTTGACCGACAAAGAATCCCAAAAGTTTTGTCTTACCACCGCGATATTGCTCAAGCTCTTTGGGATTTGCCGCAATCACAGCCTCGATCGCCATCTCGATCGCTCCACTGTCTGAAATTTGCACCAAGCCCTCACGCTCGACGATCGCGTTGGGTGAGCCACCTTGGGTCAACAGTTCGGGCAAGATATCTTTGCCGATTTTGTTGCTAATCGTGTTGGCATCGATCAACGCCGTTAATTCAGCTAGCGCGATCGCAGTTAGCGAAATCTCTTTAATCGTCTTGCGCTCGTTGTTGAGATAGGCGCTGATGTCGCCCATAATCCAGTTGGCGGCTTGTTTGGGATTTGCCTTGGCAGCGACGGCAGCTTCAAAATATTCAGCGATATCGCGATCGTCCGTCAACACCCGCGCATCATACGCCGAAAGTCCAAAATCGGTTTCGTAGCGGGGGCGCTTTTGATAGGGCAGTTCGGGCAATTCACTGCGCCAGTGGTCTAACTGATCAGACGGGACTTCGATCGCACCTAAATCTGGCTCCGGGAAATAGCGATAATCACTGGAGCCTTCTTTGATTCGCATACTAATCGTGCGCTGCGATCCTTCTTCCCACAGGCGCGTTTCTTGCAGAATGCGTTCACCCGACTCGATCGCTGCAATTTGCCGCTCAATCTCGTGCTCGATCGCCCGTTGAATGGCGTTGAAAGAGTTCATATTTTTGATTTCGACTTTAGTGCCGAACTCTTTTTGCCCGATCGGACGCACCGAAATATTCACATCACAGCGCAGCGAACCCTCCTGCATATTGCCATCACTGACCCCCAGATAGCGCATAATCCGCCGCACCTCTTGAGCATATTCGGCGGCTTCCTGCCCCGATCGCAGATCTGGCTCTGAGACAATCTCCACGAGCGGAACGCCTGCCCGGTTATAGTCCACTAACGAATAAGTCGAGCCTGAGAGCCGCTCGCTGCCGCCGTGCACGAGTTTTCCGGCATCTTCTTCCATGTGCAGGCGAGTTACTCCGATTCGTTTACGCACCGGATTGTTTTCTGCATCCAGCATCTCGATTTCAACCCAACCGTGTTCAGCGATCGGAAGATCAAATTGCGAAATCTGATAGTTCTTGGGCAGGTCAGGATAAAAATATTGTTTGCGATCGAACTTGCTGTAAGGCGCAATCTGACAGTTAAGCGCCAGTCCTGCTTTGACCGCATATTCCAAAACTTTTTGGTTGAGCACAGGCAACACCCCCGGCATCCCCATACAAATCGGGTCAATGTGAGTGTTTGGCTCAGTCGTAAACTTGGCAGAACTGTCAGAAAAGATCTTCGTTTCGGTGCTCAACTGACAGTGAGTTTCTAGCCCGATAATCGCTTCATACTGGGTTTTGGCTGGCGCAGCAGTCGTCATAAAATTTCAGAACTATAGCGAGGCATACTCCTTTATTCTAGCGGGAACCGGAACCTCGCCTTCTCTAACATCAGACCTCTCACTCCTCGAAACCTTCAGGGAATCTTTACAGACCTGTGACTCAGAGAAATTTTGCGTAAGATTGGTAGAACGCTCCACTCAGAATATTTAGAAAGACCCCAATGCTTGTCTGTCCACAGTGTCAGTTTGAGAACCCCAATGTCAACAAATTTTGTCAAGAGTGCGGCATCTCTTTGACCGAAGAAGCTTGTCTAAGCTGTGACACTCAGGGCGAGATCGATATGCAAACTTATTCAACGCTGCGATCGCAGCTTCACCAGGTTATTCCCCAAGTTCACGATGCTTGGGGATCGGGCGAAGATGCTCTCTTGCTAGAAGATCGATCGCACCTCCCTTCGTTCGTCGATCGCTTGCGGAGCGATCGTGACCTATCTGGGCTGCAAGTCTTGCACTGGTTCTACGAAATGGTCGAGATCTGGGAAGCATTAGAACCCTGGCACTGTCGGCAGAGCTTGCTAGACCCCCAAAACCTGCGAGTTGATGAAGATCAAATATTGTGCCTACAGAAATTGTTTCTAGAAGAAACCCCCGCGCCATCGCTGCAAGATCTAGGTGAGACCTGGCAATTTCTACTCAACCAGCTTTCTCAAACTCAATTGGCAGCCCTACATTTGCTAATTGCTGATCTGCAAGCGGGTAAACTAATCACAACCGATGAGATCAAATCGCGCCTTGAAGCGATCGCGCACGAGATGCAAGCAAGCTTTACTGAGATCGAGATCATGCCCAACTCTCAAGATCTGACCACTCCCGACTCCAGCAATGTTCCGCTCGAAAGGTTTGAGGACGAAGACTTAGAAGCCGAAGCCGTCACCCTACAACCCGAAGAAGACGGAGACGACATGCCGACGATCGTCTTGCCCATGCAGCTATTTAGCCTCGAAGACGCAGGCAGAACTGACATCGGACGGACTCGCGATCACAACGAAGACTGTTTTGGCATTGACACCAAAATTGCAAAAATTCAAATTCCGTCTGGCAAAACGGTTCGAGCACAGGCACTCTATATTCTTTGCGATGGCATGGGCGGACATGCGAGTGGTGAAGTCGCTAGCCAGTTAGCAGTAGACACCCTGCGCCACTATTTTCGAGACTATTGGCAGAATGCAGGCGCTAATGCTACTGGGCTTCCTCCCTTAAACGTGATTCGTGAAGCCGTGCAGCTAGCCAACACAGCCATCTATGATGTCAACCAGCAAAACGCTCGATCGGGCAGCGGCAGAATGGGCACCACGATGGTAATGCTGCTGATTCAAGACACCGAGGCGGCGGTCGCCCATGTTGGAGACAGTCGCCTCTATCGCTATAGCCGCAAAGGAGGCTTAAAGCAGGTGACGATCGACCACGAAGTCGGTCAGCGAGAAATCCAGCGCGGCACAGAAGCCACGGCTGCCTATAGTCGCCCCGATGCCTACCAGTTGACTCAAGCGCTAGGACCCCGCGACGAAAACTTTATCAGTCCCGATATTCAGTTTTTTGAAATTAACGAAGACATGGTGCTGATTCTCGCATCGGATGGCTTGACCGACAACGATTTGCTCGAAACGCACCGTGAGACCCACATTGACCCCCTGATTAGCTCACTGACTAACCTTGAGCAAGGAGTCAGTCAACTCGTTGAGCTTGCCAATCAATATAACGGTCACGACAACATCACGGCGATCGTGATTCGAGCTAAGGTCAGACCTAACCTAGACCAGTTGTGGTAACGGTAGACTCAAGCCTCCTAATCTTCTTCGTCCCACGCGTCTACTGAGAGTAGCTCGCTGACGGGATCTTGCATGGTGAAATCAAATGAGAGTAGCTCTTGTTTCCAATAAGCCCACTCATCGCCGTAGAGGAGTGCAATCTTCCAGAGGCTATCGCTGGGTTTAAGCAGCTTTGAGTCGATGAGCGAGCGCACCTGACGCTGTAGCTTCACCATTGGGTGAGCAACGTGTGTGTTCATTCCTTCCTTAATCATGATTGAGTTGTGGTAATTTCTGGGGTGACTTCCTAGCAAGACGTAGATGGTTGCTGTGTCAGGAAGCTTCTTTTCAACTTCTCATGTTATCGTGCTTTTTGAACTTTGGAACACGCCAAAAGGCTGCGATCGTTCTCCTTTTAAGACACGAATGCGGCTTTTGCTTGGTTTTGCAACACCCAACTACACTTCATCCTTCTACCACAGCGTGATAAGACGCTTCGATATTGCCCGTGCCAACGTTGTTCAGCGCTGAGAGCCATTGCTCGCGTTAATTGACGATTGTTCACCGAGAACTTCTCAAAACTGAGACAATGTAATGACTACTTTAGAAAAGGTGCAGGTGATATGCCTAGAATTAGTGTTCAAGGAAAAACCGTTGAGTGCGCGATCGGAGACAACCTCCGTCAGGTGCTTCTCCAGAACAATATTGACCTCTACAACGGAAGCGCAACTGTCATCAATTGTCATGGTTTGGGTACATGTGGCACCTGCGCAGTTGAGATTCAGGGAAACGTGTCTCCGATCGGCTGGCGTGAGAAAGCCAGATTATCTTTGCCGCCTCACGGTGCAGGAACGACTCGACGGCTTGCCTGTCAGGTTCAGGTAATGGGCGATCTGCAAGTCACTAAGTTTGATGGCTTTTGGGGGCAGGGCAACCAGCCCGTTTAGAAAATCGCAGGGTAGAGGTCAGACTCTATCCTCTGTGCCAAGTGTTTTAATAGAAACTTAGGTAAGTTACAAATAACTAAACTGTTGGCAAGAGATTATGAATTTTCCTGGCAGAATTATTGGGGGCACGTTGGTTGCGATCGCCATGGCATGGATTTTAAATATCGCTGGCGTGTTCCCCTTCAACAGTCGCAGCAATAATCAACTTGCTAGCGACGGTGCAAATAATCCGCCGACCTCCACTAACAATCAGCAAAACGGTCAAGGCACTCAAAGTAACGGGGCAAGCACCCAAAACTACGGGACAGGTAATCAGGGCAGCAGCAACACAGCACAGCTACCCAACGCGACCAATCAACCCAATACAGGAGTTGATGGAACGGCTCCTATTAATTCTGACCCTAACGCAAACGCTCCTGCCCCTTCGGCTCCGGTGGTTAGAGGGGCTTGGTGATCATCAGGAGGGTTAGATTGAGTGTTAAGTAGGCAGGCTCAGTTAAAGTCAGTTTGTGGGTTTCGACTTCGTTCAACTCGCTGGAGATTCTGGCTTTGAGCGGAGCCGAAAAGCGTCTTACCGTCAATCCCGTTTACAGACTTAGCAAATGCGCTTCTCTAGATATTGACCAATCATTTGCTGCTCACCCGCACGGGAAATGATCGTCTGTCGGGTGCGATATTTATGACCCACCAGCTTTAACTCTTCCTCAAACACTGAGTCTTTATATTCAGTTTTCAGGCACAGGGTTTCAGGGTTGGTGAAGTAAAATTCAGCCGTCACGGGTTTGGGAGTGGCAAACCCACGATCGCGATATAGAGTCGTTTCCAACACGCCAAATAACGTCGAGCCTTTAGACTCTTTCTTACCCGAAACCGAATTTTCACTATCCCAAGTGACAGCGGCTCCGCAGGTCATGATAGTTTCGTCGGTTAGTTGGTGAAGTCGAGCCAGGTCTCGCAGTTCTAAACATCCCGACTCTAAAAAGCGAATCTTGACCAAACTGACCATTTCTTTAGATTCGCCGTCGGGCAAGGTGTAATAACGCCGCTCAGAGCGCCATTCGCCCTCCGATCGTTGAAAAAAGGCTGCAATCAGGGATTCGCTTGTCGTCGATTGAAAGTGTAAAGATGTTGTCATGAGAGCGCTCCTCGCGAGAGTAGGTAGTGGCTAGCAAGTTAACCATTCATTGGTTTTGGGCAGCGCTTCTAGGAGCACTTTTAGGTAAAACTGCACTTGCCCTGTTACAATTTTTAATATACTACACGAATCTGGTTGGCGTTTCCCCTTAGAGAAGGATCTTGCCTCGGTCTTTTTGAGGAAAAGACAAGGTAAGAGATTTTCGGCGTTGCTGAATCGATCTATAGAAGCACAGATTCTACCCTCACCCTAGCCCTCTCCCAAAAGGAGAGGGGACAAGAGTTCTGGCTCCTTTCTCCCTGGGGATAAGGGCATTTCATATCTGCATTCAGCAATGCCACGTCTTCTTAATGAATTACTGCCTCTTTATCCACATCACTTATCTACACTCAAATTCATGCAGATACTTGAGGTGCAACACCTTCAAAAAACCTATCGATCGTCCCGTAAAAAGATCGCCCAGGCAGTGAGAGATGTGTCGTTGACCATCGCTGGGCGAGAAGTGCTGGCGTTTTTAGGACCCAACGGAGCTGGAAAAACGACCACGATTAAGATGATTGCGGGGCTGATTTTGCCCGATCGTGGCGATGTCAAAATCAATGGGCGCAATCCTCACCGAGACGCTGAGGCGCTGCGATCGCTTGGAGCCGTTTTAGAAGGCAACCGCAATCTCTATTGGCGACTGACCCCGATTGAGAATTTAGAATATTTCGGCGTGTTGCGAGGCTTGAGTCCCAAAGTGGCGCGACAGCGTGGACGAGACCTGCTAGAGCGATTTGAGCTATCTGACAAACGCAACGCTCCAGTTCAGACTTTATCGCGAGGAATGCAGCAAAAACTGGCGATCGCCGTTGCCCTGATTCATGAGCCACAGCTACTACTTCTCGATGAGCCAACGCTGGGGTTAGATGTCGAAGCCACTCAAACGGTGAAGCGCCTGATTCGTGAAATCGCCAGTGAGGGGCGAGCCATTCTGTTGACGACTCATCAATTAGATATTGCAGAAGAACTCTCCGATCGTGTCGCGATCATCAACCAGGGCGCGATCGTGGCTGAAGAATCGACCGGGGAACTAATTCGACGATTTTCGGGCAGCGCTTATGTGGTGGAACTAGAGCACGAACTCGATCGCGATCGCACTAGCAAAATTCAGAATTTGGGCGCGATTGTCACCGAAAAAACGATCCTGATCCGAGAAACAGAGATCTTGTACGAGGTTTTGCACATTCTCCAACCGCTTCCTCTAATCCGAGTCGAAAAAGAGCAAGCCAACCTGACCGAAGTTTTTCTTCAGCTTATTCAAACCCAATCAAAAACATCGTGTTGAAATTATTTTTAGCAGAAGTCAAACGCAGTTGGATTCAGTTTATTCGCTACCCAGCCGAAGCGATTGGGGGCATCTTTATTATCAGTGCGCTGTTTTATGGGTTGTTTCTCGGAGCTAGCTATGTAGCAGGGTCAAGCATTAAATTGGGCGATCGGCTCGACTCGATTATCGTCGGCTATATGCTGTGGACGCTGGTGACATTCGTGCTGTTTGACATTGCCGGAACGCTGCAAAACGAGGCACAGACGGGAACGTTGGAGCAGCTATTTATTTCACCCTTTGGGGCACCTCGCGTTTTTTTGACTCGCGCGATCGCAAACTTGATGATTCAGTTCGTTCTGATCACCACAATTTTGCTGATCATCATGTCACTCACAGGACGATGGCTGTCGTTTCCACCTACCTTGATTTTTCCATTAATCACGGTGATATTGGGCGCGTATGGATTATCATTCGCGATCGGGTCTCTGGCGCTATTGCTAAAACGTATCCAGCAGCTATTAGGAATCTTTCAGTTTGCGCTGCTCTTTTTGCTATCGGTTCCGACTGAAAGCTGGACAGGTTCGTCAAAAATAGTAGGGCTGCTGCTGCCGATGACCGCCGGAGCGGGACTTTTGCGAGACATGATGGCACGACAACAGCCCCTCAATCTCCCTCAGTTGGGTTTGGCTTTGCTCAATGGATGTGTTTACTTTGGGCTGGGACTGGCTCTGTTTCGATTTGCTGAACGTGAGACTAAGCGCAGAGGCAGACTGGGCGGATATTGATCGCCGCCCTAAAACCTGAACCACAAAAATTCAGAATAGGGCGTTGCATTCAGTAACAGACATAATAGTTATCGCTTCTATGAATGCGTAAAACTCTGACAGCATAGAGGTCAAACATACCTTCTGGTTCAAAGTTCAGCCATCGCTCCGGTTCAAAGTCCCCCAATTTTGATGAGTCACTGCGTTGGGCGGGTTCCCCGACTTAAAGCAAGTGACGTGGAGGATCTAGGGGGCGAAAGATTTTGGCAGTGACCGATCAACCGACTTGTGTAAGCAGTAGGCAGCGAAGTCACTTCACTAGGTGCAACTTATCCGGTTCTTAGAGATCACGTCATCACCAAAAGTCGAGTTGGAAAACCCTTTAATAACGTCAGTCTACGCCTTGATGACGGGGATCACAACTTAGTCCCGATCGGGGTTGCTAGCGAGATCTGGGTCGGGGAGCGCAGGCATGACAAGGAGTTGGAGGATGAGAGCATCTTCAGACCTCTGCAAGAAGTTTAGTGAACGGTAAGACGCGTTTCGGCTCTGCTCAACTCTCAAAGCCAGAACTCCTAGCGGGTTGAGCGAAGCCAAAACCGACCCAAACAAGTTGACTTTAGTTGCGCCTCCTTGCTCAGTTCTGCAAATCTGTCTCTAGATAAACAGACAAGTCATTAGAAATCGGTTATCTTCCTGCTAAATGATAGTCAAGGAAAGATCCTCGTGTTTCCGATCAGCGATGACAACCCAACGCGCATTACCCCCTACGTCACGTATGGGCTGATCGCCGCCAACGTCTTAGTGTTTATCTATCAGTTGAGCCTGACTCCGCAGCAGCTAGAGTCGTTTTTCTTCACTTGGGCGGTCATTCCTAAAGAGTTGAGCCAAAGTTTTGGGGGCGCTGCAAGCAGTTCTGGCTTCCCTGAATGGGTTACGCTCATCACCTCTCAGTTTCTGCATGGAGGCTTTTTGCACATTGCAGGCAACATGCTGTTTTTGTGGATTTTTGGCAACAACGTTGAAGATCGGTTAGGGCACATCAAGTTTTTGATCTTCTACATCGCGTGCGGAGTCTTAGCTGCCCTAAGTCAGTGGTTCTTCTCAGCAGGTTCTGAGGTGCCTTCGCTAGGGGCAAGTGGCGCGATCGCAGGGGTGATGGGCGCTTATATTCTGCGATTCCCGCAAGTGAGAGTGCTGACGATTATTCCGCTTGGCTTTATTTTCTTGCCCGTGCGAATTCCAGCGATCTTTTATTTGGGAATCTGGTTTTTGCAGCAGGCACTCTATGGAGTCGCCAGTTTAGGAGTAAAAACCAATATTGGGATGCAGCAAGGCGGAGTTGCCTATTGGGCACACGCTGGAGGATTTGTGTTTGGCGCAGTGTTGGGACCGTTGCTAGGTTTGTTCTCAGATGATTCTAAGGCGCAATCTTCTTGAAGCTGATCGTGCGATCAGACTCTACTACTCTAGAAAAGGGGCTTCGATCGAAGCCCCTTTTTGCTGTGAATGAGCAAATTTGGTTCAAAAAACGCATCGCAGAGTCTTGCAAGAAGATCTCAACAAGACTCATAATCAAAGAGAAATCTTTAAATTTTGCTGCGCTTTCAGTTTGATCAGACTAACTGAATCAGTTAACAGTTGTCGCAAGTCCGATCAAGGCTCTACCTAGACGCTATATGATCGGCAAGGCACCTCATTTTTTCGGCTTAGGTCGGTGGTTTGCCTCAGCGATCGCGTGAATGCAAATTTCCGACGCACCTTATCATCCGCTAATATCCCAGGAGCAGTGACACATGGGCGGTCTTATCAAACTTATCAAAAATTTCTTTAGCGGTATCTTTGCTTTTTTGAGCGGTCTCGTCGGTGGCAAAAAATCTATCGAAGGCAGCGCTCCCAAAACTCGAAAAAGCTCTGGCTACTTTCTAGAATGGGACGGTGCTGAAGCTGAGAAAAAGCCTGTCGTCAGCATACCCACAGTTGAAGCTAGCCCTGCACCTGTTGCCGCGACTATCGACGCGACGCAGACCTCAAAACCATCGTCTAAGCGATCGGAGCAGCTAGCGGCTGCGGCATCTAGCAACGGTGCGACCGCTGTTCAAAAGTCTGTCGAAAAGGCACCCGTCGTAGCGGTAGTCGCTCCAAAACCTGAAGCGACTGTTGAGTTTGCAACCAAATATTTGGTGCCTACTAGCAACAGCAGCCGCCGTCGCCCCGGCGCAAACATGAACTCCTACTTAGATATGGCTCGTGGCATGAAGTCGAACTAAATTCGAGCTTCTAAGTAGACAGACTTAACTAAACATAAAATGCCGGAGATGCCCTCACCCCAGCCCTCTCCCGCAGGAGAGGGAGCCAGAATCTAGTTCCTCTTCTCCTTAGAGAGAAGGGGCTAGGGGATGAGGGTCTTCAGTTTAATTGTGCCTACCTACTTACATAATTCTAAAAAACATCCCGATCGCCTGACCGGGATGTTTTTTAATCGTTAGTAAACCTCAGTTTGACGCTCTTCTGTTTTTTGAAGCACCCAAACCGCGTGAATGATGCCAGGAACCCAGCCCAATAAAGTCAGCAAGACGTTGATCAGCAGTGCTGAACTGATACCACTATTCAGAAAAACAGCCAGAGGCGGCAAGACGATCGCCAACAGAAAACGAACAATTTTCATAGTATTTTTCTAACCCAGCTATTCTTTAATTCTTTCAATAGCATTGTCGTTAACTAGGTCGGGTTTAAGCCTCCATCTCAGGGATTAAACTTCAGAGATCTTTTGAGAACGCTAATCCACTATAGAGATGAAACGCAGGATTCCACAGGCTAGTGTCTTGACCAAACAGATGAACGTGAGATTTAAGACGCTTGAGCAGGTTAGGAAACTCGATCGCGGTTTCTGCAAAAGGCATGAACTCTGACCAAACGGGTTGCTCAGGGAGTTGATAGGTGAGAAACGCGAGTAGAGTGTTCCAGTAAATGCGATTGGTGGTTTGCCCGATCGCGTTCACTGAAGCTGAAAACGCAACCCCTTGATGAAACTGATAATTTAAGTCGCAGAGCCGCAAAATGCAGCGTCGTTTGGGAAGATGTAAATCACAAACATGAGCATAGTCTTGAGTTTGTTCTTTGCGCTGTCGCTGCGTTCTTTGTCGGGCATCGGTATCGACAACTTGCTCAAAAATTGGCAATCGTCCTTCAACGCGCTGAGTCACTTCTGCCCAATCGAAACTGAGAGAACCCAATTGATCGTGCTCGTTTTGGCAGACCGCAATCGCGTTAGGCTGATAGCTTTGAAAATATTGGACTTGGAAGACTTGAAGGCTTTGCAGCGCAGTCAACGGCGCCCAAAACGCGGGAATTTCAGCCTCTCTAAGCTGCTGCCCATAGTGTCGAAGTTCTCCGATCGCGCCCGTTCGATAAAGTCGCCAGCCCCGATGCGGAATCTGCAACCGCGCGGTGTAGGCATCTAGCTTCATAATTCGAGCAAAGTTTTGAGCCAGTGTTGTGCGGATGTCGCTGCTAATGGCTTCTAACACTAACATTCCCATTTCGGCATTTTGAGGATCTGCGGTGGCTTGGGCGATCGCGGTTTGTTGGCGAGTTTGAGCCAAGGCTTTGAGTCGCTGAATGCCTTGTCGTGCCTGATTCGCAAGTTTGGGGTTGACGACATCGCGCAGCAGTTGACGATAAATCTCTTCGGCTGCCTCTAGTTTGCCAGACACTTCATAGATCCGCCCTTTATAAAATTGCCCAAACGGATTTTGGGGCGATTCGCGCAAGAAGTCTTTGAGCAACGTCGCGGCAGTGCGATAGTCTTGACGATCGAAGGCGGCAGCGATTTGATCTAGCATGATTGACTCAGCCTGAAGGATTATTTTTTCTTCTCTTCAGTCTTCACTCTCCATTCTTATTTCTTTCAACAACTCCTGCAACTAGCGAGAGCGCCACGATCGGAGCAGTGACGGCTCGAAGCACCCGACGACCTAAAGAAATTGGCTGATAACTGGCTGCGATCGCGCCTTCAATTTCGGCATTTGTCCAGCCGCCTTCCGGTCCGATCGCGAGGGTAATTGAAGGACAAGCCAATGGATCTAAGTAGTCCAACAAGTGCGGCGAGTTGCCCCGTGCGAGACAGATTAGGCGGCAGGTATCAGAGTTAGATGATTCTATTTTCAGTCGATCGCTCCAGGAAACGGGATCTAAAATCTCAGGGACGATTTGACGTTCACACTGCTCTGCGGCTTCTTGGGCAATGCGTCGCCAGCGTTCTAACTTGTTGGCACTCGGATTGAGAAGGGTTCTCTCACTGATCACAGGCGCAATGCAAGTCACGCCCAATTCTGTAGTCTGTCGCACCACCTCATCCAACCCGTTTCCTTTTGGGAGTGCCAAAACTAACGTGACGGAAATCGGCAGCTCAGACTGAGCGTGAATAGATTCTAGAATGTGTGCCCGATCGGAGACTAGAGACGCTAGCCAGCCTTGTCCGTGTCCATTCATCGCGATGAACTGATCGCCCGATCGCAGCCTCAGCACTCGACTCAAATAATGCTGTTGCTCGATCGTCAACAAAATCTGCTGCTGATCAATTTGAGCATCCGTGATCACAAGCCTTTGTAGCTGAGTCATTGGAAGTCTCTCAGAATTTCAATAAAAAAGTAGGAGCGTTTAACTCACTCCTACCCAAACAGCAGACAGTCCGATCTCAGTCTCTAAGAATCCGTGTTGGTGAGATAGGTTTCTAGCGCGTCTGCCACGAGTTCGGTAATCGGTTTGCCTTGAGTTTTTGACGCTTGCTGAAGACGCGTGTAAATCTCACGACGAACGCCCACTCGATGCCGAGAACGGAGCGTCACCGTGTCCGATTCAGCCGATTCGATCTCTTCAAAGTCATTGGTCGAGACCGTCACGACTTCATCGAAACCATCAGGCTGATAGTCGCTGACAAACTGCCGTAGCGCATCAAAACCGACCCGATCGCAGAAATCGCCAAAGCTTTCGCCATCGGTGCGCGACTGTTTGAAGTAAACAAAGAGCGGCTCTAGAAAGGTTTCTAAATCGTCGATGTGCAGCTTCTCAACGTAGGCGCGAGACAGTCGGGTTTGATTGGGGCAAGCGCCCAGCCACATTTGATAGGTGTCCGGTCCGTTGCCGACAAAGCCGAGTTCTGCCAGATAGGGACGGGCGCATCCATTTGGGCATCCTGTCATGCGGATGATAAACGATTCATCGGGCAGCCCGACTTTGATCAACAGCGATCGAATTCTTTCCAGAATGGACGGAATCACGCGCTCTGATTCGGCAGTGGCTAACCCGCAAGTGGGCAACGCCGGACACGCCATCGAATAGCGCAACAGCGTATCAATTTCGTCTTCGCGCTTGATGCCGCAGCGAGTCAGAATTTGCTGAATCTCGGACTTTTGAGCGGGTTCGATTTCGTAGAGAATCAAATTTTGGCTAGGTGTAACCAACATCGGCAAGCGGTAGGTCTCGACGATTTCACGCAGGGCAGTTTTAAGTTGAAAAGCGCCTTCGTTTTTGACGCGACCGTTTTCGACCGAAATCCCGACAAACAGTTTGCCGTCTCCTTGCTCATGCCACCCCAAAAAATCTAAATATTTGAATTCAGGTAACGGCTTGAAGGGTTCGATCGACTGACCAAAATACTCTTCGACCTTGGCGCGGAATTTGTCAACGCCCCAGTCTTCGATCAGATATTTCATTCGAGCATGACGACGATCAGTGCGATCGCCATAATCGCGCTGAGTAGCGACGATCGCTTTCATCAATCTATAGACATCATCTTTGGCAACGTAGCCGATCTCATCTGCCAATCGTGGAAAGGTTTCTTCTTTGTTGTGAGTGCGCCCCAAACCACCACCCGCAAACACGTTGAAGCCTTCTAACTCGCCTTGCTCATTGGTCAAGACCACTAAGCTGACATCCTGAGAATAAAGATCGACGGAGTTGTCACCCGGAACCGTGACGCTGATTTTGAACTTACGGGGCAGATAGTGCGTGCCGTAAATCGGTTCTGGGTTGTCATGGACGATCGTGCCCGTGCCATTCTTTTGACGCGCCGCAACCACTTCAGGATTCTCTTCTGCCGAAATGAATTTCTCACCATCCAGCCAAATCTCGTAGTAAGCACCCGTTTGGGGGGTCAGCAAATCAGCAATGGTGTGTGAATATTCGTAGGCGTATTGATAATCGGGACGGTTGCGAAATGGAGCCGGAGGAGCCATCACATTGCGGTTGACATCGCCACAAGCGCCCAGCGTGTTGCCCATATTGCGAACGATCGCTGCCAGAGACGCTTTCAGATTCTTTTTAAGAATGCCGTGTAGCTGAAAGCCTTGGCGCGTCGTGGCTCGAATCGTATGATTGCCATAGTCATCCGAGATGCGATCGAGCGCCAAATAAAGCTCAGGCGGGATAAACCCACCCGGACTGCGCGTTCGCAGCATCATCTGATAGTCTTTTTCTTGACCTTTGGCGCGGTTGTCTCGGTTGTCTTGCTGATAAGACCCATGAAACTTGAGAATTTGAATCGCGTCTTCGGTGAAGTGCGTTGTGTCTGCTAAAAGCTCAGACGCAACGGGTTCTCTTAAAAAGTCACTGCGATCTTTGAGTCCTTCGACTTTAGAAAGCTTGCGGGTAGTGGAGTCGGGTGTCGAAGATATAACCATTAGACTGCTGCTGCGATCGTTAAAGAGGTCAATAAAGGTTCAGTCATCTTGTTTGCCGTGCAAATGACAGATGACAAAAAATCGGGAGAGCTTTGTTATCCCCGGTAAGTCGGTCGAAATTACGATGATAGTCCCATCATATTATCTTCATTCTAGGAGCCAATCAGTCGGAAATTTTGGTGACTCTAAAATGTTTTAATAGGACGATCAGTCTAAATCTCTCGACGAAAAGCTCTAATGGCTTCTTCAGCATCCGTCTTAGCCTTCGTATCGAGTGGCTGAGGAGATGTGTTAAAGCGATCGTGTCTGTACACTCGTGAGCGGTAATCTACCATGCGGAAGGGAATCTCTGAGTCAGGACGAGTTTGAAATTCCAGGTGCAAAACAGACTCATCGCACTGAAGCAGAATTAGGGCATCGGCGCGAATTGGTTCGAGGGAAAGCTCAGAGGGTTTGATTTCGGTCAGAGCGATCGATCCCAACAGCCAACTGGCAAAGTCGGCGGAGAAGTGTTCGGCAAGGAATCGGCAAGTGTCATCGTACATGAAGGGATTGTACGACTTGTGATGCTCACCTGATTTTGATCAAATCCAAAGTTTGATGAACGATCGGGAGGCTGCGATCGGAAAAACGCAAACAGCTAGGAAACACCAACACTGTGCGCCCCTTGCGGGATGCAGCCCAACGGGTCAAATCAGCGGCGGTCGATAACCTCGAAATCAACACCGTCAATTTTCGCTTGCCCACTGCATTTGAATCGTTAGACTGCGCCTCACCGATTACCTTGCTCTACTTCAAGGCTTCGATCGTAACGAGACCACCTTCAACCGCCTCAATCTGAAGCTTAAAACCATACAGCAAACCCATTCCCACCAACGGATCTGCCTCGGAAGCCGCTACATCAACAATTTGGTTCTGACCATCCCAGATCACAGTCGCCTTGTATATTTCAAAGACGACTTCGCTCCCGTCGCCTAAAGTACCAACATCGCGGTAATGCCAAGGCAAGCCAAGATCTGTGATCATGGAAAGCGGTAAAGACAAAAAGCTGGTAAATCCTGTATCGATGACCGCATCAACGGTTACTTTGGGCGAACCAATACGACCCACTGCAACTTTGATGATTGCCTCACAATTATTATTAACCGTACCGAACATCATACGGACTGTCTCAGACTGCGGCTGCCGAAACGGAAGACTGCCCGATGTCCAATCCGAATCACCCAGGGTTGAGCATCGGGTTCGCGTTCATAAAGTCGATCGACTGCGACCATAGGCGTATCAGCTACCTCAAAAGAGCCTGTCTCAATGTCGATCGCCACAATCTTGCCATAATTGCTTTCTTCGACTTGGGAACGCACCTGAGATTCATAAATCTCATCACCCCGTCGAGCGAATTCTTCTTTGCTGTAGCGGGGTTGTCGAACTGTCATGGGCTTGACCTCGTTTCAACTTTAGCCCCTACATTTTAACCTGAGCAGTGTATTGGGCAGTTATCGAAGCAATGAAGGGGAGCAAACGAGAAGTGGTTTGGTTTTCTGGGTCAATCCAACCTACAAGATCAGCGATCGCACTCACCTGATTTTGATCAGATTCAAAGTTTGATGAACGATCGGGAGGCTGCGATCGAAAAAACGCAAACCGCTAGGAAACACCAACACTATGCGCCCCTTGCGAGATGCAGCCCAACG
>Ga0209512_1002180_pt1 | contig 21623 bp, 25 predicted proteins | sample frozenSSSSmetaG_FD_184142 | JGI IMG/M metagenome (GOLD analysis project Ga0209512, IMG submission 184142) | Glacier valley bacterial and archeal communities from Borup Fiord, Nunavut, Canada, to study Microbial Dark Matter (Phase II) -... | ecosystem: Environmental > Aquatic > Freshwater > Ice >...
GGGGGGGGGGGGGGGGGTTCACATTACTTGCGGTGGTGTGATGGCGAGTTCAGGATGGGGAGGGCAGTCTGCGTATATCACGAGCAATGGGATGGAAAGATGCACGATTATCTGCTGCAGTGCTGCTGCCAAGATTATGCTTGTTGATGGCTACTCTACCTAACGTACACCCCATTTCCATCTGCCGGATCAAATACACTCCAGCGAGAACTGTTCATGCCGAGATTTCAATGTATGTGCCATCCTCCTCAGCCCACGATGCTGATTTATGCCTCGAAGGTGAAGGAAGCACCGATCTGTGAATGAAACGTTAGTCGCCGGCTGAAACATGCCCAACAAAACTGAGACCCACCTTGTTTGGCGAAGAGTCGAGCTTCTGCGTATCGAAGGAGGCGCCGAGGCCCAGCGTGACACCCTCGCGGAGGAGCACGTTGTAGGAGAGGGCGGCGATGCCACGGTCGTTGATCTTGGCCTTGGCGAAGGAGAGCGGGTCGATGCGGTACTTGGAGGCGACCTCGAGGCCGACGTTGGAGCCGCTCTTGGAGTCCCAGACGGCCTTGGCACCGGCCTCGACCTGCGAGTTGACCTTGTGGTAGTAGGAGGCGGAGAAGACGCTGAGGTTGCTCGAGGCAATGATGGAGGCGGTGTAGAGGGGCTGCTGGTAGCCGACACCGAGGGAGTAGCGGGTGATGGCGGCCTTCTTGACGTCGTAACCGGCCTCGGCGCCGACGAGGAAACCGTCGTGGCCGATGACGGCGTCGAGGTTCGCGGTTGGGCCGTTCAGGAGGTCGAAGAAGGCACGGGTGTGGAAGTTGGGCTGCTTGAAGTGCAGGTTGAGCTTGACGCCCTTGGCCTGGGAGGAGGGGAAGAAGTTGCCCAGGACCTCGGCCTTGAGGCCCTTGGCGATGTTGTCGTTGAGCTCGATCTTGGACTCGAGGGCGTTGGCAGTGTTCCAGGTCTGGGTGACGGTCAAGCCTGCGCGTCGGTAGATCATTAGTAACTTAGCTATACCGGGTTGGAAGTAAATCAGGCAGTTGTATGTGCTCTTCTTGTCAAAAACTCGCGCGCTGAGGGAGGGTCTTAAGAAAGGTCTGCTGGAGGAGGATATACCGGATGGCTTGTCGGTGTACTTGGCCTCGAGCTGGTGGTGAGGGTCAACGGGGTGATCGTCAGAGCGCATGGGATGGGATGGGACGACGTACGGAGCCGGAGGTGGTCTTCTCCTGGGTGCTCTTTCCATTGACCTTGAAGGCAACACCGTTGGCGGTGGTGCTCTTGACCTCAAGAGTGGCAGCAGAGTTGTGGTAGAAGTCCTTGTTCAACAGCTAGATGAAGGGTATGAATCAGTCTCCAACGTGAATGGGAATGGCCCAAGGGAATGATCTCAGCCGGCGGGTATTCTGCAGATCTGCAGCTCTGCAGTTTCGCGACGGGTCTTACATCGTTGGACAGCTTCGCAATATCGGAGAAAGCTGGGATAGACATCTTGGCTATGTTGTGAGGAGAGAGGAAGGTCTTGGGAAGAGGAGTCTGAAGCTGGAAGTGAGGTATGTATAGAGTTGATGGATGAGGATGAGGATCTGGAGATGTATGGTATGAGGAGCGGAGTATGAAGAGCACGGGAGAGAGGTCTTTGAGCTTCTGGCGTCAACAGAAAGGTGAAATTACTGGTCACTGGTCACTGGCCAATGCGCGGGGCGGAAATACCCGGGTCCGGAGTCGTGAGCTCTTGATTGGCTCAGAGCTGTGCGGGTGACTGAGATTGTGACAAAGGGCAGCAAGGCAGCAAGGCAGCAAGGCGTGATCAATAGGAGCTGAGAGCTCACAGATCAAAGCTCAGCTTTGTTTACCTTCGTTTATCCGGCGTATTGTTTTGTCTGATCTTTTTTGTCTGTTTGATATCTAACTCTAACTATCTACGCTCTTTCGGCCATTACCACCATCTGTACACTCTTTTCGTCTTGCTTTCCTGTCTCGCGCTGCTGCTCGGTTTAAGCCCTTCAACGTCTGCTAGTCCGAAAATGGCTGACAAAGATGCTGGAACCCCGCGAGTCTTCCTCGTACGTCATGGTAAAGTTCTGTTCTGTTCCGACCTGCATAGGCCTTCTTGACTCTCTCTCTCTCTCTAGATATATATATATATAACCTACATTCGAGCTAACACCATCAAGGCCAAACAGAATGGACCGTTTCCGGCCGCTACACCGGCCGTAGCGACATCCCCCTGACCCCCGTCGGCGAGACGCAAGTGCTTCAATCGAGCAAAGTCATCGTCGGCCACGGGAAGCCCATCGACCCCTCGAAGCTCGCCAAGATCATCATTAGTCCACGCACGCGGGCCCGGCGCACCTTCGAGCTGCTGTTCGACGAGGCCGCGCAGGCGGCCCTGAAGGACACGGTCGAGGTCACCGAGGATGTGCGGGAGTGGGAGTACGGCGTCTACGAGGGCCTGCTGACGGCGGAGATCCGCAGCGGCCGCAAGGAGAGGGGCTTGGACACGGAGGGGGCCTGGGATATCTGGCATGACGGGTGCGAGGGCGGCGAGAGCCCGGCGCAGCTCGCGAGCCGGCTGGACGAGGTCATTGCGGGGATCAGACGCATGCAGGCTCCGCACATGCACGGCGAGCAGGCGGCGGATGTGGTGGTCATTGCGCACGGGCATAGTCTCAGGGCCTTTGCCAAGCGGTGGATCGGCTTCGAGATGGGGATGGGGCTTCCGCTGATGTTGGAGCCGGGCGCCGTCGGCGTGCTCAGCTACGAGCACCACAGGGTCGACGAGCCGGCGCTGCTTCTCGGCTTCAACCTTGGGAGTTCGGAGTGAGAAGCGATGGCATAGCCGGGTTCTGGAGTGCAGGATGTGATGTGATGGAACGAGTCAAGCGGTGAGTTTTGCGTGTGAGACGGGATACCAAGCAACAGTGCGGTCATGTGTGGGACGGAGGGAGGAGGGGGGAAGGACGAATGCTGGGCAAGTGTGTGGATTCCCAATATTTGCCTGGAATGTTGGGTTATGGGCAAGTTCTTTGTGGTCGTCACGATTCAGGAAGAGGGAATGTTTCGCATGTCAGGGAGTGTGGCTGCACCTCTGCGCCTCGATTGTAAGTGGACTCCAACACTGGCTGCCACGTGTATGTCTGTTGCATGTTTGTCACATGTCTGTCACGCCACGCACTGTATCTTCCGGTGTTCAGCCCATCTGTCCTACAAGTACGTACGAGCACCTGTTTACGTGTGCGGCGAGCGAAATGCAATGCTTGTTTGTGATATTGTGCGAGATGTCGACAGACTCGGGATGACAGTGGCACCAAGCACAGTCTATTACCTGGATACTACACTATATTCAATATATTGCAGCTGCGGCTGGCTCACTTCATTTCAACCACTGACTACCCCACTTCTGGTGGTGGTGTGTGGCAACTACTGGACAAAATTCGTTCGCTCACTTTGATGCCAATGGAGCAGAACAGGCGGAGGAAATCCGTGTCTCTGGTTCTGGGATCTGGCTCTGGAATCTGAGAGCTGACGCAAGCCTGGACATGCAAGTCTGGACAGGATTGTGCACTGTGTAGAGTGGCTGTCGGCGTCCTACTGCTACTACTGTCGGTGCCGGGTCAACCGTCAACATTCCAGGCGAGTCAACATTCCAGACGAGTCGACAGGTCCGCTGGATGTCCGAGGCCTGCCTTTGTGTGCAGTGTCCTATGAAGCCGAACATCGACGCTGGATAATGCGGTACAGCACTGTACTGTCACGCAATGCTTCCAGGTGCCAATGGAGGAAAGCCGTGCCAATGCCACGTAGTCCTTTATGACTCGTGCTGCTGGACTCTCGAAAGTCCAAACTCCGATGATGGTAATGGTGATGGCTCATGCAAAGGATGAAAGAGAAAGGAGGCAAAGAAAGGGTGTTCCTGAGCCAAAGCATCGGAGATATGGTTCGTGGGCTGGTCCTACAGCGTCTAGAAGGAGTACTCGGACAGTCGTACTACCCAATACGCAATACGCAATACCCAATACCCAACTCTTCACAGAGTGGTAAAGACAGAAGAGGAAGGAGAAAGGAGGAAGGCCATTCCTCCATTCCTCCATTCATCCATTGGTATACGTACCTAGGTATACGAATACCGCCGCATCTGGGATAGTATGTATGGCAAGAATCCGAAGAAGACGAAGGAAGAAAATTCACAACAGAAACTTCACAAAGAGCCCACAGAAGATCCACAGAAGATCCAGAGAAGAGGCGCCCGACAAGTCAGGCAGCCATCCCCTTGAGCCATCGCTTGGGCCAGCCCCTTGAGCCATGCCCCGGCCTTCCGATTGGGCCAATGATGGCGTGGTGTGGTGTTTGTGTGGTGTTTGTGGTGTTTCGTTTCAACAAGGGAAAATGTCCGTGTCCACTCCAGTCCCGCCAGTCCAATCCAGTCTAGTCCCGTCCTGTCCCCATTGGCTCCTAGCGTCAGGTACGGGGAGTCGGGCCAGCCAATCACCGCTGTGTGTTTGGGAGGAGACAGGGGACTTGACGGGGCCCTGACGGGGCCCTGACGGGGCCTTGACGGCGCTCCGAGCCTCTGACAGGGCAGTGCAGCTCAGTGCCGTGTAGTGCTGTGCTCCACCACTACCACTTACCAGTTACCACTCTGTTATCACTATCCATCCACTATCCATCCACTATCCATCCACTATCCATCCACTATCCATCCACTATCCATCCACTATCTTCCACTATCCACCAGGCACAAACACCCCCTTCACACTCACTAAACTCACTAAACCCCCCTAAACTCCCCGCCACCACAGCTTCTTTCTCCCCTCTTTATCACGTGACTGCCCCCCATCGACGGACACCCTTTGACCTCGACCTTCCTTAAAAGACTCCCTCTTCCTCCCCCTCCCCCTCCTCTTCCTCCTCCTCCTCAACATCCGTTCTCTTTATCACCACCACTTCTTTTTCTTTTCCAAGGCTCGACGCCGTGTATCTGTGATCACATTCTTTCAATTCACCTGCATATTATATTCACTTCGAGACATCGCTTCTCAACTACCCTCCTTCGGAGTCTGCATCGTCAGTCCATCTACAAACAGACAACCTCGCAATACTCCATCGCAACCATGAAGTCCACCATCTTCGCCGTCGGAGCCCTCCTCCTCGCGACCGTCTCCGCCCAGCCTCACGGTCACCACCAGCGCAGACATGAGAAGCATGCCGCCGCCAAGCGCGACGTCGCCTGGGTCACCGACTACGTCGATGTCGTCGAGACCATCCAGCTCACCGCAACCGTCTGGGTCGACGAGAACGGCAACACCGTCTCGCCCGTCGTGACCGGCACATTCACTGCCACCGGCGGGCAGTCCACCAGCGTCCACGCGGGTATCTTCAACGAGCCCCAGTCGACCACCTCTACCGAGACCTCGACCTCAACCCCAGTCGTCGTCGACACCCCAACCTCAACTACCGAGGCTCCAGTCCCGACCTCCACCACCACGATCCAAGTCTCCCAGGTCTCCACGAGCTCCGAGAGCGTCGCCCCAGTCGTCGCTACATCAGTTGCCGCTGCACCGGTTGTCGCCGCAGAGTCGTCCACCACTTCCGCCGCGGCCGCCGCCGCGACCACCGCCGCGACCACCGCCGCGACCACGGGCTCGACCTCGGGCTCCTGCGGCTCCGGCTCCCCCTGCACCGGCGACATCACCTACTACGAGGCCGGCCTGGGCGCGTGCGGCATCACCAGCAACGGCGAGACCGACATGATCGTCGCGCTGCCGCACGACTTCATGGGCACGCAGTCCAACGGCAACCCGTACTGCGGCAAGTCGCTCACGATCTCCAAGGGCGGCAAGACCATCGTGGCCACCGTCGCCGACAAGTGCATGGGCTGCGTCGGCCGCGATCTCGACCTGAGCAACGCCGCGTTCACGGCGCTCGGCGTCGATTTTGCCGTGGGCAGGACCACGGCGGATTGGTGGTTCAACTAAACGGAGCGCTGTCTCGGGTGCGTCGCTGTGCGGATGAGTCGAGCTCTCCCGCAGCGAAACCGGATGTGATGTCGCTAGCCGATGCTGCCGGGGATGAACATACATTGGGTGGGATGGCTGGCGTCTACAGAGAAAAATGGCATATCTCGGTCAAGGATGGGAATGGGGGGTTACGAATACATACCAGGACGGACAATGCACAGACATTTGCCAGGCGCACATTAGAGTCGAACCATAAGAGTCGAACGGGAGGAACTTCTTACTTCACTTCTTGTATATACTTTTTGACAAGAGGGGTTTTCTCTCTTTTCTTTCTCTCTCTATAGATTGCATTGCATTGCATTATGGATGCAGATTTTACACCATACACTGTGGTCTTTGCATCTTTATTTTTATTGCTCGTGAATGCCGTGATGAGAGACCCCTCGCTTAACGCATTCCACACCCTTGCCTCTCTCTACCCAGCCACCCACCCCGCTAAACAACCAATCCCCCACTACCCCTCTGCCTCGGCTCCCCACCCGCCTCGAACGTCCCATCCCCCAACCTCCGCACCGCCTGCACCGCACTCATCACGCCGCGCGCCCACCCGACCTCGTGTCCCCTGCCGCGCAGGAACCGCACCGTCGCGGCGTCGAAGCCCTCCTCGACCAGCACCCCGACGGGCCGCAGCTGGTCGTGCAGCCGGCGCTGCGCCAGCGCCGCGCGCACCCCCATCCCGTGATCCAGCACGTGCCACAGCGCCTGCGCCGTCGCGCTGATGATGCGCGAGCCGCCCGCGGCGCCGGTCGCGAGGAGGCCGCCGCCGAGCGCGTCGCGCAGCGCGACGATCACGGGCGTGATGGAGCTCAGTGGGCGCGCGCCGGGCGAGATGCGGTTGTGTGGCGAGGGCGGGTAGTGGAAGGCGTTGGAGGGGGGGATGGCGAAGTCGTTCATCTCGTTGTTCAGGATCACGCCGGTGGCGGGCACGAGGAGCTGCGCGCCGAAGAGCAGGTTGATGGTCGTGGTGAGGGTGAGGGTGAGGCCGGAGGCGTCGGAGGTGGCGAGGTGTGTGGGGATGGGCAGGTTGTGCGGGTTGTAGGAGGTAGGCGGGAGGGTATGGGCGTCGGAGATCTGGCGGCGGACGGAGGCGGCGAGGCTGGAGGAGAGCATACGCGACTCGAAGGCGTCGAGGCCGGGGACGAAGGCCGGGTCGCCGAGGGAGGCGTGCGCGGCGTAGGAGAACTTGAGCGCCTCGTCCAGTCGGTGCGTGTTCAGGGCATGGAGGGCGGGGTCGCTCATGTTGTAGCCCTCGATGATCTTGAAGACCTTGAGCGCCACGGCGCCGCTGCTGGGCGCCGGCGTCGAGTACATCTTGGACCCGCGGTAGTCGATCGACACGGGCTCGCGGATGGACACGTTGTAGCCGGCGAGGTCGTCGAGGGTCATGATGCCGCCCGCGCCCTGCACGGCGCGGATCGTCGACTCGGCTATGGGGCCGGAGTAGAAGGCGCTGGCGCCTGAGCGCGCGATGGTGTGCAGCGTCGCCGCGTAGCGCTTCCGCGTCATGATGTCGCCGAGGCCGAGGAGGGTGCCATTGGGGGCGAAGTCCTGGGACCAGTTGGGGTCGGCGACGAGGAAGTTCTTTCCGGGGATTATTGTGGCGATCATGGCCTTCAGGAGGTCTTCCGTCACTAGGTTGATGTCAGCATGTTCTGTAGGTAGTTTGAGTACCCACGACAGGTCTTCGGCGCAGAGGAGCTGTAGGGAGAGCACACACCGGGAAACCCTCTCTCGGCTACTTTCACTGCTGGCATACAAACGGTGAGCCATGGCAGTTTCTATCTCGTATTAGTCGCTATTTCCCTCGATGCTGGCAGAAACTGGATCCCTCTTACCCCATACTTCTTATGCATGTATTCGAGACCCCTCAGCTCGCCTGGTACGGCGCTGGCCAGTCCCCCCAGAATACTGCCGATCGTGTTGTTCTCGTACATATCCTCGTAGGCCGCTGCCGGAGCCGTTTCTCGAAAGTCGATGGCCTCATACTCCCCCTTCGCGCTGCGAACCAACATGAATCCGCCGCCGCCGATGCCGCTGTGGTACATGCCGATGACTCCCACGCAGAGCGTCGTGCCGACCATCGCATCTGCAGCATTGCCCTGTGTCCTATCAGCAGGTAACACTTTGGTTAAGATACCCGTCACGCACCCCTCGCCGTATAAGGTCTATCCCGATGCGGCTGCATATTGTGCTCTCGCTGGCGACGGCGCCTCGAGTATCCTCTCGCGACAGGAATACGCTTGCCTCGGCGCGGAGGGATAGCAAGGTCAACGCCCAGAGGAAATATATCCATCGCCGAGGAGAGATGCCAGGGCGGACTTGGCTAAAAACTATAATTAAACGTCAGAGTGATATTCCGGAGTCCGGACTGGGAGTCTGCCAGTCTGGGGATATGGCGTGCTGGGCGCTGAAGATGGCGATCGATTCTACTCACCCCCATGCATGCCCATGGTTCCTGGTACTTTGTCGCACACTCGCTCTAATCGAAGTCTGTCCGAAGCAACCTAAGTTCTGACCATGAAGATCATCAACCGTCAGAACGAGAACTGGGTTCTGAAAGGAGCTCTTTAAACACAGGATACAGAAAATGATGCCCAAAGGTCTCCGAAGGAAAACGGAGAGAAGACATTTCCGTTTGAAGCCTCGCATAGCCAAGTCGACTGAGTCCCTTTGAGCTAAGGTAGCGGCGTCGTCCCTGAGTCCCTTATCCAGACCTTATCCAGACCTTATCCAGACCTTATCCAGATAAGCAAAGTAGAAGGTAACGCTAACGATAACGAAAATGCGGGGTCGGTCATTAACGCGGGCGCACGTGATGCTACATACTGTAGTCGCGTAATTTCTTCGACATCGCGTCTCTGAGCGCATCTTGTCTTGCGATGCTTTGCGTATGTCTTCTCGATCCCGTCAAGCTCATATCAATGTTTCTTGTTTCTTGCCCGTGGTACTCTCTCATATGAGAATTCCTCCAGCGCATAGCATCATCACAATGAGATGCCATGACGACACCAGGAAAGGCGATCCTGAACAGAAAGGATGGCCGGATTATCATACACTTCGTGAGTTTGCAACAGGCAAGAGAGCGAGCATCGATCAATCTGACAGTTGCAGGATTACGACTGCTTCTACGCATCTGTTTTTGAGGCCGAGAATCCTGCCTTAAAGAGTCTTCCACTCGGGGTCCAACAAAAACAAATCCTTGTCACCTGTAATTATGAAGCTCGCCGCCGTGGACTCCATAAGCTCCAGCTCATCTCGGAAGCGAAACGGATCTGTCCAGATGTGGTGATCATGCTGGGCGAGCAGTTGGATAGGTTCCGGGATGCCTCGAAGATGCTCTACAAGTTCTTGGAAGCCTTCACTTGGAACAATAAGGTCGAGAAGCTCGGTCTGGACGAGGTCTTTCTGGATGTCACAGACATCATAGACTACAATCAGGCTTTGCTGAATCCGAACGACCTCACTCATGCCTTCTTTCATCTGAGCCGAGAAGATCCGACAGTCGGCTTTCCCTTTGATGCATCTCGCACGGCAGGCCATGAATACCCGGATATTCCTGGAAAAAGGATGGTTATTGAAACCGCAAGAGACTTGGAGTTGCTCGTGCGACTTAGGTTGGGATCTCATCTTGCTCAGCAGATTCGACACCGGCTGGAAGAAGAGAAGAGGTACACTTGCACGGTTGGAATCTCAACTTCAAAATTGCTGGCCAAGTTGGCCGGGAATGTGCATAAGCCGAAGGATCAGACAACTTTGATGCCCCCATACGAAAGCACCTCGGATGAACAAGACAGCAACGTTCCTAGATTTATTGATTCTCATGACATTGGCAAGATCCCTGGAATCGGGTTCAAGATGTCGCACAAGCTAAGGGCCCATGTCCTGATGAAATCTCAAGATGATGCTCCAATGTTTGGAGAAGTGAAAGATCCCGTTTCAGTACGTGATGTCCGCCTTTTTCAGGGTATGGGACCTGAGCTTCTAGAGAAGCTAGTTGGCGGACCAGGTGCTGAACGTGGTATTGGCGCAAAGGCATGGGCATTAATCAACGGTGTCGATGATTCAGAAGTTCAAAGAGCCAAACGGATTCCAAGCCAGATATCTATTGAAGATAGCTATCCAAGGCTGGAGACCCTCGCGGAAGTAAAGACGGAACTAAGGCTACTCACAACCAGTCTTATCAATAGGATGCATGCTGATCTTCTCGACAACGACGAGGATGATCCAACTGGCAAAAAGAAGCGATGGTTGGCGCATCCAAAGACTATACGGCTTTCCACACGTCCTCGGCTCCCGTTAAACGCAGATGGCACTAGGGCAAGAAGCTTCAACCGGAACTCCCGCTCATGTCAGCTACCGAACTTTATTTTCAGTTTACGCGAAGGTGTCGATGCATTGGTCGAAAAGCTTCTCCAGGAAACCTTAATCCCAATGTTCCACCGATTGCACGACAACAAAGGATGGAATTTGAGCATGATCAACGTATGTGTTGCGAACATGGTGGAAACGGCAAGCGAGCATGCCAGTGCCCGTGGACGCGATATAGGACGAATGTTCAAGAATCAGGAGGAGGCGCTAAAGGAGTGGAAGGTCGAGGATAAGGATGTGCCTCCTGATGGGTCAATCCTTGGTCAGGGTGAAACTAGAGATAGTTTATGGGGTCAGATTTCCATGGGGGCCGAGCCAAGTGCTGGCGATGACGCTTTACGTGAAAGACCAGCGGGATCTGAAGATATCCTACCTATGACGCAGGATCTCGTGTACGAAGAGATGCAGTGGCACGACGACGAAGAATCTGATTTCGACAGGTGCTCGATATGCGGTGCAATGATGCCAGGCTTCGCAATGGCTGCTCATGAGCGGTATCACAATCTGGGCAGTTGAAAATGTTTCGTCCTCGTTCTCGAGACTCTCGTCTTGCGAAGTTTGGATTTGATACGTCGTGAGCTATAGCTGTTTCGGGAAGCCCGGTGAAGCTTAAAATCCTCAAATGATCTGATGTAAAGCGTTATCTCTCAAGCTCGAACTTGTTTGGTAGATAGCCTGCCTACCTTATCTCTCAAGCTCGAAGTTGTTTGGTAGACAGCCTACCTGTCTTGCAATCTCTCGCCATTTATCTCGATACCCCGATCTCTCGATCTCTCATCTTTCCCTGCACTTCAAATTCTGTGCCAGTACAGTGCTCTTGTGCATATTGACTGGCCTTTACCGATTATCAAAAACTCTCACAATCACCATTGTCAATCTTCAGAACATCGCGTGTTTGGTTCTCTCTCAGCGCTCTCTCAAGCCAAGCGTTCGTCCGTTTATCCATATATCCAGCTCCCTCCGCCAGCATCTCCTCACCACATGGCGCCCACAAACCTCCTCTCTCCCCCCTACTTCCTCCCCCTGCGCCTCCTCCCGCGCGACGACCCCGACAACACGCAAGCCGAAATCCTCAACGTCGAGTCCGCGCCCCCGCCCCCCTTCCCATACAAATACCCTGGCTGGGGGATCGCGATCGGAGTCCTGTGCGTCGCCATCACCTGCCTCTTCTTCGCGTTCCTCTGCGCGGGCATCAACCGTCGCAATAACCACCGGGCGGCGCTTATCGCCGAGTTCCCGTGTCTCGTCGCCAGGGTGCCGCTGGCGTCGGGGCTGGCGGGGAGCACATGCATGACGGCGGCGGCGCTGGCGATGCCGATGCATGCGGAGGCGATTGGGACGCTGGAGATGCCGGAGAAGGGGGGAGTGGTGGGGGTGGTGAGGATGCCGGCGAGGTTGAAGAGGGCGTGGAGGAGGTTGGGGAGGAGGAGGACCAAGGAGGAGGATGTGGAGGGGGTGTCGGTCGGGGTGGTGGAGTTGAAGCCGGTGGGGAGTGGGACGAAGATGGAGGCGAAGGACCAGAAGGAGGAGTCGAGGTGGGTGATGGATGGGGAGGGGGTGTGGATCTGGGAGAGGGCGTGTGTGAGAGGTTCGGAGGCGGCGGGGTTGAGGAGGCCGAGTCCGGTGATGTTGCAGGAGTGTGTGGAGAGGACCGATGAGGATGTGATTGGGTTTGTGACGGAGGAGATGTTGGAGGATGTGGATTTGAAGTAGGGATGGAGCTTGGGTGGTGAGGAGGAGTTGGTTGGAGTTTGGGGACGGATAGGTCGTGATTATAGAATAGGGGTTATGAGTTATAGATATCTACGCAGCTGTTGTGTGTTGAACGTGTATGTAGCTGGTGCAAGGACGAACTAATTTTTGGCATACCTCAGACTCTCATGTCCCGCATAAATTTCCATCAGTGTTGCCAACTTCTATTTAGAGGATGTTTAGATAGTTTGAATACCAGTCGAGAATTGATCGAATAGTAATAGCCAAGGCTTGAGGAATAATAAGCATTATTTATTATTACTAAGATTCTTAAAGTTTCTAAAGTAGACCGAAAGGAAGGGGGCCTCTATGGCGAGCATGCGATATACTATATTCTCAAATATTATTAGCTTAGTAGCTATTTAAATAATCGTTAAATATTATTCTATTTACAGCTCTTAAAATAATATTCAATTAAGGCTTCCTCCAGATACTGCGTTAAATACTTATTATGTACTCTGTTATTATTTTAATAAAGTTAAAAGCCCCGTCACATACATGTAACATTTTGCATAGGAACTGAGTGTCTTTGTCAATTATAATAAACTATGCATTTTATATGCGATTTTAAATTTTAGAGAAGAAAAATAAAGAGAGACAATAGATTTATAAAGTTTATTAGAAACATCTCTAAAATATAGTTAATTATGCAAACAAAAAATAAAATGGCTTTAAGGTCAAGGCTAAGTTTGTGGAAAACCAACGATTATGCTTCGTCTATTTTAGGCTGAAACTCAGATTTGTGTATAAATTTCTTACTCTTAGATATTAACTGACGGATTTATTAAATGGATGACGGGATTTAGCAGGCCCTTCCAATATTGAGATTCCTTCGAGATATATGTGGAATTTTGGAGTTAAAGAGATCACGTGATCCGGCGCTTGATTCGCGATTCGCGATTCGTGAACCTCCCTGGTTCCTATAGGTGACGCCACAACGTAAACACTCCCGAAGCTCAAACAACATCAACCATCTTTCATTTGATGTCTATGCTCATCGCTCCTTGGCAATTTTTCACTCTGCTGCATTACAACTCTCCCTCGTCAGACAAATCTTTCGACGGCAAGTTTCATTGTCCTGAGCTGCATCACGGACCCTGTGAATTGAGGGGCGGCCAAGATGTCATACACAACCCCAAGTAGTAGAGCTCGGACAACAGCATCATTCAGCCAGTCTCGAAAAAAGGGCTCCTCAACGAAGACTAGTGCGACTTACTCAGATGTGCATATACTCGGTGGAACTCCTTCTTCCGCCATTGCTATTGCCGACGATGGCTTCGACCGTGCTGCCTTCTCCCAGGCTACGCCATCAAAGAAGAGAAAGCGGGAAGTCGTAACTATTCCTGATGGTTCCGACGACGAGTATGCTGCATCCATTGCCAACAGGGCGTTGTCTGGAGCAAACTCCAAGAGCACAGTCTCAAAGCCAAAGGCCAAAAAGGGCGAGAAAGGGGAGCCGGTCGAAAAGAGATTGCGGCAATTCCGTTCCCACCCGCCACAAAACTATTTGGAGCGCTTAGAGCGTGCAGTGTCTCAGAGAATGTTCCTGATTGATCGCGAGAGGAAGATCAGTGCAGGTGGAACACATGAGGAGGAGGTGTTCGGCATCGCAGGCACAACGGGAAATATTTATCAAGTTACAATTAGCAAGAAGCCCAGCTGTACCTGTCCAGATGCGTCACAGAAGGGCAATCAGTGCAAGCACATCATCTACGTAAGTACTTCTCGAGCATGAATTTTAAAGGTCATTGTATACTAACGGGTATTTCAGGTCCTCGTCAACGTCCTGAAAGCGCCGGAGCATCTTCAGTATCAACTGGCTTTCCTCACCACTGAGCTTGCAGAGATATTCGCAAATGCCCCTGTCACTCCTCAGTCATCTGATGGCTCTTCAGAAGACAAATCACATGCTGGCAAGCGCAAGCCCATCGAGGGCGATTGTCCGGTATGCGTTATGGAATTTGAGGCTGGCGATGACATTCTTTGGTGTAAAGCTGCATGTGGAAACAATATCCATAGGGCGTGTTTTGAGCAATGGGCTAAGAGCAAGCCTGGCGAAGTCAAATGCGTCTACTGCCGCACGCCATGGAAAGGCGACGAGGAGACGGTGAGGAAGATTAGCAAGCATGGTCACAAGAATGAGGATGGCTATGTCAATGTGGCATCTGAGCTTGGCTTGAGCGGTCGCAGAGATTACAGCACCTATCACCAGCCGTGGGTGCAATCCCAAAGATATTCCAGATATCGAAGTTATGGTGGCTACGAAGACTGAGGAGGACGAATATTGATTCTTTCAAGGCTGGAAAGAAGGAACATGCCATGTTCACAAAACTTCAGGCTTTCGGCATGCCAGCGGTGGGAGCGTTGTGATTGTTCTCTTCAGAAAGCTGCATACAGAGATGCGTGTGTGTTGGAGGTGGCAAAATGTGGCTCCAATTTTGCTTGGCAGGCGCTTTATATTATACCCATTTGCTTTGCTTTGCATGTAAGTTGTCGTTCAAAATCTTGCGGGCTAAGATGCCATAATGGCCTACCAAATTGGCATTTCCAATCATTCCAAGTGTGGCCTGCGTGATACTTCTGCTCTCTTTATTCCTGGACATGTTCGTTTGCGAAACATTTTGTTCTGACAAGTCGTGTCTGCCAGTGACTTCATGGAAGACATGCGAGACATTTGAGACATGCCGGACATACAGAGTGTGAGTTCACTTTTTATTGCCAGACCGCTCAAGCAGTATCATCCCAGACGAGAGGATAGTAGGCACACGTGCAGTATGGGCTTGTACAAACACATACACTATCCCGCTCCTTCCTATCTCCTTCAGAGTAATTCCGTCATTTTGTTGCGTCCGAAGCTCAGTGTGGTGTTTTTAGCTTGTTCTGCTTAGTATTGTTCCCCTTGCGAAAGAATGTTCTCTCCATGCAGGACATTGTCTCGCCAAGACCTTACGATTGTCCTGCAAGTACTACTGCACTATACGGCAGACAAACACATTCCATTCTCCCGCCCACGATGGCGATGGGGTACGGAATCTCCGAAATGTTTTTTCTAGAAGGATTTAAGAACCTCTTCGTTTCTCCCTTTTTACGTTGTCATTCTTGTTTTACTCCCTGGAAATCATCCTACAATTCTTCTCTAGGATTATCGCTGGAGATTCGATTTAGAAGACGAGATGATGACGTTCCGCATGCTCGCGCTTGGTGCGCTTATGCTTTGCAAGGTTCTTGCTGTTCCCAGCGGAGGGGAATGGGGCGGCAATAATGCTGCTGATCGTAAGGACTTTTATTCCCTGTTGCGTCATGATTTAAAATTGCTTCTGATAACCTTTTTTTCTAGCATACCGAGTCAAAAAACTCCCTGACGTCCACTTTTCTGTCCCCAAGTCCTGGGCTGGTAATCTACCAATTGGCGGGAATTACGGCAGCGATTCCCTCTATTTCTGGCTTTGGGAATCGGAGACGTGGGCGGGCAAAGACGACCTGATCATCTGGTTCAATGGCGGGCCAGCTTGCAGTTCCCTCATCGGACTCTTCAAAATCCACGGGCCCATCACTTTCCCGACAACTTCCGCGACTCCGCAGCGCAACCAGTATTCCTGGACCAAAGCAGCAAATGTTCTCTATCTTGACCAACCCATTGGAACTGGTTTTAGTGTTGGCTCGGTAACCAATAATACTGACACCGTGGACGACAATGCTGCGACTGTCCAATGGCTCAGCTCGTTCTTTGAGACATTCCCGAACATGAGGAACAAGAAAATCCATCTTATGGGCGAAAGTATGGCTGGCTCGTTTCTCCCTTACATTGCTGAAGCGCTTTACCAGCAGAGCAGTGCTTTGAATATTACTCTTTCGTCCCTCAGTCTTGGTAATGCATACTGGGGAAACCCTTCCAGCTTGGGCAGTGCTATAGCAGTACCATACATTGGGGCCCACCGCTCAAACTACGGAACAAACATGTAGGTTTTCAGCACTTTCCTTTGATATGAGCCATGCTAACACGCTGCAGTCCTGAACAGTTCTTCGATGTTCTCGAACAAGCGGATCAAGACTGCGGCTACGCAGCTGTCCGCGCTCAGGTGACCTACCCACCAAGTGGTCCCATCACTCTCCCAAGCTACCCTCCACTCACCAACCAGAGTGACCCACCTGACTACAATGCCGACTATTGCGACTTCAACAACGGCGGCACCAACACTGTCGAACGCCTCGAGTTCGTCATCAACGGCACCGCATGCTACGGGCAATGCGACGTCTACGACGCAGCATATAATTTCTACGTTAACACAGACGAAGCTCTATGGAGAAACTTCCAAGCCTACAACATTGACGAGGTCGGCAACTCAAGCCTTTACTCTGATCAAAAATTCCTTGAGTATCTCAACCGCGCCGATGTTAAGATAGCTATCCATGCGCCATCTAGTGTGACTTTCGAAACATGCAATGGCACACTGAACTTCCTACTGAAAGAACCAACGTTGGCAGTAGTTCCGCCCGCCTACAACGTCGTCCCCACTCTCCTCAACCACGGCGTCAAGGTAAATATCTTCAGCGGCAAGCTGGATTACATGCTTCCATACCTGGGAAATGAGGTAATCATCCAGAATATGACGTGGAATGGACAACAGGGCTTCAGCAATCCCCCGACGGTGCCGCTATTGAATCAGTACGGCCAGACGGTGGGCAATGGCAGAGAGGAGAGAGGACTGAGCTACTACGCGATTGAGAATGCTGGTCATAGGGTGGCGCAAGATGCGCCGGCAGCGGCCCTGGTATGGTTGAAGGAGGTGGTAGTCAGATGCGACAATGATTGGTGGTGGTGGCGCTCCAGGCGGGTGTGAGCAGAGGGCGCGTGGGGCGGTATGGATGGTGGGAGATTCTTTTCTGATGGGATGATTGATGACTGTGTTTACGCGAGATGACATGGAATTATACTATACGTTCTTTAGACGGGACATGATCTATAGTTCCTGAATTATACACTACAGTGGCTCAGCCAATGTTAGACATGATATATCCACAGTTTCTGCTCCATGCATATCAATTTACAGTGGCTCACTTCTTCATAACATTGCGGGTTTACCAAGAAGATCTATTATATCCAAAACACATTATTGCAAAATATATCTCATCTGTTCTGCCTCTGTTTGTAAAGCTTCTTAGAAATGGGAGCACTTAGAATGGTAGTTGCGTGCATGATAACAGGTGATAACTCACGTTAAAAATTGCTCTCTGAGTAATTTTAATATTTATTATTATTTTTAGAATTTATATCTACAATATAAACAGTAGAGAAAATATTATATTACTCTATTTCCCCAAGGTCTTTAGTCTATTTGCACTTTAACAAGCGTTGGCAGTCTTGTAAGCTTTGCACACTTACACACTATGTCACTAAGAGCGCAACCTGCCTATACATACCTAGATCTCTCTCTCCCTCCTTTTCCCCCTCGTTCTCTTCTTTCTTCTTTAGATTAAATCTAGCACTTTAACCTAATCGACATGATCGTAACATACGATCTTGTCTCCTTTCTTTCCTTCCTAAATTTGAAGACTAGACTGAAATTTTCAGTCCACAGTCCCTTAATTTTAAGCCTAAATCAGACTACATAAAAGTCATTTAATCCAGTTAATTATAGTATACAATTTTTCTATTACTACTATATTTATTCTGAAGTTCTCACGATCTGGGAAAAAAGTGTCGGACCGGACTGTGGCCAGCCCTTCCCATTGGCTGTCACCTGATATTAAACGCTGAGTGGCATAAAAGCTAAATATAGCAGGCGGTGAGAATTGGATTTGGACAGCGACGACCTACCACACACATCGCCATGATTTCCTTACTTCAATAATGCTCTGCTACCTCCACACAGATTCCTGTCAATCATGAAAACGTTGCAAGTTGAATTGCTATATTATGTGCTCCTTAAGATATAGCAGAATGCTTCCTTTGCAGATGTCTTCGCTTGCGGGATGCATCTGCTTTCATCCTATGACGCCAGAGACACTGCACCAACCTGTCAAGTGTACAATTAAGATGTGCTCAAAATGTTCATAAACTTGGCATGAAGCGGTAAGTCGATATTTCGAGATGTCACGTTAATCTCTAGAAACTGCGCATGGAGAGATCTTTGTTGTAGTGCTCAAGCCCTCCTTTGTTTGGCAGTTCGAGCACCGTCCGAAACTGACGGATGCGGATAATGGCCATCATGAAGCTTTTTTGCCTTCAAAGGATTGCCTTTTTGCGGCATACAGATACAAAGAATCTCAAGGTTCTGTGTTTTCATTTTATTTTCCTTGTTTCCGCTGCTTCATAGGGACCTCTGGAGACGTTCCCTCGAACATCGCCATGTTGGAAGGGATTTCTGGTTGCTTGCTCTGTTATTTTGAGATACTTCACATCGAGCTTGAACAACTTGGTCGCCACTGTTAAAGAGTTGTGAATTTGAAAATATCCGGAAATCGCCTTACAGCTATCGCTCATTACTCTTATGACGAAGAGAATCCACAATCTTTAGCAAGTCTTGCAATACATGTTAACACAATCCAATTGCCAACGCAAATATGGCCCCTACGGTCCCTGCAGCCCCCGCGGATAACTACCGAGGTCGAAGCTGGGGAAAAACGCCAGTGACCAGCCAGAACTTCAGAGTCCTCCGTCATCGTGTTCAGAGCGCTAGGCAACGTAAACCTGCCGGCGACTCTGACTCTGACCCAGAGCTTGAACGCGCAATCGTCGACAAGTCAAGCCACCCCTGGCTTAAGAGTGCTGAAAAGTGGGAGAAGGGTTTTCCCAAAGGTTGGAAAGCCGTTAGAATTCTTGGAAGTGGAGGCTTTGGTGTTGCAGGGCATTGGAAATATACAGCCAAGGAACTCCCTATGCTGGGCTCTGTCGAGGCCCAGGTTAAAGATATCGTTGTGAAGCAGTCGAAGGCTGCCGACAATAATGGATTGCGACAAGAGTCAATATTCTTGGAGGAGTTGACGAAAACGGGTTCACGCCATTTTCCTCAACTTTATGGACGTGTGCAACGTGATGTTGGACTGGGAACTGAGCCGAAAGTAGACCCAAAGAAGAGAGAGGTTCATCGGATATTCATCGAGTACTGCCCCGGCGGCTCTATGGACGGGTTTCTGCATAAAGAGACAGTAAAAAGGAGAAATGGTAGAAAGCGGATACCCGAGGCAGAACTTTGGTCCATATTTCATTGTTTTGCGAAAGCAGTGTCCGTGTTAGATCAAGGCCATGAACAGGCAGATGTTCCTCAGCCGCAAAGCAATCTTCACCCATGGAACACAAATCGCGGCATTGTGCATTTCGACTTCAAGCCAGGCAACAGTCTCATAGGACCCCGTGAATCCCATGCGGAGCATCGAGTCTTTCCAAGGACGATGATAGCGGATTTTGGATTATCAGAATATATGACCAAGAATTGGCAATTTGATCCAGCGCTTTTGCTTGAGCATAGCGTTAACGGCACCGTACCTTGGCGAGCACCTGTATGTTATCCGTCGCAAGTTTTGAAAGTTGTATATTGACACTCTCCAGGAGCAAACTCGCCGCCCCGTTAACACAAAGCAGCAACTACCCCGCAATGACCGCAAATATGGCGCCTGCACAAACATTTACCAAATCGGCTGTGTAATGTGGCAACTCATCGTCCTGAACCGCAGCGAGTGTTTTCCCAACGAGGATAACTGCTTCTACTCCCAACTCACCGCTCCTTATAATCATGAAACAATTGGCAGAGAGATTGAGAACGTAACATGCTATTCTAGAACCATTCGCGGCCTGGTTCTTGAATGCCTTTTCCAGATCTACCGTTACCGCCCCTCCCCGGGCGAGCTAATAAAGCGCACCCGTGCCGGTCTGCGAGCCGCTGGCGCCCTTGGCGAGGGTAATCCCGCTGCCGTCGCGGCGGCTGATGCGAGCCGAAATAACGTTCTCCAGCCGGTAAACAATCTACTGTTGGAGCCGTGGCACGGCCCGAATCTCGATCGGGTGTGGCGCGATAGCATCCCGAAGATGCAGGCCATTGCCGATAGGCGAGAGAGACAGCTCATTCAGATCACAAAGGCACAGGCAAAATACGCCGAATGGCAGGCCAAACAACCAGCCCAACCGGGACCCGGTCTTGGTGCGGGGAGCGGAACACCTGACCAACCTGGCGCAGGTGCAGGACGTGGCACAGCTCCGCAGCCCGGTACAGGTGCGGAACGTGGTCCCCTGCCAGGCCTAGGTCCAGCACCAGATGCAGCTCCCCAGGAAGACGACTGGGTCAACCTTGGCGGGGTCGGCACAGTCGGCCGCAATGACGACGTCGTTGACGCTGCACCACCACTCAACTTGGCAAGGGGAGCAGGAGCGGCGCCAAATCCACCCCCAGGCGGCGGGCTGAGGCCGGGAGAGATGGTTGCGGGGTGGCGTAACAACCTTGTTAATGCAGCGGCAAATGATCCGATGGCCAATAACCTAGCCAATCAGGCGAGAGGGCTCGCAACAGCGGCTGCTGGGGCTGCTGGTACGATGGGCGGAACTATAACAGCCACTGTGGGCGCGGCTATGGGCGCAGCTGTGGGTGCGGCTGTGGACGCAGCTAGACCGCACGTGGTCGATGTGGCACAGAGAGGTCTTGGGGCGGTGATGGACCTTCAGGCTCGTGCTGCTGCTCTAGCAGGAACAGGGCCAGATCCTGCACCACCCCGGCCCACTGAGGATATCCGTTTGCGCACTCGGGGTATCCGTTTTATTGTCGCTTTCAATACTGGTGATATTCCGCTTGAACATGATGATGTTCAGGAGGAGTGGAATCGCCGTATAAAGATGGTTTGTCACGGAGGGCGACACGCTATTGTGATGAACCTGAAGAGAAAAGTGGTAGCACACGTAAGATGCCCATTTCCGACGAATGATTGGAACGACATTGCCCTGTATGTGTTCAACCAGGGCCAAAGGCAAGAGATGCAGAATCAAGACAGGCTCACGAATTATGGCTTCGTCGTAGAGGACCTTGCGCAGCAGCACGTGCGGCACCCTACTGATGCCACCCGGCCCCACATCTACGCCGTGTTTGCAGCGCAAGACGAGCCGCCACCACCGGCACCAGTAGTAGGATCAAATCTGCGGATGACTAAGATTATTATTTGGCCATTGGCGATGACTGGGAAAACCCAAGAAATAACCACGCATGTGGGACCCGCGGTGAATGCGCTAGATATCAAGTCCTTAGTGTCGAGGACTGCGCTGCCCGAGTTTGATGGCAAGGCTGCTCCAGTTGATAGGATGATTCTGAGTGTTTTTGGAACGCAGCCAAAGGACGGACAGGCGTATGATATTAAGGATTCCTCGTTGGTTAAGCGGCTAATGGGAAGGAAGTGGAAGCTGGAAATTACGTGGAGAAAGGAGAAGGATGAGGAAAAGGAAGGGGAAGAGGAAGATGAGGAGGAGGAGGAGGAAGAGGAGGAGGAGGAGGAGGAGGAGGAGGAGGA
>Ga0209512_1002182_pt1 | contig 21617 bp, 19 predicted proteins | sample frozenSSSSmetaG_FD_184142 | JGI IMG/M metagenome (GOLD analysis project Ga0209512, IMG submission 184142) | Glacier valley bacterial and archeal communities from Borup Fiord, Nunavut, Canada, to study Microbial Dark Matter (Phase II) -... | ecosystem: Environmental > Aquatic > Freshwater > Ice >...
TCGAATTCTTCAAAACTGAATTCTTCCTTTTCTTCCTTCCTTTCCATCGTCTGCAAATTTAATCGTTATTACTTGCAGACACAGTTGCATGAATAGTCTCTGAAAACACGATTGCATTGGTTTTTTCAAAGTTTTGAAGCGTGAAAACACAGTTACATTTTACTTCTTCAAAAGTTTGAAGAGCCCAAACGCACCTGTAACTGGCTTCTTCAAAACCTTGAAGAGCCCAAACTCACTTGTAACTGGCTTCTTCAAAAGTTTGAAGAGACCAAACGCACCTGTAACTGGCTTCTTCAAAACCTTGAAGAGCCCAAACTCACTTGTAACTGGCTTCTTCAAAAGTTTGAAGAGCCCAAACTCACTTGTAACTGGCTTCTTCAAAAGTTTGAAGAGCCCAAACTCACTTGTAACTGGCTTCTTCAAAAGTTTGAAGAGCCCAAACTCACTTGTAACTGGCTTCTTCAAAAGTTTGAAGAGCCCGAATGCACTTGCAACCGGCTTCACCGTAAGTTTGAAGAGCCCGAACACGACTTATATAACTTGTTACAATTACATCAAAAATAAAATTCAAAACAAAACCCCGGTGGAATCAATGAATCCATCGGGGTTTAAATTATTTGGAGGAGATAATTATTCTATCGCCTTGAAATGTGCTTTATTCTTTTCGATGATTTGACGGTAATACCAATCGGGATAAGCGGGGTGAAGCGGCGAAGCAGGTACGATACCCGATTCGTTGCGTTCGAATTTACCATTCTTCTCAATCATTACATTTCCGTCTTTGTATTTAATCAACAGAAAATGACCCAGATCTCTCCATTTCGCAACAGAAGTTTCAACCTGATCCACAGAGTAATCTGTGAGGTATTGAAGCGCCAGCTCTTTTTCCCCTTTGTTCCACAAGGATAGGGCAGCCTGATCGACAACGGGTGTAAGACTGAAAAACTTATTCTCGAGTTGCGATTGTACTTTCTGGAGATCAACAATCATATCGCTGTATCTTGTATAAACCTGGTTTGAAACCTGGTTAAATACCCAGAAAGCTGAATTGTCGGACCAGGTAAGCATATCGCCATCACCAACCTTTACTGAATTCGGAACCTGCTTGATACCGCAATAGATGGGCATATAACAGGTGAGATAGGTATCATCGAGGCCAAACCATAGAATTCCTCCAATTGGATTGGGAAGGTTAGGACGGCTCTGTGCGACAAATGAAAACCCTGTTTGCTGTGTAGAGATTGCACGTTCGTGAACATACGATACAGAATCGACTTTCCACGTCATCGGGCGCCAGCGGTAAGGAGATCCGAATGGACCGGTTCCGGAATCTTTTGTCATATCCAGTTCTGTTCCTTCGTAATGGTCGCGCATCAGGTTCATCACATCATTTACTGAAAGAAGTGAATCGGGTTTGATCCAGAGTGGCATACGGTTGGTCGCATACTTATTTGCATCATAAGTTACTTTTCCCATTGCATAGCTCTCGTATTGTTTCATCTGCTTATTCACTTTATTAAAGCCAGACCAAACACGTGCGTCACAAAAACGGGCGCTGCTAAAATCGACAGGTGCATAGGTGTCAGAAAAACTGAATTCGTTGTTCTTTCCTTCGAACCACCCTTTTTCGCGGGCAAATGAGATCACATCGGTCGAGTATAGACAGTTTTTCGGATCATTCAACGGGAATTGGGTAATACGTGCCTGGTTGGCATGTCCTGAAATATAACCGTCGGGAATACGCATGGCCACCCAGACAGCCCCTTTTTGTCCTTCGCCTTTACCGATCATCTCCAAAATCCAGACTTCATTCGCATCGGAAATGGAGAATGATTCGCCGCTCGATGCATAACCAAAATTCTTAACAAGGTCGGTCATCACGGTAATTGCCTCACGTGCGGTTTTTGAACGTTGTAACGAGATGTATATTAAACTGCCATAATCAATTAGCGCATCCTTTTGTGTTGCGAGTTCTTTCCTGCCGCCATAGGTGGTCTCGCCAATGGCAACCTGGTTCTCATTCATATTTCCGGTTACCTGGTAGGTATGTTTTACCTGGGGTATCTTCCCCATGTACTTCCCGGTATCCCATTCAACAACATCGAGCATCGCACCATCGGGATAATCGGCAGCCGGCCAGTAATAAAGCTCTCCGTAAAGGACGTGTGAATCAGCTGCATATGTGATCATCGTAGATCCATCTTTTGAAGCACCCCTGGTTATCAGGAAATTAGTGCAGGCATCAGAGGGTGTAATCTGTAAAGCAACTAATATCGGAAGAATCAATAAAAGTCTATTTTTTAACATTGTAAATATATTAATACAGTTTGTGACAAAAATATGAAATAAGTTGTAGGTATAACTTTTTAATCAGATGGATAAAGTACTTTTTTTAATGAGTTTTGTCATTAATTTTGGTTTGGTATGGATTATTGGATTTTGTAATGATTGCATCTGGCAATTAGCTATTGGCAACTAGCAGACTCGCTTATTATAAGATGATGAATTATCTACATTTGTAATGGATCAGAGTCAGATAGTTAGCAATATCATGCCAACTGCAAGTTGCCAGTTGCCAGCTGCTCATAGCATAAACCACTTGATTACTATTGCAAATTTCACCCACAATCCGTCATAGAGCCTTTATTTTCAATCCTATAAATGATCCCTCCTATGTGATCGCATGTTGCCCCTGTAACCGAAGCGCGAATGTTAATTTGCCCATTGAATGCAAGAACTCCCAGAAACGCAAATATCAGCGCCTCTTTGAAGTCGATTAGTTTTTCTTCCGGAAGAACCACCTGACACGAAGTTTTAAGTTTTAACTGATTGATGAGGAACAGGTTTTTTGATCCGCCACCGGTTGCCAGCAGCCTCCCTTTATTTCCAATTACACTTGCGATCTGGGATACAATGTGTTCATACATCGTAGCTGCCTGATCTTCAATTGAAATTCCGGATGCTGATAATAAAGGTGTTATCTGCGTGTCAACCCATTCCCGGCCCAATGATTTTGGCCATTTTTGACGGTAGAACTCAAGATTGTTGAGTTGCTGAAGCAAAGGTTCACTCACTTTCCCGGAAGCGCCCAGCTGACCATCCTCATCGTAGGCAATTCCTTTTTGAAGCGCCAACTCGTTTAGAACAATGTTGGCAGGACAAACATCAAATGCGATCCGGGTGCCATCCTGGTCGAACGAGATATTCGCAAAACCGCCGATGTTCAGGCAATAGCCGAATTCGGAGAAGAGCAATTGATCACCCGTTGGAACAAGCGGCGCCCCTTGTCCTCCGAGTGCAACATCAAAGCTTCTGAAATCGCTGACCGTTGTTATTTGAGTTGTCGCAGCAACGGAGGCTCCGTTCCCGAGTTGAAACGTGAATTTCTGATCGGGTTGATGGAAAATCGTGTGACCGTGGGAAGCAATCAATTGTGGAACCTCTTTCCCTTTTAAAAATTCAGTAATCAATTCACCCGTGTAACGACCATATTCATCGTTCAGCATCAAAAACTCCGCTGCTTTCAGGTTGGGAGCGTCTTTCAGTTTCTCAAGCCAAACGGACGGATAGGCAATTGTTTCTGCTTCGACGATTTCGTAGCTCCATTTGTCGTCAGTCTGTATAAAACGGCATAATGCGATGTCGATTCCGTCAAGCGATGTCCCCGACATAATGCCAAGCGCCAGTATTCTCATTTGTATATAACTGCTTTATATTCATTGCTATTTCCCTGGTAATCGGTCACTACAAGCCGAAGCAGGTGCGATTTTCCGAAAGCCATTCTGCTTTTATCAAAAGTATAGGAGAGGGTATTTAACTTTGGTTCGTATTCGAAGAGTACCCAATTGCCGTCAATTTCACCCCTGTAGGATTTTATTCCCGAAAGGTTGTCCGAAATTTTGAACTGCACTTTTGAAGGGTTTGTAAGCATCTTTTTTTCCTTAATGCTGAGCGGTATAATCGTAGGGGGTATTTTATCAATTGCAACGGCAAAATTTCCCAGGAGATTTGTTTTTGCGGTAACCCATCCATCCGAATATTCGCCGCCAACAGCCGATTTTTGACCCGAAGCCTGACCCACCAATATGATTAAAGCCTTGTCTCTTAGATTCTCGGGTATCCAATCGCATTTTATGGAAAGTGTATAGGGTTTCTGCAGCGCGATGAATTTTGAACTGACCTGGTGAAGTTCTGAATAACATCCCAGCGGTTTGGGTGACGATTTCCAGATAAAGTCCAGGTTATCATACAAGGCACCCGCAGGCATTTCTATCCTGATTTTATCGTTTTTGAATTCATTGGATTCATCATATCTAAATAGTTCACCTGAAGATTGATGCCTGGCTGGCAAAGATGATTTTTTACTCGTCGTATGAAATTTGAGGCTGGTTTTGTTCTTAAACGCGTCATAAACAATAATTTCGAATTCATGCCCCTTTCCGTCATCAAGGTTTAAGATTCCGTTTTTATCTTCAGGATCATAAATATCCAGGTGATTTCCTGGTTGCCTGTGTAGCCGTTGAATCCAGTGATGCGATTTTTGATATTCTTCGAAATCGGCCTGCGCATTGGCATACCGTGAATCGTCGAATGAAAAATTATTCATTTTAAAACCGAAAACCTGTCGTCCGTCGCAAAATAGTGTTGCGGAATAGATCCCAATTTTCAATCCAACGCCATTGAAATCATCATCTGCCTGAATTCCAAAGCCTATTTTGCCAAATACGCCAATCGGGAGGTTTAATTTCAGGCGGTAACCTCCTGGAACCGGTATCGTTTCAAATCTTTTTTTGCTCCGTTCCTGACCTACATTGCTGTTTGCCGTTAACGGGTAAACGTACAATGCTGAAATTTTAGGTGCACTGTTGTCCTTGATTCCTAAGTTGTAAAATATTGGATTGTAGGCTCTTTCTGATTTTGTATTTCTGATTTCGAAATGAAGGTGCGGACCGCCGGAACTACCGCTGTTACCAGACCAGGCGATGATCTCCCCTTTTTTAAAATGAAACTCACCTGATGTCAGGGTTATATTTACCGGGAAACTCTCCCGGTCGTATTGTATATCCTTTACATATTCCTGCAGTTTAGGCTGAAATCGTTCAAGATGCCCATAAACGGAAGTCGTGCCATCGGGATGATTCATATATAAAGCGTTGCCATAACCAGTAGGTGAGATGCCGATTCTGGAGATATAACCATCCTTTACGGCAAACACCGGCAGACCCGTTCGTCCTTGGGTACGGTAATCGAGACCGGAATGAAAATGTGAAGTTCTTAATTCACCAAAGCCTCCTGAAAAAAAGAACGGCGGTTTAAGAGGACTTGTGAACGAATCATTGACTGGGTTATTTTGAGCACAAAGCTCAGAAAAGTAGCCTGTTATTAGTACTAAAACAAATAAAACAACTCTCATTATTGACAATTTTCAAAGAAATGGCTAAATTAATAAACTTTTAAAAGCGTTTCGAAGCAATTAAATGATTAAGATATTTTTGCAATATGATTAAAATATTAACTTTGTCTCTGTAAACGATAGGTATGACAGAGCGTGAAACTGTTTTATTGCGGGAATTTAAAGGTAAGCTCGATAAACTGATCAATCTTCATTTGCGGATGAAAAGGGAGAAGCAGCAGTTAATCGAAGAGCAAACGCAAATGAGAGAACAGATCAGGTTACTCAATTTACAGAATGAGGATCTGGCAAAAAAGCAGGAGGATCTAAAGTTTGCAAAGTCGTTGCTGGGTGCGGATGAAGATCCACACGAAGCTAAAATAAAGATAAACAGAATAGTGCGGGAGATAGATAAATGTATTGCTCTGTTGAATAAGTAATACAACATGCTATGGATGATAAACTTTCGATAAATATCAATATAGCCGACCGTTTGTATCCTTTGAGGATTGATCGCAAAGAGGAGGAGGGCATACGTAAGGCAGCGAAAATTATCAACGAAAAGGTGGTTCAATATAAGCAAAAGTATGCTTCGAAGGACTTGCAGGATTGCCTGGCTATGGCAACGCTGCAATTTGTCATTCAGAAGTTTGATACCGAAAAGCGTATTGATATTTCGCCATTGGTCGATGAATTGGAAGTGATGAATGATTTTCTGGCAGAGTTTCTTGAAAAGGAGAATTAGTTTTTAGATTCTATATAGACCCGCATTTTTCAATTATTCAGGATGTACAGTGAAAACTGCTTATACCTGATAGTTTGAATTTGCGGTATTTTTTTGTTAAACCTTTAATTGTATTTTACTAATGGACATAATTATCACGGGCATTCTTACACTGCTAATAGGAGGTACTGCCGCCTATTTTTTGTGGGATATGGTGCTGACGAAGAAAAGGGAGAAATTACTGGCTGATGCCGAAGTGCAGGCTGAAATGCTCAAGGAGAAAAAAATGCTCCAGGCGAAAGAGAAGTTTTTGCAACTTAAATCGGAGCATGAAACGTATATTAATGAGCGGAATCTTAGGATTTCAAGTACTGAAAATAAACTGAAGCAAAAAGAGGCGATTTATCTTCAACGGAAAGAGGAGCTTCAGCGTAGTATTAAAGATTTTGAAAATTCGGAGCGGGAGATTGACTCGATTCGCGAAAACCTCAATGTACAACTTGATTTAGTTGAGCAAAAAGAGGAGGAGATGCAGAAACTGCATAAACAGCAGGTACAGCAACTCGAAGCACTATCAGGAATATCTGCCGATGAAGCAAAATCTCAGCTTATTGACTCATTGAAGAATGAGGCAAAAACAGAAGCGATGTCATTCATTCAGGAAATCATGGATGAAGCCAAAATGACGGCCAATAAAGAGGCTAAAAAGATCATTGTCAAATCGATTCAACGGGTAGCATCCGAAACGGCAATCGAGAACTCGGTTACAGTGTTTCACATCGAAAGTGACGAAATCAAAGGTAGGATCATCGGACGTGAAGGCCGTAACATCCGTGCATTGGAAGCTGCTACCGGCGTTGAAATCATTGTTGATGACACTCCCGAAGCAATTGTACTTTCGGCTTTTGACCCGGTCAGGCGCGAAATTGCCCGCCTTGCGCTTCATCAGCTCGTTACCGATGGACGTATTCACCCTGCCCGCATTGAGGAGGTTGTGAATAAAGTAAAGAAACAGATTGAAGAAGAGATCATTGAAACTGGTAAACGGACTACAATTGATCTTGGCGTTCATGGATTGCATCCCGAACTGATCCGCCTGATCGGTAAAATGAAATACCGCTCTTCATACGGACAAAATTTGTTGCAGCACTCCCGCGAAACCGCCAACCTGTGTGCCATCATGGCTGCTGAACTTGGACTCAATCCCAAACGCGCCAAACGTGCCGGACTTCTGCACGATATTGGTAAAGTTCCGGATGATGAACCAGAATTACCGCATGCAATCCTGGGTATGAAATTGGCTGAGAAGTTCAAGGAAAAACCTGATATCTGTAATGCAATTGGATCTCACCACGATGAAGTTGAGATGGATAGCTTACTGGCTCCGATTGTACAGGCCTGTGACGCTATTTCAGGTGCCCGCCCGGGTGCCCGGCGCGAAGCTGTTGAATCGTATATTAAACGGTTGAACGATCTCGAAAACATGGCACTATCCTATCCTGGCGTAACAAAAACGTATGCGATTCAGGCAGGACGCGAATTGAGGGTTATTGTTGGAAGTGATAAAATGACGGACATTGAGGCTGAAAATCTTTCGTATGACATTGCGAAGAAAATTCAGGATGAGATGACCTATCCTGGTCAGGTGAAGATTACGGTTATCCGTGAAACCAGGGCTGTTAGTTACGCCAAATAGAAATTCAATTCTTATATCATATTAAAAAGGGGCTTTTCGCCCCTTTTTTAATTTCAGAATTTCCGAAGTTTATCAAGTAATAGCTCCGTAAGCGCTGCTTTTTCTTCATCCCCGCTTGATTGATAGCACTGCCTGAGAGAAAGTAAAAGCTTTTTAATCAACGTTTCCTTACTAAAAGGTGTGGCATTTTCAATACTTTCTTTGTTCTCATGCACGAAATACTCTAACTCTTTTGCCCCAATGATGGCCCCTTTATGTTCCACATTGATATAAAACAAATAGGGACCTGCTTCTTCTCCGTAAACCTCTTTCGAAATCTGTGGTTCGTAATAACCCAAAATCAAATATTGACCAACTCCAATCGGATGGATTGGAAGATTTAATCGTTGAGAAATAATGCAATACAAGGTGGAAAGCGAGATGAGATTTCCTTTTCGGGAAACAAGCAGATTATTGATAAGGCAGTTTTCGGGAGCATAAATATCAGTCGCATTCATTTCAAAATGATACAATTCGAAAAAAACATGGTTGATGATCGACACTTTTTCGAGCGACGTCAGGGCATCGTTAAATTCTATCCAGGTATCACGGACTATTTTATCGATGTGCTGCTCAATTTTTTCGGAAGCAATTGAAGGATAATGGATCGTGCTTCCAAGGATCCAACCATCCAACAACGTTTTTTCTTCCGATAGTACCCATTGCGCTGTTTTTTCTACAAGCCTCGACAATTTGAGTTGATGAATGATCAATTCAAGACGATCGTGTTGCAATAAATTACCTGAAGAACTTAGTGCATACTCCAACACCGGTAAAATAGCAGGTCCTGATTGGATTAATTTGTCCCTTACGGCAAAGAAAACCTCTTCGTCGCGATCGTCAATCAATGCAAGCAATGTATCAATATTTACGATTTCATCCATACTTTACTATTGCGTCAACTTATCGAGAATTTTAATTACAAGTCGCTTCATCACAGGTTGGTAGTCGCTGCTGGCATCACGACTGATTCGGTTTGCGATGATAATACAAACTGTAAGTGCCTGATGTCCCAGTAATTTGCTGAGACCATAGATTGCAGAACACTCCATTTCGTAATTCGTGATTTTCATTTCATCGAAGCGGAAAGCTTCAATCTTATCATTGATTTGTCTGTCAACAATATTTAACCGTAATTCCCGGCCCTGAGGTCCATAAAATCCGGGAGCTGAGATTGTAATTCCCGGGATAAAATCTCCATCTGTAATTTTGTTGTAAAGACCAATATTACAATCAACAACATACGGTGAAGCTAGTAACGGATTCCAGTTTGTATAGCTTTTAAACGCATTTTCAAATGCCAGATCGGCAAATTCTTCGCGTCGGGCGTAGAAATTCATCAGTCCGTCGAACCCGATCGCTTTGCGTGATACCAGAAACGCATCAACCGGAATATCACCTTGCAATGCTCCTGAAGTGCCGATTCTGATAATGTTTAAGCTTGTTTTATCAGCTTTGATCTCCCGTGTTTCCAGATCGATGTTTACCAATGCATCAAGTTCATTGATCACAATATCAATGTTGTCTGTACCGATTCCTGTAGAAAGAACAGTTATTCTTTTTCCTTTGTAACGACCTGTAACAGTAACAAATTCTCTGTTCTGAGCTTTTACTTCAATCGCATCAAAAAATGCTGCAATCATTTCAACCCTGCCCGGGTCACCAACCAGAATGATATCATTGGCAATTTGGCCAGGCTTAAGGTGTAAATGAAAGATGGAGCCGTCGGCATTAAGAATCAATTCAGATGGTGCTATTTTATTTGTCATTGATATTATAATCTAGTTTTAACCAAAAATATTCAAAAATATGGATATAAGCAAAAACGGCTTAAAAGAATTATTCCAGCGTACAGATAAAAACTATTTTCAGAAACCAGTTTAATGCTGCTATACAATTTTTTATCTGAAAGGCTTTTAAAGTTCGAATTAGAACACATTGTTTTTAACTCATATTTGATATTTTTGCATAAAAATATAAAAATGATTCAGAGAATTCAAACAGTCTATTTGCTGATTGCCGAAATGCTGATCGGCGCCCTTTTTTTTGTTCCGTTTGCTGAAATTGCCGCAAAAGAGGGAAATATATATCGTTTTGATATAAAGGGGATTTATCTTGAAGGATTACAGAAACCTGAAATTATTTACAGCAGTCTGCCTTTGGTTATATTATGGGCTGTGAGCCTGGTACTTATTTTGGCGACTATCTTTCTGTATAAGAACAGAATTCTTCAAATGAGGCTTTCAACGATTAATATTTTTATACTGCTTGGTCTTGGAGGTTTAATCTATTACTACGTTTGGTCTATCGCCAAAATATTACTTGGGGTTTATTTACTCACTATTTATCTCGTTTTTCCTTTCATCGCAGCAATATTAATTTACCTGGCTATCAGGGCGATCAATAAGGATGAACTACTTGTGCGTTCAATCGACAGAATCCGATAATTAAAAAAAGCTGGAGAACTCCAGCTTTTTTTAATTCAATGATTGAAATCAGAACAATACCGACAGTTTCTGGCATACAGATGTCAGAAACATTTCGTCATCAGGGGTAAACGGAGAAGGGGAGTGGGAGTCGATGTCAATTTCGGCTACAAATTTACCCTCTTTTAAAACCGGTACCACAATTTCACTTTGAACATCAATACTGCAGGCGATGTAGTTTCCTTCCTGACTAACATCCTGAACAATTTTAAGCTTGCTGCTTTCTGCAACCTGCCCGCAAACGCCTTTTCCAACCGGAATCACGGTATGCTCTGTTGATTTTCCGGCATACGAATCAAGCACCAGATTAGAATGCTGCTCATCGATCAGATAAAATCCAACCCAGTCGTAGTGATATACTTTGTCCTTTAGGAGTTTACAGGTATTTAGTAAAATTTCACTTCTTGTTGATCCTGATGATATAAAGCTTTCAATTTCTTGAAGTAATGGGATAAATTCTGTATTCATTATGCCAGACATTTTTGTTGTTTTCAGTTTTAAAAGAAAACCATTTCGTTTTCATTCGTAATTTTTTCGCAATAGAAGCATTTCATTGCGATTGGTTTATCTGAAAGAACGTCGAAGCGGGTGGGAATGTTTTCTGAATTGGTGATGCAGCTTGGATTGAAGCATTTGACAATTCCTCTGATTTCACCTGGTGTCTCAACAACCCTTTTTTCAATAACATTGTAGTCGCGGATCGTATTCAGCTTCGCATGCGGAGCCACGAGGGCAATTTTATTCACTTCTTCGTCAGCAAAAAACCGGTTGGCGATTTTAATAATTGCTTTGGTTCCCATTGCTTTGCTGTCGAGGTTATTACCAAAGGTAACCATCTGACTGCATTCTTCAAGTTTGAGGATCTTAATTACCTTAAATAGTGCTTTTGTTGGGATATGATCAATGACTGTGCCATCTTTTATTGCACTTACTTTTAAATGTTTTTCCATGACAAATATTTTAAAGGATTATATAAGGTTCAATAGATGAGCGATAATCGCCATTCGCGTATATACCCCGTTTTTCGCCTGCGTAAAATAGTAGGCTTTTGGGTTACTGTCGACGTCGGTATGTATTTCATTGATCCGCGGAAGGGGATGAAGTATTCTCATATTCTCCTTTGTATTATTGAGCATTGCATTCCTTAGAATATATACGTTTTTAACTTTTTCATATTCAACAGGATCAATAAACCTTTCTTTCTGTACACGCGTCATGTATATGATGTCTGCGGCATTGATAATATCTGTAAACTCGGTGTGTTCGAAATACCTGATTCCTTTTGAGCTAAGAAGTAATTTATATTCGTTCGGCATCGCAAGTTCCGGTGGCGCTATGAAATTGAAAATCGGATCTTTAAACTGTAGCATAGCCATCAGAAGACTGTGGACCGTACGTCCGTATTTTAAATCACCCACCATAAACAGGTTGATGTTGTCGAGACCTCCCTGGGTTTTGGTGATCGAATACATATCGAGCAACGTCTGCGATGGATGTTGGTTGGCTCCATCACCGGCATTGATGACAGGAACACTTGATACCTCTGATGCATATCGCGCACTACCTTCCAACGGGTGTCGCATAATGATCATGTCCGCATAATTGCTGACCATCTTGATGGTATCATGCAGCGTTTCACCCTTCGATACGCTGGATGAAGATGAGTCCGAGAAGCCGATGATCTTGCCGCCCAAACGGTTAATAGCCGTTTCGAAACTCAATCTCGTTCTTGTCGATGGTTCAAAAAAAAGCGTTGCAATAACTTTTCCCTGAAGCAGTTTCTGGTTCGGATTCGCCTCAAAATCTGCAGCAAGTTGCATAATTTTCAGGTACTCCTCTTTTGAGAAATCAGTAATTGATATTAAGCTTTTTGCACTCATTAGTTTATGAATTTGTGGTTATTAATTCTGCCTTTAAAAAAGAAAAACCAACAGTAACTGGATGAACAGCGTTGTTGGTTTCGGGTGAAAACGGTAATGTATTTTGAATATTGATAGAATGGTAAAAACAAATCTTCCGATCAAAGCGATGGTGCTTTTTAAATATGGGATTCATAGGTATTTTACTTTCCTTGTAATTGTTCTCCATTCTTTTCTGGTATCAATTAGTTTACAAAAGTATTAAATTTAGGTGTTATTCAACGGGAACCTTTTATTAAGTTATCCACAATTAAGGAAGCGTTTAATTGATCAATTTTGCCAAGCTTTTCCATCACGATTTCCGTTAATTGTTTTCTGACCAATATTTTAGCCCGACATGTAAGATCAAAATGACTTTCCTGCATTTCAAGTTGAAACTCTTTCAGCAAGGTCATGAAGTCATTCATGGCCAGGTATTCAAATTTTACCTCAATCGTATTTTCGACAATTTTTTCCACGCTGCCGGCTTTTGTCAGAACATCTGAGGCTGCTTGTTTATAAGCATTTGTTAGGCCACTGGTACCTAAAAGAATACCTCCGAAATAGCGAACTACAACAACCAGAATGTCTGTTAATTCGTAATGCTGGATTTGACCGAATATCGGTCGTCCTGCGGTTCCGGATGGTTCGCCATCGTCGTTTACCCTGAATAACTGATGATCGGAGCCTAATCGCCAGGCAAAACAATGGTGACGTGCGCTGTGGTGTTCTTTTTTTAACCTCGCGGTGATCTCCTTTATCTGTTGTTCATCAGACACAGGAAAGGCATAGGCAATGAATTTGCTTCCTTTCTCTTTATAGAGTCCTTCACAAGGCGCTCCGATTGTTTTATAGGTGTCTGTGTATTCCATCAAAGAAGAAGATGCTTTTCCGCTAAATCAAAACTGACGTAAACGAAAATTTTGACAAAAAAAAACAGACCTTTTGGCCTGCCTTCAACATATTCGAAATTAATATTTCAGCCTGTTCTCTATTTCGTCGAGGTATACTTTGAAATTTTTATCGGTATCCTTCAGATTAGCTACGGTACGGCATGCATGGAGTACGGTAGCGTGATCCTTTCCTCCAATTTGCGAACCAATAGCGGCAAGAGATGATTTCGTCATACTTTTCGAAAAGTACATCGCGATTTGCCGGGCCTGTACTGTTTCTCTTTTGCGTGTCTTAACTCCCAAAGAATCGATTGGAAGATTGAAATAATCACAAACTGTTTTCGTAATATAATCGATCGTAATTTCTCGTACCGAACACTTTACCAGTTTATTAATCATTTTAATCGCAAGGTCGATATTGATCTCTTTCTTATTCAGGGTAGCCTGTGCAAGAAGTGAAATCAATGCTCCTTCAAGTTCGCGAACATTACTGTTAATGTGCGAAGCGATATATTCAAGTACCTCTTCAGGTATTTCGATTCCGTCTTTGTAGATTTTCTTGCGCAGAATATTCATCCGCGTTTCGAAGTCAGGTATTTGCAAATCGGCTGTGAGTCCCCACTTGAATCTGGAAAGCAGTCTTTGTTCAAGCCCTTTTAATTCAATAGGGGGCTTATCGGAAGTCAGGATCAGTTGCTTGCCGGTTTGATGCAGGTGATTGAAAATATGAAAGAAAGTTTCCTGTGTTTTTTCTTTTCCTGCAAACTCCTGAACATCATCAATGATCAAAACATCGATCATTTGATAGAAATGAAGGAAGTCGTTCCGGTTGTTGTTACGGGTTGCCTCTGAGAACTGCGTTTGAAATTTATTTGCGTTTACATACAGAACGATTTTTTCAGGGAATCGTTCTTTAACCTCGATACCAATAGCTTGAGCAAGATGGGTTTTCCCCAATCCCGAATTTCCATAAAGCATCAATGGATTGAAAGCTGTGCCACCCGGCTTTTGAGCAACAGCATAGCTTGCGCTGCGTGCAAGTCGGTTACATTCGCCTTCAATGAAATTATCGAAGGTATTGTCCTGTTTAAGCTGTGGATCGATATTCAGTTTTTGAATACCTGGTATCACAAACGGGTTTTTGATTGCACTGTCGTCATGAAAGGAAGAAGCTGCAACTGGCCTGTTTTTCAGATTGTTATTCTGATTTGTCGGCAGTTTTACAGTATATGGTTTGTTATTGGCATTGAGGTTATTATCAACGACAACACTATATTCAAGTTTGGCACCAGCGCCAAGCTCTTTTCTTAATGTCTTTCTGAGGATATCAATGTATTGTTCTTCCAGGTACTCGTAAAAAAACGGACTTGGAACCTGAATAGTAAGAATATCGTTGTCCAGTTTAATAGGAACAATCGGTTCAAACCAAGTTCGGTAACTTATAAAAGGCACATTGTCTTTGATAATTCTCAGACAATTTTCCCAGATATTATTGTGGTCTCTATTCATTTAGGATTTAGGCTCATGTATTATTGAACTTCGTTTTTTTAATTATCCAGTCGCAAAGATTGGAATAATTTAGTCGGAAAAAAATTGCTTAAAAAGTTGCATTTTCCTATGATTTTAATTTCCAGTTTATTGAGGCTAAAAGTTTTTAATAAAAAAGACAATTTCCTCATTTCTAATTAGTTACATTTCAATTATTTGCAAGCATTTGATTCATTGAACATTGTAAAAAAACAATTTCTGACAAAATTTTTATGAATTTGATACTTTAGATTGGATATCGGAAACCGATAAAATTTCTCTTTCGAGAGGTCTAAAAGTAAATAAAAAACGATACGAAAAAAACTATTTTTTGTTTGTTTTTAGCGCATTTTTTAAACTTATTTCTTTCCCGTTTTTGTAAGACTTTAAAAATGCCTCAGGAAAAGCACTTTGGATCTTATTTAGACTCATTATAACTTTATCATAAGACGATTCTGGCGGGGAAACATAGTAATAAAGCTTGCCGGATTTTATTTCAGAAACCTCTTCAATCCCTTTAAACATAGGGGATGTAAGGCTTATAGGATTCATTGAAGAGTATATTTGTACTCTAAATGTTATATTATCAGCTGTTTGCGTATTTGAAGGAGGTAAAACGTTATCTTTCCTGCCAAAATCAATGGCTGAGAAATGGACATATTTCTTCGGATTATAGCGAAAATCGACTAACAAGCGATTCAGACTTTCGCTTGTTTGATTAAGGTTTTGATACAGTCTTGGATCATTAACCAAAAGCCCAATCGTGCCGTTTGCAGTATCAATTTTACTTAAAATAGTCTGAAGATTAGTGATAGACCCATTCATATGGTCTATTGTCCTATTCAGTTCCATCTTCGTAATTGAATCACTGAATGAAGAGAAATTGTCCATTACATGCCCCAGCTTTCCGGAATTGGTTTTTAAATTGACAGTTACTTCATTTATATTTGAGATGGATGAGGCAAGATTCTTCTTTTGGTCGGTCACTACATCATTCAGATTTCCCGAAATCCTTTCGAGATTTGTCATAGTAAGGTTGATCTGTCGGATACTTTCCGAAATATTGTGCTGCGAATCGTTGTTAAGAACTTTTGAAACGGCAGTGACAATGGAATCAAGATTTTCAATCAGCCTTTCAGCTTTGGCTTTAAGGGGAGCAATTTGTTCATTTACCTGTTGCATAATATCAGCTTCCATTTTTGTGGCCAGCGTGTCATTAGCATGCAGTAATATGTCCGACTTTCCCAAATTTAGTTTTACGACCTTTGATCCAAGCAAATCACTGCTGGCAATTTCGGCTGAAGTACCTGCCGGCAATGGAAAGTCATTATGAATGGCAATCTTAGTTATTAAATCTCCGGATAAATCCTCGGCAAAGTAAATCTCTCTGACATAACCGACTTTTAATCCGTTCAATGTAACTATCGTTGTGGCTGTGAGTCCGCCAACATTTTTGTAGCGGGCATAAAAAACTTTTTCTGTCCTGAAAATATCTCTCCCTTTCAGAAAGTTAATGCCCCAGATCAGTAGGGTGAGACAGAATACAACCAGAATTCCGATTTTTGATGTTTTCGTGAGCTTCATTTCAGGCTGTTTTTCAATTTATTTGCTAAAATACGAAGGATTATGGTTTAAAAAAACAGGAACGTTATCGCCCGCTATTTAGTGCCTCCTTCATCGGAATTGGCTGGCCATTTTTGAATGCAACGATAAAGGCATCGGGGACTTTTGTTCTTATTGCTGAAAGATTTTGTTTAGCCTTAGTAAGATACTTTGTTTCAAGGCAGTAGTATTTGTAAAAGCCTCCTATTTTGATTTCGGATATATTTTCAATCCCTTTGAACATATTTGAAGTGAGCGGAATCCTTTTGGGATTGGCCGCAAGTTGAATCGCAAAAATAATTTTATCAGCCTCTGTATGTTGATTAACTACTTCCTTCACCTTATTTTGCAAGGTATTCTCTTTCATTTCCTGCTGGCGATTTCTGGATTCTTTTTTAATTTCAGCGATTGGAAGGTTAATAGCTGGGGCGGTATCACGAACCTCTTGCGGTTCTTTTTTTGATTCTCCCGACGCCAGGTTAAGTCGCGATTCATACTTTTCCTTGTACTCCTTAAAGGAGTTAAAGATGGAGAAAGCAAGTGTCTCTCTTCCTTCGTTGGTCAACAGGTAATTTGCTTCAGCCTGATTACTCAGGTAACCGGTTTCAATCAGAACCCCGGGCATGGCAGTTTCGCGTAATACCAGGAAACCTGCCTGACGCACATCACGACTGGCTCTTTGAGCATGTTGACGGAATGAATCCTGCAGAATTCCGGCAAAGGCAACACTTTGATCGATATGTGTATTCTGAATCAATTCAAACATGATGTACGATTCCGATAAATTAGGATCGAATCCTTCATAACGGGTCGTATAATCCTTTTCGAGTAAAATAACACTGTTTTCTTTCTTCGCCACATTGAGGTTGTCAACTGTCCGGTGAAGCCCCAAGACATAAGTTTCAGTCCCTTTAATAGACGGTGTGGCGCAATAGTTGGCATGGATTGAGATGAAAAGATCGGCATTGTTCTTATTTGCGATGACAGAGCGTTCGAAAAGCGGAACAAATACATCAGTGTTTCTTGTATAAATGACCCTGACATCCGGTAAATTTTCTTTAATGTAATTACCGAGTTTCAGCGCGATTTCAAGGACGATATCCTTTTCGCGGGCTTTCCCGACTACCGCTCCCGGATCTTTACCACCATGACCTGCATCTATAACAACCGTTTCGAGACCCTTTGGTGCCTTGTTTCTGGCATTCAACGGGTTCATGACAAAAAAAACAGCTATTACGATGAGTAACCGATAAAAGTGAACTAAATCACACCCTCTATATGTGTACAACTTTTTCATTGGCTTTATATCTATATGTCCTGATGGTGGAATCGATCGTCAAATAACTTTAAAGTTTCTGTAATGTCAAAATGATGCAATGCAGAAAAATACTTCAGCACTGCTTTTTTAACAAAATCATCACTGAATATATTACACAAAAATAGAAGATTAAATTATTTTTTCAGTGTGTAAGTTTCTCTAAATGGATTTTTTACTTTTGCCCTGTGCAATTAGTTGCATTTATGTTAGATTTAACTTGATTAGGAAAATTTTGAGCAAGTTGCGATTTTTATCTTCCCTTGGGGTAATTCTGTTCCTGATCTGTGGAACTATTTTTGGGCAAACGCGTGAAAATAAAAAGTCCGTTATTGTTGAAAAACAGAGCGTTTTGAATTCGAATGGACAAAAAATGCCCCGTTTGGAACTTCCGGACAGTATTCGTATTTCGCGAAATGATTCATTGGCATCCGATAGTATTGTCGAGGATGAAACCACCGGTTTCGACGCTGAGGTGGAGTATACTGCTGATGGCTATATTACATTGATACAGAATAGCTCAGGTAATAAAATCATCATGTACGACAATGCACAGGTGAAATATAAAGACATTGATCTGAAAGCTGCCTATATTGAGTTGAATAGAGACAGCAACCTTGTATATGCTGTTGGAAAGCCTGATTCAACAGGTGCAATCGCTGGTAAACCGGTTTTTAAACAGGGTGAACAGGAGTTTGAGGCCGATCAAATCAGGTATAATTTCAAAACGAAAAAGGGAATTGTAACCGGCGTTGTGACCGAACAGGAGGGGGGATTTGTACATAGCGGCAGGACAAAGCTGATCAACGATTCAACCTATTGCCTCCGGAATGGTAAGTATACGACCTGTGACGCAGAACATCCTCATTTTTACCTTGAAATGACAAAGGCGAAGGTGTTATCCAACAAAAAAATTGTAACCGGGCCTGCCTACCTGGTTGTTGAAGATCTTCCGCTTTACTTCATATTTGTCCCTTTCGGTTTTTTTCCCAATTCACCTAAATACTCTTCAGGTTTACTGATGCCATCTTACGGTGATGAAATCAACAGGGGATTTTTCTTAAGGGATTTAGGATATTATTGGGCTGCAAACGATTACTTCGATGCCTCTGTAAAAGGCGACCTGTATTCCAAGGGATCAAGAGGTATTAAACTTCATACCAATTACCGGCTTCGTTATAAGTTTAGCGGTGCATTTGACATGCAGTATTACAGAAATGTTTTTGGAGACAAGGGCTTGCCCGATTTTAAAACGCAAAATGATTTTGCCGTTACCTGGAGCCATTCGATGGATTCGAAATCGAGTCCAAGTCAGACTTTTAGTGCGAGCGTCAACTTTTCGACAAGTTCATTCGACCAAAATAATTCCTATACAACAGAAAACTACCTTACAAATACAAAACAATCAAGTATTTCATATTCTAAACGTTGGGAAAATTCGCCATTTAATCTTTCTGCAAATTTGCGTCACTCGCAAAATAGCCGCGATACAACAATTAGTCTTACCCTCCCTCAGATGACATTCAATATGTCGAGGATTTATCCGTTCAAATCGAAAGTGCGGATTGGAAAGGAGAAATGGTACGAGAAAATTGGATTGAGCTATTCGATGGATATGCAAAATACGATTAACACGAAAGAAAATAAGTTGATGACTTCCTCCCTTACAAAGGATTGGCAGAATGGTGTAAAACATAGCATTCCGTTAAGTACATCTTTTAAGGCGTTGAAATACATTACGGTGAGTCCCTCTGTTAATTACAATGAACGCTGGTATACGCAGCAAATCAGAAAGAAATACAACGAAACAACCAAACAGGTCGAGATCTCGGATACCATTTATGGATTTACGCGTGATTACGATTATTCAGTGAGTGTTGGAGCTTCCACAAAGATTTACGGAAATTATATTCCGCTGAATCCAAAATCAAATATTAAGGGAATCCGGCACATGATGACACCCAGCGTTAGTTTTAGTCTTCGGCCCGACTTTAGCAACGCAGGTTTTGGAATGTACGAAAATATCGAGTATTATGATGAAAAAGGGTTTCCGGTCAGTTTGCGATACCCTTATCATGAAGGCGCCATATTTGGAACTGCCGGAGCTGGTAAATCGGGTTCAATCGGGTTTAGCCTGAACAATACATTGGAAATGAAGAAGCTAAACACGAAGGATACCACTTCGAATGAAGCTTTCACAAAAATCAAACTTCTCGATCAATTGTCGGTCAGTGGATCTTATAATCTTGCCGCTGACTCGTTAAACATGTCCAATATAAATATTGCTGCCCGTACAAAGGTTGCAGGTGTAGACCTTAATTTTGGTGCAATCCTTGATCCATATGCGATGGAGGATGGTCATCTTATCAACCAATTCGAATTCTCGCGTAATGGAAGGCTCGCACGTCTTACCAGTGCAAATATGTCATTCGGACTTTCGTTTAAATCTAAAGAGGGGAAGGAAAAGGAGAAAGAGGAAGCAAATTTAACACCGGAACAGAAAACTGAACTTGATCAGAAAATCCTCAGGCAGCGGACTGGCGATATCCCTGAATACGCCGATTTTAGTGTTCCATGGGATCTTTCGTTGAATTACAGTTTCAGGTATAATAAGCCGGATCCCGCAAAATCATCTATCATCACTCAGACAGTTGATTTCAATGGAAATGTAAGCCTGACTAAACAATGGAAAGTCGGTTTCTCATCGGGTCTTGATGTTCAGAAACTTCAGATCACTTTCACCCAGTTCAATATTTTCAGGGATTTGCATTGTATGCAGATGTCGTTAAACCTGGTTCCGTTCGGCTATCGTCAGAGTTATAGTTTTACCCTAAGGGCAACATCGACTTTATTACAGGATTTAAAACTGACTAAGCGACAGAGTTCCTACGATAATGGGAATTATTAATTGAAGGGTCAATCATTGAAATTCATCCCGTTTTTCGCTTCGTTCGTCGATAATTTGAATTTTTTCGCGCTCTGATTGAATTCGGTCGTAAAAGAATTGGATTCGGTCGGTCACTAATTGAGTTCGGTAGTAAAAGAATTGGATTCGGTCGGTCACTAATTGAATTCGGTCGTAAAAGAATTGGATTCGGTCGGGCACAAGTTGGATTCGGACGTAAAAGAATTGGATTCGGTCGGTCACTAATTGAGTTCGGTCGTAAAAGAATTGGATTCGGTCGGGCACAAGTTGGGTTCGGACGTAAAAGATTTGTATTCGGTCGGTCACTAATTGAATTCGGTCGACCTTAAGTTGTATTCTGTCGGGCAACATCTATATTAGTTCGGGCGAGATTGGGGTGCGTTTTCCCGAGGTCAATCCGGTTCAATACGGCAAAGAAGCTGCACTCCGGACCGGAACAAAAATTGAATTGTTATTTTCCCCAAGCAAATACGGGTTATTTACTGCAATTTATTATTTACAAAAAGATCTCGCACCACTCATTAAAACGGGCAACATTTTTACTTCCAAACTTTTGCATCGATTTTCTGACATCACTCACTGTTTTCTCATGAAACAGGTCACCGCTTTTGGAAAAAAACTTATCGGCAAAACAGATGATCTGCTCTTCAACCGATACCGGCACGTAATCACGCAGTGGTAATGGAAGTTTATTCGCAATAATTTCCTCTGTTGTGATGCCTACTCCCGTATGTCTTTCGCAAACCAAACCATGCTCCGGAAAACCTTCTGAAATCAGCAGTTCGCAACCAAGGTAACCGTGACAGAGATAGGGATATTCACCAAAACAGTACAGATCAGGCGCATTTGTTTTAAAGATGCCAATGTCGTGCAACATGGATGCCTCTTCAATAAATTTACGGTCAGCAAGTAACTCTTTGTGATTTTGCACAATTTTCAATGCCTTTTCCGCCACAAGGTTGGAATGGCTAACCAGGATCTTATAAGCTTTCGATCTTGGTTTGTAATACTTTGCAATAATCTCCAAGGGTTTCATAGGCGAAGATTTTGATGTAAAAATAGTTTTTTTACGAACTTAATCTGCGGTTGTATGTGATTATTACACGAAATCGAACAATT
>Ga0209512_1002186_pt1 | contig 21586 bp, 25 predicted proteins | sample frozenSSSSmetaG_FD_184142 | JGI IMG/M metagenome (GOLD analysis project Ga0209512, IMG submission 184142) | Glacier valley bacterial and archeal communities from Borup Fiord, Nunavut, Canada, to study Microbial Dark Matter (Phase II) -... | ecosystem: Environmental > Aquatic > Freshwater > Ice >...
GGGGGGGGGGTGGAGGAATCGCGGATGACGGGCCTAAAAGGAAAGCTCGATATGGAGAGAGAGAGGTCTAACGAGAAAACCAACATACCCTGAAAACACCAACGCCGCCCTCCCCCCGGCCTCGACCAACAGCCGCAGCCCCGCCTTGACGTGCTCGATAAACGTCTCCGTCTCGCCCCGCTGGAAATCCCGGATCAGCCAGTGCTCCTCGGCCGTGCTGGGGCCGAGCCAGATGCCGTGGCAGCAGACGACGATGAGCTGCGTTGGGGGGGAGGCGTCGTCGTCGTTGCTGCCATTGCCGGCGAGCTTGGAGGCCGTGGGGGTTGCAGATGGAGGAGAGGGGTTGGCGGCTGCTTCTGGCTCGGCGGCCATGCCGATCGACGATGGAGAGGGTGGAGAGCCGGGAATGGGATGGCGGTGATGCTGGAAATGGAGGACGGGAGGGAGGGAGAGGCTAGGGACGGATAGGAGATATGGATTGAAGCGTTGAAGAGCGGAAATAAGAACTTAGAGAAGGGAATATGGTTTAGGGACCGCCCTGTGAGAAGATACACATGGTGGAGCGGAACCAGCGTCGCCCCCTTGGGATGTTGATGGCAATTACATGATCTTGTCTATGTGCGAAGATAGGGCTCATCTCAGCACTCAACCAGGTCCCTTAGCTCAGTTGGTTAGAGCGTGGTGCTAATAACGCCAAGGTCGCGAGTTCGACCCTCGTAGGGACCATTCTTTTGGCATTCTCGCTCGTCGTCGCCCCTCGCTCTCTGTGCTCGCGAGCGCGTATGTGGGGAGTGAGTACGTTGATGTTTTTGCTGATTTGGAGGAGGGGAAGAACGGGGGACAAACCAAGGAATAGGACAAATATGGCATCACGTGATCCTACATTAACCTTCAACTTCAGCTACTTCAGTTATCATAATGCAATTTGGACTTCATAATTTTTGAATGCTTTCATTCCTATGGTACATATGTTTAAGAGGCACTTCCTACCATAACCACCGACCTCTTGATTTTCATGATGCAGTTATCGTACAAATACAAGTCGACCACCAGCTCCAAACGCCACAAAATGCAGCGCCCGGCTCTGACCGTGATCTCGCGCCTCCATAATCGCCAAGTGCTCCCAGAAACATCATAAAACTCCCCCCATATGCTGTGTGATGCAGATAACTCAAGGTAGATATCCGCTATACAAGCTGTGAAACCGAAAATCGTGATCCAAAGCCCCAGAAGCATCAAGACCACGAGCAAAGACCGATCTTGCAATCCTGCAGCCACAAAGCCCGTGATCGCTTAGTCGTGGATGAATGTGCAGTTGGCGCCCTTGGCACACTTGCCCTCTTGCCAGAACTTGCATGGCTTTGTGCCGCGCTTGTAATCTGGATCCCTCTGCTTCTTGTCGCGCTTATCGCCGCCATCCCAGTGCTTCTTGCCGTCCTTAGACGTGTCCTGACCGTAGCGGGCGTTCTCATCGTCTTTATAGCCATCTTTGAAATCGGCGAGCCAGCTTGGTTGCTGGGATTGCTGACCATAGCTTGGCTGGTATGGGTTCTGGACCACATAGTTGGTGTCATGCTGAAGAGGCCAAGTGGTAGGGTACTGAGGCTGCTGTTGTTGCTGAGGTTGAAGTACGTTCTGGCCATAGCCAAGCCCAGCAAGGATGTCCTGAAGTTGACTTGGATCATAGGCAGGTGAAGCAGCTCCTCCCATATTTGGTGGCGTAGGAACTGAAAGGCCAGGGATCTGAGGGAATGACATTGGAGACTGGTTATATTGTGGCATCTGTTGCTGTGTAGCCAATGACTGTTGGAAACGCAGCAAGGCCGCAGCTTGATCCTGTTGTGCCTTCTGCTTGGCTTCTGCGTCTGCCACAGCCTTCGCTGCCTCCTTTGCTGCCTTGTCGCGAGCAACACCTTCATACCACTCGGCCCTACCGGCTGGTCCCATCCACTCTGGAGGCTCGGTCGCAGGGAAAGGCAGGCCTTTCTTGAGATCGAAAACGCGATACAAGTTTGCCATGGCTACTGGGTCCATTCCTGGAGGACAGTATTGTGGGATTTGTCCTTGAGGTTGAAGAGTTGGAGGGATTACATTTGCATTAGCTGTTGTTGACTGCATAATTGACGCGAGCTGCTGTTGCAGGGTGTTTTGTGGTGGAACGCGCTGAGGTTGAGCTTCTTGATCTTGCGGCATCGATGATATCTTCTTCATCACGTTTAGAAGTGATGTTACGTCTGTTGATGGCATAGGTTGTTGGAAGTTTGATAACTGCGGATTTTGTTGTGGATAAATGGATTGTATCGAGTTTAAAATCGATGAGACGTCGGGTGTACCCGAAGATGGCTGGAGTGAATTCGAGAGCTGACGTGTCTGCCCAAGTTTACCGAATCTCTGCTCGTCTACCAGACGAAGGGAACTTGCCACAGCGGCATCGACTCCATAGAGATGAATCTCTCTAAGTCTAAGCTGTACGAACGCATCCGATGGTTGACCAACCAGTTTCTCGGCGTTTGGGATGTATTGCTCAAATGGAGGCTCTTTGGATGAAAGAGGAATGTCCCCATCGTCAGTATAGACAATCATTAACTCGGTCTCTTCGTGTCTGTCCTGAATCTGTTGCTGCAGCGTCTTGAATGTAACACGTCCTCCTCTCGTGGTGAAATTTCTCTCAAGGATGTCTTCACCTAGGACTGAGAAATCGATGTTGCTAGGCTCTGGCCATGGCTTCTCATTAATCTCAATCTCAGCATCATCCTCATCTATTGCAGATGCCTCTTGCACTCTCTGCTTGTGCATCATTCCTTCACTACGATCATCGTGTGCATCCCGGAGCATGTCGCCCTGGCGGCCTTCATCTTCAGCCTGCTCATGTCTGAAAAGTCTGATTTCGGTAAGTTCCTCGCCATCTCTGAAACGGACACGAAGATGACGTCTGGATTCTTTGCGCTCTCTCTTGGCCTTCTCCTCAGGCGTCTCTGCAGGTCTCTGAGGGGCCTCAGGCAATTTCGGCTCTTCCTTTTTCTCGTGAATACTGGCGAGAATCGCACCAAGCACTGATGGTTGCGGGGCAGCTGGAACCGGCTTCTTGACGGCGGCTTTAGCAGGAAGAGTTGCACTTGTTGAGCTGGTTGCCGGCTTCGGAGGCTGCTTGGCGAGTCTCGAAAAGAACTGAGTTGGCTTGAGTGGAATAGACTTGGCTGGCGCCTTAGAAATTGCATTCTTCATTCCCTCCGATGCCACCTTTTTATTGGAAATGTTGTTGACGCCGTCGGACTCGCGAGGCCTCTTAATGCCGGAGATTGGCGGAGTACCAGGTTTTGAAGTTACAGATGAAGTTGCCGTTGAATCCTTCTCTGCCGGCTTTGGGAATGGTGCATCTTTTTGCTCCTCTTTCTTGATGGGAGTTTCAGAAGCCTTCATCATTGATCTGCTTTGGGCTTCGACAGTGCTCTTCGAGATTGATTCTATGAACCTCCTGATATCCTCCTGCTTTCGCTTGTCCTCCTTCTCTGCGTCCTTGTTCTCGGCCCGATTCTTATTGAATTTCTTAACGATAACATCAAACTTCGACTTCGTCAAGACATTTTCGCTTGCTTTCGTAAATTTGGCCATGAGCTCAAAGGTAGTAAGAGCTAGATCTCCGAGGTAGTCTTCCGCTTTGACACACATTCTCAGAATATTTGTCAGCCCCACGACAAACCGATCGACAGTTGCTAAAGTATCTCTTATGTCTTGATGTGCGGTTGTGATAACAGTACCAAGAGCGTTCACAAGAGCCTGCTGTCTCGCAGATCGCTCATCCTTTAGCTTTTTTGCATCGCCATCACGCTTTTCAGTTTCAGCCTTGGCCAAATCCGTATTCACTTTCACTAGTTCTTCACGCAGCGTCCCAATTAGAAGGGGAAATTCTCTGGCCACCTTAACCTTCTCCTCCGGCGTCGGCCTACGACCTGCAGGACTATAGATTACTCCAAGGGCATCCCATCCGGCTGCACCTGCAACGTCCTTAGGACGAGGCTCTGGACGGAACTATAGACTGATTAGTGATAGTCCGAATGAAGGATGGCATTTCGACCTCCTGTTGTTGTGCGAATGCATTGACTACTTACTTCTTCTAGAGTGCGCATATCTCCGAGCTCTTCTTCGTCATCACTATACTCGGATTCCTCCTCAGAGCTTGTGTACTCTGTAGTGCTCGACTCCTCAGGAGTAGCTGAAGCTCTAGGACTATTCCTGTCAGCTGCTGAGGGAGAACGTGCAGAAACAGCTTTGACTTGCTGCCGCTTCATTGCATCGATGCTAGACTTGTACTTCTTGACTCGTGGAGATCGTGCTTTATTGAGTTTGCTTGGTGTTGTGGTAGATAACCCTATAAGTTCTGGAACAGATCGATGTCAACAAATGCTTTGGTAAAGACAAGCGACCAGCTCAACTTACTTTTTTCTAAGCCAGGCACAAGTACTTTGCCGCTTCTGTTAGGCCTAACCTGCCAGACAGGAAGAGCCTTTGCTATATTTGAAAAGTCAGCCAGTGAACATTTGGATGGGTGTATCCGGATTTGTGCTAAGCTTTGTATAACTTACAGGCGTATTTATTATCGAGCTCTATGGGTTTAGCGCCAAGAATTGCATAGGGAGCCTTGGATATTCGGCGTGCTGGCGTATTTTGGGTTTCAGCCAGCAAGTCTGCGTGTGTGATTCTAAGCTGCCCCAATCCATTTTCCTGAGTTGCGGCACGTGTCTGGCTGCTAGAATTTTCGGGGAGTTTGGGGGTCGGTTGACTCGACGACGGAGGACGGACCACAGCCTCGCGACTGAGTGGGATGGGATCAACGAGTGAATTATCCGACCCCGAAGCGGTATATGGGAAAACCAAATGTGTCGCTTGCCGCTCCTGAATCTGCGGCTCGGGATTCCAATTCCGCTCATACAACGGATTGACGCTGTTGGCGATGATAGACTGCGGGGCCGAGGAATTTCTTGACGGCACCGGATACGGAATCGCTCTCTCGAGATCGTGAGGGGAGATGGTCGCTGGCGCAGATTCCTGAGACGAGTATGGGAACCGATTCTGATTTGTAGGGAAAGCCTGATGAGCTTGAGGAGGAGATTGGTGGTGAAGAGGCGTGTGGTTCAGGATCCCCTGAGTGCTGTTCGGAAGGCCGCCAAACTGGGCACCGTATGGTCCACCATTATTAGATGAATGCGCTTGCTGCCCATATATGCTCGAATAGGAGGCATTTGGATATACTGAGGACTGAGAGACGCCATAGTTGAATGGGGGTTGTGTGGGCTGGCCATACTGCTGGTAGGCCTGCTGTGGAGCGAAGACATCTTGGTGTGAATAGTTGCCAGCGGACTGTTGCCACTGCGACTCATCGATCAAGGAGGCATCAAGAGCATAATCGTTGATCTGATGCCCGATCTGATGAGAATAGGTCTGATCGCCGGCCATCGAAGGGTTATTAGGCACGTGATCCATCCTCAGGGTGTCATGTGCGGGGTGCCGCTTTAAGATATTCTCGGCGTTGGGGTAAAAGGCTCGGCGTTGATGTTAAAGGCGGCGCGGGTTTTCGACAAAGGGGTCAGATTGAGGGCACTAAGCGGTAGAACCAATCAGCTATCAGAACATCGCAGAACATCTCCGACTGGATATCCCGACTCTCGCTCCAGCTTAAGGTGGCAATGTGCGCACGGTAGAATAAGTTGGTAAACCAGCAAAACAAAAACTAAATGGAATACGGGGAAATGTTCTCCTTTCTCCTTTCTCCTTTCTCCAACTTTGCACACTCGTACATATATCACGCTGGACTGGACTGGTCCGGAGGATCCGTAGAGGGAGGGGGGAGGGTACTTGGGCACCGTACTCCAGGAGTAACGTGACCGTAGCTTTCCTGCAATGTCTTGGCTGACCTCGCTCAGACACGGGCGCAGTGCAGAATCGCTGGGTGCTGGTGCTGTGCTGCGTGGTAGTGGTAGTGAGTGGTGGTGTGATGGTGGCCTTCAACCAGCGCCCAGCACAGCTTATTTGCCAACCAGTTCTCCAGAATCACGAAGCAGCCTTCTCCTCCCCTCTTCTCTGAGGATGCTGAGCAGAGAGATGGAGACACGCTGATAAGAGACGACTCAATACCTCAAATGCGATGGAAATTGACTGCGAGTATCTTCCAATACCTTGCGATACCAGATAGTACTCTGTGTCAAGATCTTCCTGCACTATGAGGGGTGAGGAGTGAGGAGTGAGGGACGAGTGAGGCCTGAGTGAGTCTGTCCGTCGCAAGCCTGGCTGCCACTGCCACTCCTGCTGTCGGTGTAGCACTATGTCAGGGTACAGCTTCAACGTGCAACAGAAGACACAGTCTCGGGCTCGATTGAGTACTCTTAGGCAATATCGCAATATCAGGAGATCTTTCTGGGCTTCTTTCCGCTTCAACACAATACACTGTTAGGCCAGAGCCTTCTCTTCTCTGCTCTGCTTGCTCTGCTCGTTGTGTAGGTAGAGGATTGGGAAATGTCTCTCAAAGAGTGTTTACCATACCCTTAATTATATGGGCGAATTCAGGTCCTCCACTGCTCCACTGCTCCAGTGGTCCAGTAGTCCAGTAATCCAGCAGTCCAGCGCGTCTTCACGACGAATTATATGCCTTAATGTCCTTCACTTTGTGCAGTTTCAATTGTACGATTATTTGTAGAAGTCAGGGGTTGGATCCATGGTGCTTTTGAAGGCTCTGTGATGCTTTTGGGATGGATTTGAGGTGGTTTTGAAATGCGTTTGGGATGGCTTTGTTGCCGGCAACAATGAGGGTCGTAAGTAATAGGAGAGGGAGAGGCAGAGTAGAGATTGATGAAAGAAGGAAGGAGTTGATGTTTGATGTTGGGCCGTAATAACTGACAGCACTGGCCATGTCTCGCTTAAGAGTCACGTGACTAGGTACATATCTATGTATGTATGTATGTATATACTGTACTGTAGGATAGGTTAGGTACTCTACGGCGCTGCTTAGCGTGAGTGCGAGTGCCAGTGTGCCAGTGTGCCAGTGCCAGTGCCAGTTAGTAGTGCCATAGTGCTAAACCCGGGCGACCTACTGCCTATAGTGTACCTAGGTACCAATGACGGCGAATGCCGTTGGCAAGCTACAATACATGAATACCTACATCCATACATACATCCATACATACATACATACATACATACATACATACCTCCCTCATCAAGAGCTTCCTACAATATTCTGCAAGATACCTAATACCTACGTATTGACCATCTGTCCTAAACGACACCTTCACTATTACCTCCCTCATATTCAGTATCCAGAACCTGCGATATTGCGCGACGTCTATGAGAAACTTTGCCAACTTGGGCTGACCCGCCAGCCTGTTCTCCGTCCTCCTTTCTTGGGGCCAGCATGGCAGCTACTCACCAGTCACTCCGCGAGCGTCAAATTCGTATGTATATGCGCTTGGTGCGCAACTGATGATGGAAGTCAGGAGAGAGGCATGATCTGACTCTTCGCAGGCTCTATCGAGAGGATTCTGAATTTAAACCATGCGCAAGACCCTGCGAGCTCTCATCACGATTCACATGCCGGTGTCGATGGCTTAAACTCAACATCTACGCCCATTCTCGACGAGGATGGGAATCCCATATGGAAGATACTGGTATTTGATGATCTGGGACGAGATGTGATCAGCAGCGTATTGCGTGTCAGTGACCTGCGCATGTGGGGAGTTACAATGCACATGTACGTTTCTGCTGTCGTGCTGGATGCTCATCTGCCAATTGCTTGAGATTGGACATATAGCTGATGATTCCAAGGCATATCGCATCTGCGCGACATCCTATACCCGATGTTCCAGTCCTATATCTGGTGGAACCGACTTCGCCAAACTTGAAAGCTATCACGACGGACTTGTCTCGTGGCCTATACGCCCCAGCCTATGTCAACTTCCTATCCTCCATACCTCGGCCATTACTAGAGGAATTCGCTGCGCAGACTGCAGAAGCTGGGACTTCAGAAAGCATCGCGCAGGTATATGATCAATACCTGAACTTCATCGTCAGCGAGCCCGATTTGTTCAGTTTAGGCATGAGAAAGGAGAACACATACTGGGCGCTCAATAGTGCAAGGACGACAGACCAACAATTAGAAAACATAATAGAAAGGATAGTCAGTGGCTTGTTCAGTGTTGTCGTTACAATGGGTATGTGATATTCTTACCCCGAATGCTGATACACGACTAACTTCAGTAGGCGTAATTCCCATCATACGATGCCCCAAGGGCGCAGCAGCTGAGATGATATCTGCGAAACTCGACCGCAAGCTGCGCGATCAAATCTTAAATTCCAAAGACAATTTATTTTCAAGTTCGGGCAACCGACCATCATCCTCCACTGCTACGACCTCTTCGCGACCAGTTCTCATAATTCTTGATCGAAACGTGGATTTGATCCCGATGTTATCACATTCTTGGACATATCAATCCTTGGTACATGATGTACTTAATATGAAGCTCAATCGCATCACCGTTGAGTCTCCTATTGATGAGGAGAATCCTGCCAAAGGAACAACAAAGCGAAGCTACGATCTTACCTCCAATGATTTCTTCTGGAGCAAAAATGCCGGTCTCCCGTTTCCCCAGGTAGCCGAAGACATCGACGCCGAACTCGTGAGATATAAGGATGACGCCGCCGAGATCACGAAAAAGTCCGGTGCATCATCGCTTGAAGATCTACAAAACGACACAAGCGCATCCGCACAACACCTCAAAGCAGCCATCACCTTACTACCCGAGCTGAGAGAACGAAAAGCAGTCCTCGATATGCACATGAACATCTTGGCGGCACTCTTGAACGGCATCAAAAACCGTCAATTAGACAACTACTTCCAACTCGAGGAGACGATCACCAAGACCTCAAAGGCACAGATGCTTGAGATCCTCAACGACGAGGCAAAGGGCAAAGAGCCAATGGATAAGCTGCGGTTATTCATCATCTGGTTCCTGAGCACCGAGCAAGAAGTGTCCAAAGGCGACATGGACCGATTCGAAGAATCCCTTAAGAAAGCAGGCGCCGACACCATCGCCCTAGCCTACATCCAAAAGTGCGTTCCTCCCAATCTCCCACCCCTCCCCCTTAGCCTCCCTCACCCACTAACGCCACCCCCAGAGTCCGCGCCACAACCCGCATGACAATGATGACCTCGGCCGTCGCCCCCAGCGCCGCGCCTCCCTCGACCGACGGCCTCTTCAAGAACTTCTCCTCGATCTCGAACCGGCTGACGGACCGCCTCGCCGCCACGGGCGTCGGCGCCAACTTCGAGACGCTCATCTCGGGCGTGAAGAACTTCCTGCCCGCGAACCGCGACCTGACCGTCACGAAGATCACGGAGTCGCTGATGGACCCGGCGTCGGCATCGGGCTCCGCCATCGCCAAGACCGAGAACTACCTCTACTTCGACCCGCGCTCGGCGAACGCGCGCGGCACGGCGCCGCCGCCGAGCGCGCTGCGGCAGGCGCAGGGCATGCCGGGGGGTTTGGGCGGGCTGGGCGCGATGGGTCCCGGCACGGGCGCGAGCTTCGGCATGAGGAGGCAGGGGTTCAGTGAGGCGGTGGTGTTTACGGTGGGCGGGGGGAGCATGGACGAGTATGGGAATCTGCAGGAGTGGGCGAGGAGGACGGGGGAGGCGGCGGCGGGGGGGAAGGGGGCGAGGAGACGCGTCGTCTATGGCAGCACGGAGATGGTCAGCGCGATTGAGTTTTTGGGGGTCGAGGTGCAGGGGCTGGGTATTGAGGTTGCCAGCTAGAGAGGCCACGGGGGAGGAGAGGGGAAGGGGCGGGGTAATATAGCAGGCGGTCATACAATACAAGCTTGCGCAACTTTCTTCCACGGTAGTCGGTGTCGTTGAGATTTTCTTTGTTGATCATCGCTGCGTTCCTGCATCTACTCTATACGCACCTGTCCTCCCCCCATGCCGCACCCAGCGGCTCAAACACCAAATACAGCCCGCCATCCTCCCAACCCACGCGCCTCAGACACCACACTCTAGACACCCCTTTCCCCTCGCCTTCCCTCCCACACACTCTGCGAAAAAGAAAAAAAAAATCCACGCACCCGCCCAACTAATCCTCCGGGGACTGTCCGAGGCTCCCTCCACTCCTACATCCATGCATGCTAAGACATTTCCGGAAGATAAAGAGAGAGAAAAGATAAAGGAAATTAGACGCCGACTGACTGGTATACCATGTAAGATATGATATGTACATTGTACAAGCACAACAAGACAAAGAAAGAAAGAAAAAAGCGGACATGGCACGACCCCCTCCATCCCCACCCACCCACTGAGGAAACTGGTTCGGGCATAGCGAACAAGCAGGCGCTGCTGTACCGTCGGCCCTCGTCATCGTCGCGTAATGCGACTTGACTTGAGCATAGACTGCATAGTGAGTTGCCACGACCAACCGGCTCTACTCCACTACAACCCCCCCCACTCTCCCACGGCGCCCGACGAAGCGCCGCACACCCGCCTATCTGCGCTTCTCAAACACCGCCCTCGCCTCCGCCACCTCCCTTCTCGCCCCTCTCGGCAGCGGCAGCGCGCCGCCCTCCTCCCTCGCCTTACACGCCGGCGAGCTCTGGTGTCTGGCGTGGCCCGCGCTAGGTCTGCGGGCTGGGGCTGGAGCTGCGTGGGCTTCTCCCGGGGGATACAGGGGCAGAGGCGGCTTCTGTGGCGCGGCCGCGGCTGCGTCTTGCGCGCGTGGAGTGAGGTGCTGGGGGCTGGACTGGGACGGCGGCGATGCGTCCGGGTGGGGGAAGGAGCTGAGAGCGGAGCGGGACCGGCGGTGGGTGGATTCGGGGGCGTGGAGGGTGGCCGGGCGGAGGGGGTGACGGCTGGGTACGGTGCTTGGAGCGCTTCCGCTGGTGTGGGAGAGGTGCTCTTGGGGTTGTGTTGGTGAGGTCGATGTGGTGGTTGGGCTTTGGTATGCATCGATGCCTCCGTGTTGGCGCAAGGTCTCGCAGACTCTACGAGAGTCGCAGAGCATCGATCGATGAGGCAGCTCATGCCCAGGAATTCCAGTCGCTACATCGAGCCGCAGTCGTTGATTTCGTGTTATAAGGCCTGGCTCGACTTCCCCCGGAGAATCGTCCCCATGCTTTCGCTTATGGAGCGTCGGGCTCTCGAGATGCTCAAAGGTGCTGCTAGGATAAGTTGGCAGAGGGGTTGATCCCGAAAAGCTGTCAGGCGACTGAGACAATCCCACACCCATAGAGTGAGCTCTGTGGTGCGTTGTCGGAGACTTCCTGTTGGAGTATCTGACAGGTGACCCAGGCTCTTCGCCGTCCAGGGTGATATGAGGAAGAATCTCGATATCCGGAAAGACAGGGCTGACGGAATCCAGTAAGTCTTGGTGCACACGGTTGAATATATCTCGGATGTCAGAGGTATTGTAAGTCCTGCCACACAAGTCCCTCAGCCATGCAGGCACAGCCGTTGCTGGTGCAGAAGCTCCTAGAGCAGTTTCGTCGAGTCCTGCACCTCCATGACGTCCCGGATCACGAGCCACCGACAAAGCAAGATCGTCCAGCCGTTTTTGCTCGCGTTTTCGGACTGCAAGTCCCCAGCTCCTGACAACTCCTCCGTGGCCTCGCCGCTCATTGTCTGCGCTCCATTCTTGAAGTCGCTGGATCTGTTTTTGCACAAGATCACACTGAGAGCGAGGCCAGTTCTTGGGCTCTCGGTAACGACTCCTTTGGTAGTGCTTCCGGCAATATCGCACCCAAACATGTTCTGGGATTAGGCGCGTGCACATTTTGTTCCGGCCGAATATGTGAGAAACCGCCTTTCGAGGTTGAGATCCTGTATCACAGCCTTCTTTGAACATGCATGTGGGTTGCTCTTGGAGTGGCGGTGTGTTGTCTGGAGCTAAATTCAGAGGAGCATCTAATATCTCATCCTGTGGTGATGTATTGCCAGGATGATGGGATAAGGGTGGCGTTGGCTCATATCTCTCATATCTAGGAACCATTTCTGTTGTCTCTTGGTGGAAAGAACTTTCTCCTGTGGCTTGTATGTGAGGTGCAGAGAAAGCCCTTTTATGTCGTCTAGATTCGGAGGCAAACCGACTGGAATGGGAATCGAAATCTTTGTGGCCTTCTGGGGAGGGCAATGCATTTCGATGGCTTGGTTGAGCCTGGAATGCATCATTAGGAACATATGCTGTTCTGTGCGCAAAAGGCTGTGTGAAAATGATCTCGGTTGCTTCATTAGGCATTTCCGACCTTGGAGGCGTAGGTCTCTTAATAAGTAGAGCATCTGTAGGAGATTTAGCCCGAGGCAGTTGGACCGGTTCCAAAGTGGTGTCTCGCTCCGTCGTATCCTCCATATCAGCCATCGCGGTATCTCTGGCTTGATCTTGTGGTGATAGCTCAGAGCTGGAATGTTGTCGTTCAGCAATTAGAGCTAGCACCTTAGCTGTGTCTGCGTGAGGTGATACTGGGTAATGATGGAAGCTAAAGGTGGCTGGTGAAGCTGGCGAGAGGGCTGTAGATGGTGTTATAAACGTTGACCAGTCTCCTTGTAAATCTGAGAACTTAAGAGTGTCTGAGGGGCTACTGAAAGCATGAAATCCGCTAACAGTCGATGCAGAAGAGAATCTGGAATGTGTTGAAGTTGATGCGGAAGCAAAGGAGGATAAAGAGCCCCGACTGTCTGATAAGGCATGTTTTGAAGAATATATATGCGTGGAATCAATGAGTGAATCATTGTAGTGAATATTCTTATTGACTGTTGTATCGAGGTCATGATTCACAGGCAGTGAATATCCACCCGCATCCCACGGAGTCCTACTTCGAATCGCTGCTTCCCAGGTATGCAACGGCTGTGATTGCTCTTCGCCTTCCGGTGAAGCATTTAGCATTGAGCCTACATCCATCTCGACCTTAGACTAGTGCTGATAGCAAGCTGGCTTTGTTGACCCTTCCTTTCATGCAAACAAATGCTTAGAGGCCAACTATTTGAATTTGATTCTGAGACCTGGAAAGTTGACGAGGCAGGGTCGGCCAGAGTTGAAGACTAGATCTGCTCGAGAGCTGATCCACGTCTACACCAACGATGCGTGAGGTCTCTGACGACGATGATTCAAACATATACAACCATGCATCTGCAGATATATTAGCTTTGAGAGCATTATCGACGCCTTCTTTTTCTACACAGCCTCAAACTTCGCTGAAATTACCTCTATGGGAAAGAGAACTTCGGAGAATGAGGAAGATGACAAAAACATATCAGACTCTTCTCTGGGTAGGCCGTTGGTGGAACTGCACTGACGTTGAACAGTGAAACAGGCGAAACACCAATTCCAGGATTCAAGAATAGCTCTTTCACCGTCGGATATTTGACACTTGATAGGAAAGCCACCAAATGCACCCAGCACTGCTGAGTAAAACCTGACGTGCGGAGGCTCCTTAGCGGGCCATCCCTCTGTCACTGTGTTCTCGAAGCACACAATACGTGTGACGACTGGCGGTATCTTGCATACGAGGCCCCGCAGGATGGGAAAGAGTAGATGGAATTAGACAGGACCTACAATAAAGATCGAACATGCCCTTCCTGTATGAGGATGCTGACGCTAGCCTAGGTAGCTACCCTACAAGCAAGCTTCTTGAAGATCTCGGGAGTTTTGGATAGGATGCCAGAAGAGGATAAATGCGGCGCAACAGGGCCAATATCATTCGTCTTTTCGTTGGGAGCTGGGGACAGAGGTTAAAGCAGAGGAGATAGCTACCAGGCCACATTTGACAAATGGCCAATAAGGAGATGCTATGCGCAAGAGATAGGATGAAGAATATGGCAGCAGCTATAGTGAAGATGGAACATGAGGAGCAAGCAAATGAAGACAAGCGGCCTTTGCGCATGAGGCCAAGAAGTGCCGTTTGTATCATCCGGAGAAAAGATGGCAACGGCGGAATCTGTGACAGATCGTGTTGTGGTCTCGGCGAGCCAGCCGACGGCAAGCAGCAGAACAGGGCTGTGCCTCTTCAGCAGAAGTCTCCAAGAAGTATTGGCTGCTGAAGGCTGCTTGATTCTAGAGAACATGTTAGAGTGTGTGTAAGGGAAACAGCGGGGGAGGAGATACATTACAAATACATGCTGAGAGACAAGGTACGGCATGAACAGGTACATAGGTCCAAGAGGATGGAAGTACGTGCTTGGAGCAGTGTAGTTGAGAAGAAGGCTTGAGGCAGTTGTAGTTGTTGTTGTTAATAGAATGCCAAGTGAGATACTCCGACGTCTGAGGTCTGTGTTGATGTGTTGATGTGAGGATGTGAGAAGGACGGTTCATGGTATATGGTACATACATGCATGGTTCATGGTTCATGGTTTACTGGTTTATGGTTTATGGTAAGATATGTACATAGCCACAACAGAAGGGTAAGTGCGTATGTAGGTGCTGAAGCTTAATGGGGGGTAGTAGTGTGGTGGTTGTGGTGTTTTTTTTTTGTTTTTGTTTTTTTTGGTGGTGATGAATTGTGATAGTGCCATAGTGGTGATGGTCAAGGTGACCCCTGCCATCTTCTGCGTCTTGGGTTAACGCATGAATAATAATTCTGCTCATGTCACCACCATGTGCATATGGAGGAGTCGGGTGTTACAGACTTCCTACATCCTCTCCTCATCTCTCATACTCATACCCCACACAACAAAGTTTTCAGATTGCGGTATGTCGGAAAATATTGCAAGTCAAGCTCCATGATGCTCAATGCCTATAATTTCTAATCACGGACCATCATGGCAAATGAACAGCACACAGCAGAGTATCCGACGCTTCACGGCCCCACGGGACTTGAGTCTCCCAATCCAAAGATATGATGATATCGGACTTCGAAGCCTCTTCGGAAATTTGCCTCTTCTCTGCTCTGTTCGTCTTCATTTCCAGGTCATAGCCTAGCTCATTATCAAAATATTGCCCAAAGGCGCCTCACGAATAATGCTACTCATCCTCCCCAATCCTCATCGCAGTGGGCGGAAAGAGTTAACGTCTGGGCGGTTTCGTCAGTGTTGCTGATCAGGCGATCATAAATCCAGTCTGTCTATCATCTGAAGACCCAAGAAATCGTAAGCATAGTACATGAAGCTTTAACAGGAGGATGTACAGCCAAAGGCCAATCTTCAGAGCATCACCAACCCACATTCAAGCACCGCATACTGTTTAGTATGCCAATGCATACGCAGTTGCAACGGCTAAAGATGCTCACGCTCAGAATATCAGCTGAGATGGAAGATAAAATTTCGACTGACCCGCAAGATCTCTAGCTCAGTAGAGAAAGACGAGCAGATTTGGTGGACCCAAAGCTATCTTGCATTTTCTCATACGCGTTCCAACCCGAGAGACCAACAAATGCTTTCCCGAGATAAGATGAGATGAGATGGGATGGGACAGCAAGCTCGATCGAATGAATTGCGGATATGCACGTCTATGATGTCGGCATGCTCCACCAGTTCTTCTCAAAGCCACTTGTCCCGGCACCAGTGAAGGCTTCTGGTCAGTGCCCAAGAAAAAGCTATGAGCTTACGCGGTTCCATCACCAAGCTGCCTTGAAGCGTCCAAAAGAGATGCCCGAATGGCCCGACGCCTGCCATGTCTCTTCCCATGGGTTTGTCAAGCATGCCACCTCAGACAGCTCATACTCTTGGTAGGTTGTACCGAGTGTCTGAAGTCTTTCAGACGTACATACTCTTATGGTAGAGTATGTATGTATGTATGTATGTACATACATGCATAAGATACCACTGTGCCTCTGTCTCTATGTACATGCATGGGATGTTTGTCGACGCCCGTTTGCTCTGCTTGTGCTTCCGAGATTCGTTACGTTACACTCGAGGTGCAACACGTCTAGGCTTGCCTGCCAATCTTCGCCTTCATCCCGCACGGGAGCTACAGTCAACGCGTCCTGGTCATACTGATTGCTCGTGAGCATACGTACACTGCTCTGTCACGTCCACAGCAGCGGAGTTGGGGAAGGGAGGACCGCAGAGCGTAGGGCGTCAAGATCCTCTTTCAGTAAGGAGGAGATGACGGCGAAGGTTGCCCGACTGCCCGACCAGGTCTTGTTCGCGGAGTCCCTCCCCCCCCCTCTCTCTCTCTCTCTCTCTCTATCTCTCTCTCCCCTTTTCTCGTTGTCGTGGCTGACGTACAGATGCCGATCGTTTCAGAATCTGCGAAGCCGATCACGGCCAGAAGCCACACGCATACTGTACATTGGAGGTACATATCACCATCCATGACATGCAGGTCATGGTCCATGGATGATGGATGTCCGAGTTGAGATCGGCTGGTGAAAGCGAAAGTGAAGGTGAAACCAACCTGCCTCGGGTTTTCATCCCTGTCAAGGCCGACGACATGAGTACGTATGTAACAGAACGGCTCATGCCACTTGAGGCGAACCAAGAACGCATCAGCCACGATCAGTCTTGAAATTCATGCGATATGATTCTCAAGAGTTCATGGCCCGAAGGAAACCCAATTCTCCGGATGGAAAACTGTGTAGAAATATACCTAGAGGAGCAGTTCCAGGTCCACCCAGGTCTCCAGCTGCGAGGAAATTGAAGGACCACAGCGAAATAAATGCAGTAAATGAAGAAGAAACCCTTCTCAGTCTCATTTTCAGCGTGCAAATGGAAATTGAGCACTAAAATGTCGGCTTCGGACAAAAGGCATATTCCCGACACGGCGCTACGGGCTTGTTGAGTGTTGCGAGACGAAGAGATGAACAGATGAAGAGACGAAGAGATGAAGAGACGAAGAGATGAAGAGATGAAGAGATGAAGCAGCCAGACACGAGCATCGACATCCATGCCTTATTAGCCTAGTCCTTTTCTTTACACTGCATCTCCTATCATATAGATCACATACTCCGATTCTCCTTTTTCCCCAGTGGTTATCTGGTATAGAGAGAGTCACGAAGAAATCCAGCCACCGCAATCCAAGGCCTCCATCCATAGTATGCCCTGCAGCGCCATCTTCAAGGCCCAAGATCGATCAAGCAGTGGCACAAGAGAGGCATTATCTCGATCTTCAAGTCGTGACTCGTGACTCGTGAGAGCCAAAACCCCTGACATAAGACATAGAAACACACACACAATCCGCCCTCTCGCCATCTCACCATCTCCCTTTGACTCTCCATCTTCCAATTCCAATTCCACTCACACTGACACACCCACTCACCAAGGAACTGCTGGACCGTGACATACCTGCCCGCTTGGCGGCCAGCATCCCGCCCGCAACAGAGGCAGCCATGCGCGTCTGTCTGCGCTTCGACGTGAGGCTTACGCTTCGTTCAGCCAGCCTATAAATATATCTCGGGCGCGGCCGCACTGACGGACTGGCTGACAGCTCCGATCCACACAGACGAGAGTGCCTCCTTGTGAATTATTATCATAGACCTCCCTTCCTCTAGAGTACTCCCTCCCTACTCCGCACCTACTGCATACATACGTACTCCGCACCATCAACCCTCCAGACCCTCCTCCCTCATGCTTCTGCCTTCTGCCTTCCGACTTCGCAGCGCGTGCGTTGCTTTCCTTCCCTTCCCTTCCGCGCTCGCCTCGTCTCTGTGGTGACGAGTCCCAAACACTCCACGTCTGATGTGATGTCCCCCGTCTCCCTCCCGCCCGTTAGAGCGCACAGACGGCAACGCAGAATCCGCGCGCCGAGACTGCTGGCGCGTGTGAGGAAGCGTCCGGCTGCAAGAGATGCGTCTCGGCCGTGCGTCCGTCGTCGGCCGTCCTGTCGCGGGGGCTGGGGCGTGCCCTGTCGCCTGTAGGGAGTTTATTTGTGCACTGTAGCCTCGACGCTGGGAGTCGACACAGTGAGTGCATGCATGCGTCCTTGAGATGGTGTGCGGAGGGATGGGATGGGATGGCGGAATGCTGATGAGAGGGAGAGGGAGATGAAGCTCGGTTTCACGTGGTGATCGCATTCAGGGACCGCCTCGCTCGTGGCGCACGACACAGCAGGCGGGAAGGAGGGAGGGGAGGTGCATGGGCGGGAGCGGCATTAAGGACACGAGCAGCGCACATGGGACAATTGCGACGGGATCGCTGCTCCGTTGCATTCATAGGTGCGAGGATGAGACGGGCTTTGTTTGGATGATTTGTATTTATCGTGAGCTTGGACGCCCTCTATCTACGGTACTTTCTTTCGTCGAGCGAATCGACGAGAGCAAAAGGTACGCACAACTATCTAGGATCTCCCACTACTCCTCGAAATTGTGACGCTCGAATGCAAGTTCGAAACTGCAAATGGCCGAACTGTAAACGATAGCAAGAGAGCAGCATCACCGCTGCTTCCGCGCATCTGTTTGCAGAAAGAGGCTTCGATGAGACAAGCTTTCGAGTATTGAGAGTGGTCGAAGTTGCCAAGGGTGTCCAGAGAGCTCCACTATCCTCAATGTACTTCATTCCTCCTGTAACTGTTGTTTTGTTGCAAATGCCGGAGGATAAGCAAAGCAACATCCGCTGATCCTCAAAACAATGCAAGATACTCCCCCCGCAGATCAATCCTCCCCAATAATTAACTCCACCAACTCCATGCCGGATTCCCCATGAAAATGCCATTAAAATCCATGCGATAAAATAATGAACCAGCCCCAATAAGTGGAGCAAAGCGAACCCTCGAACCCTAAGGCCAAAAATAATAGGGAGAAAGAGCTGAGACTGCCTCCGCCTTTATGTATGTGCTTGTTTGCAGACCGCCAAAAAAGGCAGATCTAAAACCCAATGTCAACCCCAAAGTCAGAGAAATGAAAATCTAAAGCTCGATCTCAATGCCCAAGTCAATAGCACCAATGATATCATCATCGCACAATGGTCTTCTGATAGTCGGGATGCCACCCTTCAGCTTCTGCTTCTCCAGCTCTGCTTGAAGCTTTGCAATATGTGGAAGCGGCGCGTTATCCTTCTTCGGGCTGAGTTTAGGCGTCGCGGTCTTGGCTGGTGTGCTGGTACCGCTGCCCCCCTCATTCTTGACATCGTGAGTGAGCACGGCTCGGGTGCGGACACGGCGCGAATGGTCCACGACGGCATCCTCACCACGGGCCAAGGCGGCTTCGATCTTACGTTGCTCACGCATCTCTTTCAGCTGTGCAGCTTTGATTTCTTCGTTGTTCTTGCGCCGCATTTCCTGGTTGAGGATCGCAAGGCGGTCTTGCTGGGACATTTCCCTTGGACCAGTCCTTGGCGGCTCTCTCTTGTAGAGAGAGGTGCCGTATGCGAGCTTTGGACCGTCCAGGCGTGCAAGGTCAGCCTTGATTTGCTCCTGGCGCTCGACATCACCGAGCACCTTGGCCTGGTTAAGCTGCTTGTTAAGCTTGTGGCGCTCGACAGTCTTGAATTTGGCGTCCAGTGCGCCGGAACGCTTGAGCTTCTCGGTGAGTTCAGCATCAGTCCAGCTACGGTTCTCCAGGTTGTAGATGTCCTGGGCTTTGATCTGGAAGGCTAGACTGTTCGGGATCTTGACATTCTCTACGAGGCAAGTCTGCTTGTAGCGGTTCCATTCTGCGTCGGTAAATGAAGAGTCGGAACAGGTGATGAAGGGCCAGTCACGCTCAGCCTTGCCATGGGCAGCACGAACATATTGGGTGGTGATGAATGTCTGACCATTCTCCTTTTCCATGGCGTAGGGCTTGCCTTCGGAGAAACCTGTGAAATATGTTAGATCGAAGTACGGGAGAAGGTGAGGGAACTACTAGCCTTTCACCTCGGCCATACGATAAACATTATTCCCAGTCGCCTTGTCGACCCCAATATTGACACGGACAAATGCACCGGTGATGGCCTCGTTAAATCCAGGATAGAAGCAGATCTTAGCAAACTTGGTCCTGCCAATGCGAACCTGGTGAACGTGGACTAATTCGCATGGTGGAGAATGAACTGGTGGTGAAACCGCTTCGCCTGTCTTTGGCTTGCCATCATCCCACTCAAGCTCGCTACCCGTGCCGGCATCATCGTCAGAATCCTCATGAGCATTGCCTCTCCGACCTCCATTGCGTTCCAAGTCCTCTTGACGGCGTCGCTGACGATCGGCTTTCTCATCTCTAGCACGCTTGAGGCTGTCGATTCCACTACTTGCTTCGCCAACACGACCGCCTCCAACCTTTGTGCGTTGACGTGAGGTCTTGCGATGGCCATCTTCCAGATCGGCGTCATCAGCTTTACGCTTCTTCTCGCTCTTCTTGTTCTCAGCGTCGCGAGCTTGAAGGAGTTGGCGCAAGGCTCTGTTCTGGCGATCGCGTTCGATTTGATAGGAGCGGTCTGCGAGGAGCTCTTCGCGCTTGATCTCGGGCATTGCCATGATCTCAGCTTTGTCGGCAGCGTTGATGTATTTGCCTTCGAGAGGATATCGATCTCCATCGTCGAAGGTTGGAGGACCATTTTCTGAGTCCGAATCTGATTCATCCATTGGTGCAGATCGCTGCGAACCTGGTGTTGATTGTCTAGATGAACTGATGTTGTGTCAGTAAATGTGAACGGCCCAAGATCGTAAATGTGAAGAGGCAAAAGTGAGGTTGACAGAGGATCTGACTTACGCTTCGCCTTCTTCTTCCGAATCAGTGTGACCTCGAGCGCGAGACTTCTTTGCTGGAGCCTTTCTGGCAGTGCCTTTGTTTGCAGATGAGCCATCGGCTGGAGATCCTGAGGCGCTGCGGTTGATATTCATTGGGGCGTCCTCCTCCTCATCCGAAGATGCGTCACCCGCGAGGGCGAGGAGCTCTTCATCAATGTCCGACATGTTGATCGGTGTCAGATATTATTATGCGAGTATATAGATTGACTATACGCGACTCAATGCGACCTCGATCTAGATCGTGGATGCGATCTGTATGTTTGACCACGAGGCTGTCTGAAGTCGTGTCCCGTCCCTGGCCCGGTGGTTACTCCCTTGCTCCGATCTACGAACCGATCTGAGGAAAGAAAACGAATGAAAGTATGAATGAATAAAGAAGAATCTCCAATGTATTGTCGTGTATGAGTTTGCAAAGACAAGATGCAGAAGTTGTGAAGTTGTTTGTGGTTGTTGTCAGAGTGAAAGGAGGTTAGAAGATCAATCGGCGATCCAGTGCCGGCTTGACTGGGGATTCGCCCCAACTTTATCGCGGACAATAGTTTCGCCGACAAGCCTTAAAGCTTGGGGTCCGTGCACCAAAACCATCATCAATGGCCACAATGACATCGGCTCATCTATGTCTGAGACCAAAATACCACTCTTGAGCATTGTGAATCCCATTGAATAAATCCATATAACACGATTTACCCCATTTTCCTATTGTCTATTGATTTTCAGAGCCCATTATGGCCCCAATTGCAGCCAAGTCTGCCGGCAGACTCACGAAATGCCGCCTCCCGATATACGACTTCCTGGCTCCGAGAGCAGCTCAATCCATACGTCCAACTCGTTCTCTGCGCTCTCTTCACACATCTCCCAGGAATTCCACAGCTGCAGCCGCATCCACCTCCCCCAACGAACCCGCCTGCCCCTCCTCTCCCTCGCCCTCCCTGACCCCGCGCCCCCGCCCCGCCGCCGCCTCCTCC
>Ga0209512_1002194_pt1 | contig 21521 bp, 17 predicted proteins | sample frozenSSSSmetaG_FD_184142 | JGI IMG/M metagenome (GOLD analysis project Ga0209512, IMG submission 184142) | Glacier valley bacterial and archeal communities from Borup Fiord, Nunavut, Canada, to study Microbial Dark Matter (Phase II) -... | ecosystem: Environmental > Aquatic > Freshwater > Ice >...
GTAGCATTAGTAAGGAAAATTACAGCGTCGGTATTCTCTAGTAATTTCTGTGTAATTGCTGTACGTTCTGGATGTTCATTCAATCCAGGAGAATCAAGAATTTCGACTCCACTACTGCATAGTTCTAAATCTGGATGCTCAAAGATAATTTCTTCAATTTCAGATTGTGCTAGCTCATCGCTTAAACAACCAATTGCAGCATTTTCAGAAATACTTGCTCTTTCTTGATACTCGCTCAAGGCAATTTCTTCTTCCCTTCCATCTCGGTAACGACAAATTACCCGTTTCTGCTTGCCATGCTTTAAAACTGTTACCGTACCGCTACAAGGAATTTCGCGTGCCGGTTGAATTTCTTCACCTAACAATGCATTCAATAAAGTTGATTTTCCCTGACTAAACTCACCTATAACTGCAATTCTAAAATTTTTAGATTTATTTCTTCTATATACATCAAATTCTGATAATAAAGCATATGGCAAAAACCCATGTTCGTTACTGTCTTGAATTATTTTGTAAATTTGATGGCAAAAGGTATCTATCTTTTTACTTGATTCTTGAAGTTGTTTGAGTTTTTCATAAGGCACGTTACTTGAATGTTCAGTTTTAACTTCATCTTTAGCTGGTAAGGTTTTACTTGATTCTTGAAGTTGTTTGAGTTCTTCATAAGGCACGTTACTTGGTTGTTCAGTTTTAACTTCATCTTTAGCTGGTAAGGTTTTACTTGATTCTTGAAGTTGTTTGAGTTCTTTATAAGACACATTACTTGGTTGTTCAGTTTTAACTTCATCTTTAGCTGGTGACGCTACTGATGTATTCCGCGCCGCCTTAACAAAAGCACCAAAAAATATTACCCCGAGTAGTATCATTATCAAGCCAGCTATAAATATCACTGATGGTGTTAAATCTTGCTGACTCAGCTTTTGCCCAATAATCCCCGATAGTAAATCAACTGTTTCCAACCCAACCAATGATGTAGCCATAATGATTATCGATTACTAAGGTTCTCTGTGCTTAGTATGCCCATCTTCAGCCAAAACTTATCTATATGTTGGGTAACTCGACAGAACGCACCTAATCTATAAGAGTAGGTCTAATGATACAGAAGCCTTTGCCTACCATAGATCTGAAACCGTTGATTATGCATAATTCACGTAGGTATAGTTTGTATTTAGAGCGACAGCCATCTAATGTGTCGCGGCTTGGTGCAATATTTGAGGTAAATACGGTGACAGGAATTTGACCGTGTAAGTTAGGCTCGAATAAATTAGTTTTTGATTAGCTTTAAAAATATGTTATTTGCATTTCCCCCTATAATTCAAGCTGGTATCCTAGCTGGTAAATACGCACAAGTTTTTAGTAACGGAGTACCCATTGGAATGGTGCGAGATGCAGCAACTGGACAGTTTGTTGCTCATGCTTCCGCTGCACTAGTTGATGGTAATCCGTTATCAGCACTATTTGCTCCTGTTCAATTTATTATGAAAGGAGTAAGTATGGTTCAAACTCACCTGGGGTTTCAAGAAACTTATAAACAAATAGATTTAGTCCAAGCTGGGTTACAATCACTACAAACTAGTGTAGGCGTACTGCAAGCTACTACATCTTTGATAGGTGTCGGAACAGTCGCAAGCGTTGCGCTTGGTGCTATCAACTTACACCAAACTTTGAAACTTCGCCAAGAAGTCGAACAAATGCGTTGGGAAGTTAAAAATGGCTTTATTGACTTAAAACAAGCTCTTAAAGAACAAGGTGTAGAAATCAGACAAATTATCGAGCAAGTTGCCCAGGATACTAAATTTGAGCAACATCGCATAGTTTTAGTACGTGCGTATGGACTATTTACGCAAGCACTACAGCGTTTCCGCTCAGCAATGCAATTGCAAGAAGCTAGTCGCAGAAATGCGGAAATTGATGCAGTACGGGGAATGTTATTCGAGGCGTTAGCAGATTATACTAATCCTCTGTTATTGGAAGAAACTTCCGCCGCAGGACAAATTCGCCGACTTGAATGTGCATGGGCAATTGAACAAGCAATCGTTACGACTTATCAAGTGCAAGGCGAAATATCTGCTGTCAGCGATCGCCTGTCCCATTTACAAAATCATATCTGCGAAAATGCTTGTATGATCATCAATAAATGTGAGTCACAGGACGAACTCGATTTTCTCTTTCCAGAACTTAGCCGTATTCGCAACCACGATTTAGTAGTAATTAACACCTGGCAACATCAGGTTGATTGGATGCGATCGCTTCCGACATCCGAATTAAAACTTTTAGCTAGTGCAGACTTTGATACTAACGAACCAACTACCAATTCAAGTACCGAGCAAATCAATAGCACTTTAGTTACACTACCAGAAGAAGAAGCATATAAGAATTTAGCAGATAAATCGCACTTTTATTCACTGCGCGACCAACTAATATTTATGTTTCAGCCCATGCTACGAAGTCAACACGAAGATTACATTAGCCAACAAGCTCATATTTCTGGCTACAAAATATTAGTGCCAAGTAATTTACAAAAAGCTTCCGATATGGCAGTAGCAAACCTTTATCATTATTTTAAAATAAGTGATAAATCCAATGTAGAAGAAAGGGCTTTAACTGTGAGCATATAAATTTTGACTCACTACCAAGAGAATTGCTATGGTGCAGTGAGCATTCTATCGAAGCGCTAGATTCGCCCAAATCATAAACTCGGCTAGGGTAAACACCAATATTTTCTTTTGTGGCATATCGTCTGGAATCAGATGTCGTGTTGCTGCTGCGTTTTTCAACCAAGATACTGCCGAAGGTTTTGCGCCACCTCCGTCTAACACGATAATAATAAAATTCTCTGGCATTGCAAAAATGCAGTTCAGATAGAGGTAGGGAAATTTCTCATCAACTGAGCCTGATGATTGTTGCCATTTACACTCAATACGAACAGTTAAGGAAAGGCGCGTTGAGTGTGCAAGAAACTCAGTTTTTCCATTGTGCCCATATATAGAAGTATAAGGTACATCTCTAATCAGGATATCTTCACCGTAACTTTGTGGTGATTTTGACCATGTGCGAAATGGAAGCTCTTGAAATCCGTGCTGTGTAAAAAGTGAGATTACTGCTGCCTCAAGCACTCGTCCCGATTTGTTCGCAAAGCCTCCTTGAGACGGGTCTTTCTGTTTTTGAACTGACGTACTTAAATCAAATTCGTTCATTGCCTGGTTCCTTCTGCCATTAAAATTGTTTTAGCACTCCTAGGTCTACCGATGCCTAATTCTCCGAGCCTAATTTTAACTCACAAATCAGCAGAAAAGGAGTGTATACACTGATGGAAAAAGGGAGGTTAGAAGCATTCAGTGATGGTGTGCTCGCTATCATCCTGACCATAATGGTATTAGAACTAAAGGTGCCACATGGGACTGATTTAGCCGCGCTACGCCCGCTAACCCCAGTATTTCTGAGTTATGTACTTAGTTTTGTTTACGTAGGTATTTATTGGAACAATCACCATCACTTGTTACAGGCAGTCAAGAGTGTTAATGGCCGCATCCTTTGGGCTAACTTACATTTACTGTTCTGGTTGTCACTAATACCTTTTGTTACTGGATGGATGGGTGAGAACCACTTCGCTGCTTTGCCAGTCGCACTTTATGGCACAATACTTTTGCTGAATGCGATTGCCTACTTCGTCCTCACTCGTGTCCTCATTGCCTACCACGGAAGAGATTCAACTTTGGCGATTGCAGTAGGAAGAGATTTGAAAGGTAAGCGATCGCTGGTATTCTATGTTGTGGCAATTCCATTAGCCTTCATAAATTCATGGCTTGCGTGTGCCTTGTATATTTTAGTTGCAGTTATATGGTTTATACCTGACCGACGTATTGAGAAGACTTTAAACAAATAAGAACGTCAAGCCCAGACCAGGCTTTTTAACTCGCTATTAATTCGCGGGAGGTCTCGCAGCTAGGACGAGCTACAAGTCCAGGATATGGCTCCAAGGCAAATTCTTGATTTGGCTCACTTAATAGATAGCGATCGCACACCCCAAATAGTTCAGCCTCAGTCTGAGTAAGACGCATATCCTTTAAGAAAGCTCCTGCTTGATCGACACCCTGAGCAATGAAGTTTAAATACCGCTTCATATGGTTAACGCGGGCGCTCTCTGGTATCGTTGAGTAGAGCGTAGTCCGACGTAGGCGCTCAATGTATTCGCGAACCTCAGCCAGAGTTATGCTTGAAATAGGTTGACCGCTCAAATGTTGGCGGATTTGCTGAAAAATCCACGGATTTCGGATTGCAGCGCGACCAATCATTACCCCTGCTGCTCCTGTAGAGTCTAAGACGGCTGCAGCGGAAGTGGCAGATGTAATGTTACCGTTTGCTAAAACCGGACAATTAACCCATTGTACGGCATGTGCAATCAAATCATAATGCACAACGCTATGATACATCTCCTTGACTGTCCGACCGTGCAAGCTCAGCAAATCGATTTTGTATAAGTTAATCAAGTCGAGAATCTGATCAAAGTTGTCTGTATTTTCAAAGCCAATTCGCATTTTGACTGTCAAAAGTCCATCAACCGCTAAACGCAACTCGCCCAGAATTCGGCTAACTTTTTCGGGATCGCGTAACAGCCCTCCACCAACATTTTTGCGATAAATCCTTGGGGCGGGGCATCCCATATTCAGGTCGATACCCGCCACAGGATAGCGGCTCAATGCTCGCGCAGTGCTTACTAGGTCGGGAATGCTCTCGCCGATAAGTTGAGCAAAGATTGGGCGACCTGTGGAATTCTCTGTAATTGACTTCAAGATTTTTTTATCTATACCCGATGAACTGGCGCAGACGCGAAAATACTCAGTAAAGAAATAATCGGGACTGCCATAGTTAGCGATCGTGCTCATGAACTGTAGATCTGTCACATCTTGCATGGGAGCAAGAGCTGTCAATTTAAGTCCCGGATATAGAGGAGGAGGAAGGAGTTCCGATTGCGGCATTTGTGCCCCCGATATTTTATTAATAATAAAAAACGCACTCAATCATGGTGAACTGGATGTAAACTTTCTGTAATCAAAGCAGCTTGTGTAAATTCGTCGTGCTTTCCAAAGGGTGATATTTTTGTCTGTGCGAAGAGGTAACATGGAAACATCCAAATCTGAAACCCACTCTACGAAGTATTTCGGCTTAGGTATATGGAATTTTTGTCAAGTGTTTAAGACTTTTTTTAGAAGTTTAGTATCAAATATAGTTTGACTAATGTTGTATGAAAAAGTATTTTACGAAATAAACATAGTTCTTCAGAATCATACTAACCTGTAATGAGAAAAATTTTACATGGGATTTCTACTTAATATTAAGCTAATAACCGCTTTAGTATGGAGGATTTTGTGCAAACTCAGCATCGGTTCGTGGTGTATCAGGTTTTACATACAACTCTTCCGCGAATTCGTATCCGTATTCCTATATTTTCCGATTATATCAGTAGACTTCGTTTCCTAGTCATAAATGCAGTTCCAAATATTAGCCTCGTGATGTTAGGAGCATTTTTCGCCCTCGAAGAGAGTGTTTGCAGCTATTTTCAACAGTACTATAAATTTGTTGGCTTCTAAATTTTACTAATTCTGATATTTCTCAAAAATACTAGCTTTTAGGATGATTTGTATGACTAGATGGATCAATCGTATAAATCCAGAGGGTCGCTTTATTTTGTCCGTTGGACTGGCTATGTTGGCGTATCTGCTAGTGCCCAAATCTTGGGGAGAAGAAATTCACTTCCTTGTTGGTTGGGACTTTGGAGTTATCTGCTTTCTAGCATTGGTAGGGGTTACAGTTCTCAATTGTAATCCAGAACAAACACTACACCGTGCGCGAATGAGAGAACCAAATTCCTCATCAATTTTGGCAATAGTGGTGATTACAGCATTAATTAGTATTTTTATCATCGGATTTATGCTGGCAGATATCAAAAATACCCCTCAGCCAATCCGGTCTATTCAAATCTGGTTGTCGCTATCGGCAATCATTTGTTCCTGGTTACTTACTCACACAATGTTTGCGTTACATTACGCGCGTGTGTATTATAACGAAGTTGATAGCATAAATTTGGAAAAGTATGCTGGTGGCTTAGAATTTCCTTGCGATGAGTCACCCGATTACTTTGACTTCATGTACTTTTCTTTCACCATCAGTATGACCTCGCAAACCTCGGACGTATCGATTACTTCCCGTCAAATACGACGACTCGTATTAGCCCATGAGATGGTAGCATTCTTTTTCTACAGTGTAATTGTCGCCACCACTGTTAACACTGTTGCTAGCCTAATCGGTGCGTAGTTCATGATTACTAAACCGTGTATTTATTATAACAACAAGGAGAAGTTTCTATGGTTTTCTTAAGCCATTTCAAGCACTTTGCGCCTGATAGAAACGCAAGACTCAACACTATCATTCATGGAGCCGCAATTGAAGCAGGTGCTGTAGGGATTAGCAACGGCGCAAATACCTGGTGACAGAGTTGTGATCGGTGCTGTGCAAATATTTATGGTAATTCAAATAGCGGTTGAATTTGGTGATGAGATCGACAAAGCCGGAGCAATGGCAATTACTGAAGCTGCGCTGGCTACTATGATTGGTGTAGAAGTTTTTAATGGCATCATTAAGTATGCTCCTGGCTTGGGAAATTTAGCCAATATGTCAACTGCTGTTTCCGTAACCGAAACAATTGGATGGGTAACTGTCAAATATTACGAGACAAAAGGGTAGTATTATCAGCGTGTTCGTGCTATTGACATCTCAGAGGCTGGTTTCTGCTGGACTAGCTCACGCGCTAAATGTTTGGACATCCAGTAGGAGCGTGGACTACCATCTTCTAAATATAAGCTAATCTCGCCCAGTTCATAACCCAGCTTGCGATAGAAGTGGCAATTTTCGGGTTGAGCTGCTCGCGTTTCTAAGCGCACTTGATGGAGATTCTCTGATTTTGCTAAATCTTCGACTGCCTGCACCAGAGCGTAACCTAATCCTTGTCGCCGATAGTTAGGATGCACTGCTAGTCTGTGAAGATACATGAATCCCATTCCTGCTTCATGTTCTACATGACAGCGTACACTTCCAACTAATGTGCCATCTACTACACATACTAAGACCGGACCTAGTTGCATCTCGTCAGCAATAATGTCTGATGTTTCTAGCCAGATGCTGCTGTAGGGAATCAGTGCCCGATATTCACCATAAGCTGCCTGGGTGATACGGTGAATTGCCGTCACGTCCTCAAAGCTGGCATAGCGAATTTCTATTTGGGGATGATCCGGTAAGACACACGATCGCTCTAACTTAGACATATTAATAAGAACGTGAGTAGGAAGCGCTTAAAAACTTTGGACGCTAATTTTTCAGCTATTATATGTAGTGCTCACAGAGCAAATAGTATAGTAGACTACAGTTTTGTAAGATAAATTTTATGGTTGCCAAGTCGTTACTACCCCTAGAGAATAATGCTCCAGGACATATCTGTCCATTCGATCAAGCTTGTAGTTATCTAGAAGCGGCGGCTAAAGAATTAAAGCTAGATCCTGGTCTATTAGAAATTCTCAGCCATCCGCGTAAGGTGGTGACGGTGTCCGTGCCGGTGAAACGGGATAATGGAGAAGTGCAAGTTTTAGCAGGACATCGAGTACAGCACTGCGATGTTTTAGGACCATATAAAGGTGGAACTCGCTACCATAGCGCTGTCACAGTACGGGAGGTTTCCGCTTTAGCAATGCTGATGACTTGGAAATGTGCGCTGCTGGGGATTCCTTACGGTGGCGGTAAGGGGGGGATTGCGATCGATCCAAAATCCTACAGCGTTGGCGAACTCGAACGCATCACCCGGCGTTATACTAGCGAGTTAATTAAAGATATTGGTCCAGAAGTCGATATCCCCGCACCAGATATGGGAACTTCATCGCGAGAAATGGCTTGGATGATGGATACTTACTCGGTGAATGTCGGTCACGCTGTACCGGGAATTGTGACTGGGAAGCCGCTATCGATTGGAGGTTCGCGCGGTAGGGAGTTAGCTACCGGACGCGGTGTGATGATTGTCGTGCGTGAGGCTCTAGCAACTCGCGGTAAGTCTCTGGTGGGTGTACGTGTGGTGATTCAGGGTTTTGGAAATGTCGGCGGGGCAGCGGCTCAATTATTACATGAAGCGGGAGCCAAAATTTTAGCTGTTTCTACTGGTTCAGGTGGTGTGTTTAATCCAGATGGTCTGGATATCCCAGCACTAAAAACTTATGCAGCCGAAAACCGTAATCTTGTGGGTTTTCCGCAGACTAAATCAATTACTAATGACGAATTACTGATTTTAAAGTGTGATGTGTTGATTCCTGCAGCTTTGGAAAACCAGATTACTGAGGAAAATGTTGACCAGATTCAAGCCGAGATGATCGCCGAGGCGGCTAATGGACCTGTGACTTTGCCAGCAAACCAGTCACTAGCGGCGCGAGGTGTCACAGTACTACCAGATATCTTGGCGAATGCTGGTGGTGTGGTGGTGAGTTATCTCGAATGGGTGCAGGGTCTTTCTTATGTGTTTTGGGATGAGGAAAGAGTTAACCAAGAAATGGAACAGTTGATGGTCAAAGCTTACCGTCGAGTGAGTGAGGAATCACAATCGCGGCAGATTTCATTGCGCCTCGCCGCATATACTTTGGGTGTTGGTCGTGTTGCTCAAGCACTTAGCGATCGCGGTCTTTATCCCTAGTCAACAAAGAAAGTCCGGCTAAATCTTCCGCAATTAGCCAAAGAACTCAGCGTTTAGGCAGGACAATGGTGATATCTATCGGTGTCACAGGTTCGGTTAGCTGAGATAGAGATTGTTGAATCGCCGCTGCATTACCCACAACTAGGGTGACACTTTTCTCAGGTAATAGATATTGTTTTGCTACCCGTTGGATATCATCAATAGTTGTCGCTTCGACACCGCGCCGATAACGGAAAATGAAATCAGCCGGATAGCCATAGTATTCATAACGCATTAATCGCGACAGTGTTTGACTAGGGTCTTGAAAATTGAACACAAAAGAATTGAGCACAGTATCCTTGGCGTAGGCTAATTCTGCTGGCTTTACCTTTTCTGTTTGCAACCGCTGAATTTCTGTACGGATAGCTTTGATAAAAGGCACAGTAGCATCCGAACGAGTTTGTCCGCCAGCGATAAATACACCAGGGTAATCATATCGGGGACTCCAAGCACCAGAAACCGAGTAAGCTAAACCTTGACGCGATCGCACCTCATTAAACAAGCGCCCTCCAAAACCATTCAACACCCCATTTAGCACTTCTAATGCGGCATAATCAGGACTATCTAATTTGCCACCCAAATGACCAATTCTTACATAACTCTGAGTCAAATCTGGCTTATTTACTAGAAAAACTCCACCTGATTTGGCTTGAGATACCGCTGGTAACTGCGGCGGCGAATTTGCCGTTTTTTGCCAATCCCCAAACTTAGCTTGAATCAAAGAGCGCATTTTCTGTGAATCAAAATCTCCGACAATCCCTAAGATCACGTTATTGGGATGGAAATATTGCTCGTAAAAATTGCTCACATCCTGACGCGAAATCGGAGTCAGTGTTGCATACTCCACCGTCCGCGCATACGGGCTACTAGAGCCATAGATCAACTTTTGAAATTCCCGTCCAGTAATCTCACCTGCATTATCATTACGACGGGCAATACCACCACCCACTTGAGTCTTGGCTAAATCCAACTGATCTTGAGCAAATGCTGGAGAACGCATCACCTCAGCAAACAACCCAAACACCATTTCCACATCTTCACTCAGGGCGTTAAAACCAACATTACCAGAAGTGGCTCCAATCCCAGCTTCTACCGATGCCGCCCGTTGTTCTAAGATTTGATTGAGCTGACTGGGTGAGTGCTGTTTTGTCCCCCCAGTCCGCATCACTGTTCCGACCAAATCAGCCAATCCTACCTTCTGTGTTGGTTCCAAACGCTCTCCAGTCCGCACCAAAACCTGACCACTCACCAACGGTAGATCATGATCCTCCATCAAGTACACCGCCATGCCGTTATTCAATACAAACCGCTCGTACTTCGGTAACTTCACCTCTGGCACAGGTGCAAACTGCAACTCCGTATAATGCTTTGCTCCCGTCGCCGCACCGGAAAAATCAAAAGTAAAAACTAACACCGCCAAAGGCACAATCAAGAAATAAACCCATCTCTGAGAATTTTTGATTAATAATTTTAGATTTTGGATTGCAGATTTAAAATGTATCATTTGCCCCTTACCTTTATGCATCTTTCGACAACAACTTACCCACCGTGCGATTCTCATCCGTAAAAGTCCGCTGCGCCACCCGCTGAATATCCGCAGACTTCACCGCCGCGATCGCATCCAAATGTCGAAATAAATTCCGCCAAGAGCCAGTTTTTACTTCATATTCCACCAACTGCTCAGCCATTCCCATATTAGAATTAAGCGATCGCAGCAAACCGGCTCTTGCTTGAGTCTTCACCCGTTCCAAATCCAGATCCGCAACCAGTTCCGTTTTTATCCGCTCAATCTCCTTTCGCATCGCCACAGCCACTTCATCAACAGTGTGACCTGGAGATGTCACAGCATAAAACATCATCAAATTCGGATATTTATCCCCTGGAAAACCATTAAAATTCTGGGCTTGAAGAGCTATGCGTTGTTGTTCTACCAAAGACTTATACAGCCGCGAAGTCCGCCCATTACTCAGCAACCGCCCCATAATTTCATAAACCACATCATCCGCATCGGTGATCGCTGGGCGATGGTAGCCTTCTAGATACAACGGTTGAGAAGCTAATTTTAACGTTACTTCTCGCGATTCTGTTTGTTTTGGTTCCACTGGAATTTTCTGCACAGGTTTTGGTTTCGCCTCATAGCGACCAAAGTAATTCTGTGCGAGTTTTTTTACCTCGTCTGGGTTGACATCGCCAACTATGGCGATCGTTAAATTGCTAGGTACATAGTAATTGCGGAAAAACTCCTGCACTGAAGCCCGCGTTAAATTACGGATATCTTGGTCATAACCAATCACAGGACGCTTATATGGATGCACTTTGTAAGCGGTATCAATATACTTCTCCAACATCTGACCGATGGGCGAGTTTTCTACCCGCATCCGTCGTTCTTCCAAAATCACATTTTTCTCTTTGTCAAACTCTCGAAATACAGGGTCTAGAAACCGTTCCGACTCCAGCGACATCCACAGTTCTAATTTATTCGCCGGAAAGCTATAAAAATAGCGGGTTGCTTCGGTCGAAGTATTAGCATTCAATCCAACACCTCCCGCCTGCAGCACAATCCGCCCAAAATCGTTTTGCGTAGCGATCGCCGCCGCTTTTGTTTCCAATGAGGTAAACTCGGCTTGTAACTGTGATGTATCTTGTCTTGCTGCTTTCGCCGTTTGAATTTTTGCCGCTAACTGATCCATTTGGTCTAGTAACGGTTTTTCTTGCTTGTAGTCTTTTGTACCAATGCGTGTCGTACCTTTAAATGCCAAATGCTCTAGAAAGTGCGCTTCACCAGTTTTACCGTCTAACTCATCCACGCCACCAACATCAGCATAGGTAAGAAAAGAAACTACTGGCGCTTGATGTCTTTCTAAAACAATGAATTTTAAGCCATTTTCAAGTCGAAACTCTGTAAGTTGGGAAATCACCCGATCTAAATACGGCTGAATCGAACTTGGCGTTGAAGGCGTTTGAGTCTTGGCTTGCGCCATTCCTGGTAACAACCCCCACCACAGGGTGACGGTAATCAAAAAACTTATTAAAAGTTGACAAATTTTGGTCATAATGTGTGCTGAGAATCCGCAATTTGATTGCCGGTTTTAATATTGTTAGTAGCTGAACTTAAGCTAACATGTGTAAAGTGATGTAGCCAAATATCTGTTTGCCTGGATTGGTATAAAGTTGTCTCTGCGAGGTTCCATCGACATGACCGTGATAGAAACTAGGGATTGCCATTTTTTTTATGGATTTTCTACAAAGGTAAGGAATTATAGGAGATGTAAACGTTATCAGGATGAGTGCAGCGAGGTGGCAATTGCTTAGTTGACAAGAGGCTATCTCAATACGGAATCTGTTCTCAGCAGTTGTATAATGAAAAGTGAGAATTCTTTCTGCTCCAAGGTAGTTAATGTGCCAGCTAAAGATATTTATCACGATAGTTGCAAAAATGCACTAATTAAAGATGGTTGGACAATCACCCATGACCCTTATTCTATGAAATGGGGGTCAAAAGATTTATTGATTTAGGTGCAAAGCAGCTTTTTGCAGCTGAAAAGACAGAGCACAAGATTGCTGTCGAAATTAAAAGTTTTGTCAGTCAATCTGAAGTAGAAGACTTAAGAAATGCTGTAGGTCAGTTTATTTTATATCACGACATATTAGCTTGTATTGAGCCTGACCGTATGTTATTTATTGGCATCCGTAATGCAATTTTCGTTGACGTTTTTCAAGAACCAATCGGCAAAGTTTTGTTAGACAATCAGCGGTTAAAGTTAGTTGTTTTCGATCCTGAACAAGAGGTAATAATTAAATGGATATCCTAGATGAATATCGTCAAACTATTAAGAATGTCCTGAGCAGACATATAAGTATTCAGTATGCTAACGCAGATATTCATAATGAAATAATATTTGATCGTGATACTGATAAATATTTGGTTATGTCTTTAGGATGGCAGCAGGTTAAGCGGATTCATGGTTGTCTCATCCACATTGATATTATTGACGATAAAGTGTGGGTTCAGCGAGATGGTACTGAGGATGGAATTGAAGAGCGAACTTGTAGAGGCTGGTATACCAAAGGATGATATTGTGCTTGGTTTCAAGCAGCCTGAGGTACGTCAGTATACAGGTTTTGCTGTAGCGTAAAAATAACCGAACAGGTAGAATTAGACAGTATAAGTGAACTTGATCGAATATTCACTTATCTAAATTCCCTCCTAATTGTCCACAAATGATTAACATTCTTTTAGCGTCTTTAGGATGGCAGCAGGTTAAGCGGATTCATTGTTGTCTCATCCAAATCGATGATTATGCATGATGACACAATCCCTAAGGAAAATGTAGCTTTATCTTTAGTTGGCTTAAGTGATGAGGAGGTTAGCGCCAGAAAAGCTGCGGGGCAAATTAATCAGGCACATTTACTTAGTAGCCGCTCCTATAAGCAAATCTTACGCGAGAACCTGTTTACGTTTATAAACGCAGTGTTTTTGGCGATCAGTGTTGTTTTTGTTCTATTAGGACGACCTAGCGACTCCGTTTTTGTTGCGGCTGTGATTTTTAGTGGTGTGCTCATTGGCATTGTGCAAGAGATTTGGGCAAAGCGCAAACTCGATCAAATTGCCTTACTCACTCGCCCTCATGCTACTGTCCTGCGAGGTGGCAAGACTTTCAGTTTAGATCTATCAGAAATTGTGCTGGACGACATTTTGCAGCTAAAAGCAGGGGATCAAGTTCTTGTCGATGGTGAAATTGTTGATACAGGACGAATTGAGGTTGATGAATCGCTACTGACTGGAGAATCCGATTTAATTCCTAAAAGTCAAGGAAAATCAGTTTACTCTGGTAGCTTCTGTGTTAGTGGCAGCGCATTTTATCAGGCTCAAAAAGTAGGTTCAGAAACGGTTGCCTACCAGCTGACACTTGGCGCAAGAGCTTTTCGTCAGGTTTACACTCCCCTACAGCAAGAAATTAATTTACTGATTCGGGTTTTATTGCTGTTAGCGTGTTTTTTATGGATTCTCATTGCTATTAGCTTTATTAGTCGATCGCAGTCCATCAATGAAGTCACTCAACAGGCAGCTGTCGTTGCGGGATTAATCCCCGCAGGGCTTTTAATTGCCATCACGATCGCCTATGGAATCGGTTCGGTACGGATGCTGGACAGAAATGTCTTGATTCAGCAAACCAATGCGGTGGAGTCGTTGAGCAATGTTAATGTATTGTGTCTAGATAAAACTGGAACGCTCACAACTAACGAGATTTGCTTACAGCAAGTTGAAGCTTTAGCAGTTCCAGAAACAGAACTCCGAGTCGTACTTGGCAATTACGCTGCTAGCACAACCGCCAGTAACCGCACCAGTGAAGCAATTCTTCTAGCTTGTTCAGGCTATACAAAATCGTTACTCGCCGAAGTACCATTCTCCTCAGATCGAAAATGGAGTGCGATTGCATTTGACGACGATCTGCAATCTGGCACTTTTGTTTTAGGTGCTCCCGAAGTTTTAGCCGAGAAGATTTCCTTAACGGCTCAACAGTTAGATTATATTCAGCAACAAGCTGAGCAAGGATTGCGAGTGGTTTTGTTTGCTCATAGTCTTCAGGTGATTAGTCTCGAAGAAGAGATTGTCCCCCAGCTTCCGGAAAAGCTCACAACATGGGGAATTCTGAGTTTCAGCGATCAGTTGCGAGGGTCGGCGCGTGAAACTCTACAAGGTTTTATCGAGGCTGGAGTGGTGATTAAAATCATTTCTGGTGATCATCCTCAAACGGTTGCAGCTTTAGCAAAACAAGCTAGTTTTAGCGACGAAATCAAAGTCATTTCTGGCAAAACTCTCGCTGAAATGGCTGCGGAGCAGTTTGCTCAAGCCGCACTGACTCATAATGTGTTTGGTCGCATCACGCCAGAGCAAAAAGCACAATTAGTTAAATCTCTACGGGACGCAGGACACTATGTAGCGATGACCAGCGATGGAGTTAATGATGTTCTGTCACTCAAGCAAGCTAATCTGGGAATTGCAATGGAAAGCGGTAGCCAAGCCACCCGAAGCGCCGCAGATATTGTATTGTTAAAAGATTCCTTTGCAGCATTACCCCAAGCATTTTTAGAAGGGCAACGAATTCGCAATGGGATTCGCGATGTTCTGAAATTGTTCCTTGTGCGCTTGTCGTGTATTGCATTGCTGATTTTTGCCACAGCGATCGTCGCTGATAGCTTTCCACTCATGAACAAACATAGTGCGCTCGTTACACTGATCGGAGTTGGGCTACCGACGATGTTTATTCCTCTTTGGGCACAACCTGGTAAGCGATCGCGACAAAGTTTGGTACGCTCAATGTTACATTTTTACATTCCCGCAACGATCACTATCACATTTGTGGCGTTGTCGGTTTATCTTCTCTATCTTGTCAAAGGGCTAGTTGATTTACCGCCAGATTTGGAACTCAATCAAGTCGATCATGGTTTACCACGCACAGCACTGGTAACAATTCTCATATTCTGCGAATTATTGCTGATTCCATTTCTGAAGCCACCTAAAACAGTTTGGATGGCTGCAGAACCCTTGAGCGGCGATTGGCGGTACAGCATTGTTGCTTTACTTTCAGGACTTGTATATCTGGCAATTCTGTTTATCTCACCCTGGCGTGAGTTTTTTGAATTATCGCCATTGAGTGTACTTGATACTGGATTTCTCGGACTAATTGCTTTGGAGTGGTGTCTGATTGTACGCTGGACATGGCGAACACGATTCTTTGATCGCTTTTTAGGAATCAATTTGCGCTCTTAATATATGTCAAATTCGTTTTCAGAAATTCCTGAATATCGCGTCACTCGATGGGAAACGTTTGCGATCGCAGCTGGTGCAGTCTTACTTGCAACCATTGGTGCCATTTCTGTTGGTCTGAGATTTATTGGTAACACCTTTACGCCAGAACGAGCAGAAGCGATAGCAAACCATATTTTGGATTATTCCATTCCTGGTGGTTCCAAAGGAGTGTTCAGTATTCAGGGTTTTTTTACATAAACCCTCGAAAAGGGGGAATAGGGATCTTGATCAAGAATGTTGCGTTACCTTTAAATTAGCCCATAACCAATAATAGCCATAGGTTTGAGAGAGTATCATAACTCCTTAGACAACATAGGAATTGAGTTCTGAGCCATGAAAAAAGACACAGTACACACATACATGTCTCAAAAAGTACAGTTTCTGAGAGACGTTCAAAGAAAAGCTTTGCTGACAAGGATTTTAATGTGATAATGCCAAGAGCCTCATTTTCCTAATTCCCCCTATTCTAGGGTTCCTATAAAAAACCCCTAATGCCACTCGTAACTCATTTTTCCTGTATACTATATTAGCAGTGATGAGTGTTATTTAGAACATAGCCTTCCCAGCATGAGCGATACCACATTTTGGCGAGCTGCTTACCAGCTATTTAAGCCAGAGGAACCTCTGGCAACCCCTGAAAACTTGAGAAATTTTTACGTCCAGAGAGATAATAGTCCTGTCGATCAGCTAGTCAGTTTGCTAGAAATGGAGGATGACTCGGCAAAGTTTTTACTAGCTGGTCATCGGGGTGGGGGGAAAACCACGGAACTGCGACGACTGGAACAAAAATTGGCTAATAATTACACTGTAATTTGGATTGACACGCAAAGTGCTTTGGATAGATATAATATTGGCTATGCTGAAGTGATAGTTTTAATTGGTTTAGAAATCGCACGTCAGGCTATTCAATCTAATTGGTTATTTAGCAAACATAACTTATTAAATGCTTTGCAAGACAGTTTGCAAACGGTAGTTTATCAAGATAAGAGCAGTCATACTGAGGGTTTGGGGATGCCGGAGTTTATTGAGAAGGCAGGGGTAATTCTTAGACGCGGTTTAACCAGAGAAGTCACGAAAATTCTCAATGTACGTCCTTTGTTGAGTGATATTATTGCTAGAGTTAATAATATTATTGAGGCTGCGGAAAACGAAGCAAAGCAAAGCTTATTGATTATTGTTGATGGCTTGGATAGGCACGATCAAGTAACTGCTTTGGAGATGTTTTCTAGTTCGCTTCTCATAGAATTAAATTGCCATATTATCTATTCGATCCCTATTTCTTTACGATATTCTCCAAGTTTTCGTCAGCCTATGGAAAGTTTTCAAAAATGTTTGGATTTAAATAATCCTCCGGTTTTTGAATCTGATAATAATTTCTGTCCAACTAATAATCCTAATCGAAAGGGTCGGGATATTCTGAGTAATGTTATTAACAAACGTCTTTCCAGTTTAGGTGATAGTTACAAGGGTTTATTTAATCATGATGCGCTGGAGTTAATTTGTGAGAAAAGCGGTGGTATGATGCGAGATTTAGTGAGATTAGCACGTACTGCTTGTGAGATTGGGTTGCGGAATAAGTTAATTTTAGTAAATTTAGAAACTGCACGGGAGGCAGTACAAGAAATCCACAGGGAATACAATTTAAGCGATTACCACTATTCCGAACTGGATTTAATACATCGTAATGGGAAACTAACGACTAAGGCACATAGCTTGCCTGGTAAGGGCGAGTTTATTATTTGTGACGAACTTTTACAAAATAAATTCGTCCTAGGTTATTACAATTCAATACAAAAGTCTTGGTTTGATATCAATCCTATTTTGATAGAGGATTTAGAGCGCTGGCAAGCTGCTAAAAATACCTTATTAGCTACTAACAATAATTTTTAGCAGTGCGATTTTTAAGTACATGTACAAAAACACTTATGCATTTTTTATCCCATATCCTTAATAGATAAACGAGGTATATAAATATTTATGCTTAAGCAAATCATTGCTTAAAAATATAAAATAAAAATAAAATTAGTTAAAATATTTTTGAATCTAGCATCACGATAAAATTTATTACTCACCTACTTGACTACTTAATGAAAAATTACGAATTAGACACTGGGATTTTATATGCTGTTTTCTAACTCCACCTACTTTCTGAGCGAAGCTGATAAAGTAGAATTAAAAAAATTAGTTAGTGTATTGGAAATTTCTAGCGGCACGACAATTATCTTTGCGATCGCACCCGAGAGTAGCCCCCAGCATCCTGTTGTGAGACAGCTAAAAGAATCTTTAGCAACTAGTGACGAAAACTTTAAATTTGATAACTTTTATTATAGTGAAAACTCTTTCCATAATTTTCTGTACAGTTTAGATGATAATCAGCAGCTACATCCAGAAACTGGGCGCAAATTGGTAATGGCATTTGGGATTGACCAATTGCCAACACCACGTTTGGTAAAGGAGATGAAACAGTTAAATTTAGGAAGAGAAGATTTGTTTGGTAAAAATTTAGTAATAATTTTTTGGGTAAATAGATCTGTATTTTTAGATGAGTTTCGTCAACGTGCGCCAGATTTTTGGGATTGGCGAGAAAAGATGGTGGAATTTGAGACAGGTAATGATTTACTTTATCCCTATTTAGATTGGTTGATTGCCGAAAATTCATATCTAAAAATGAGTGGAGTGATGCAGATAAATCGCCAAGTCGATATTTTTCTTGACCAGATTTATGTCTCCCTTCAAGCACAATGGCGGCAACAAGTTACAGATGCGAATGAACGCAGCCAAATCGAAATTGAGATGGCGATATCGCAAGTTGTGCAAAGTAGTAGATTAAAGGAGATGGGTTCTGCTGATTGGGATGAACCCTGCTATTACGAACCACTTCCCGAAGAAGCAGTATCAGTTTCCAGCACTAAAATAGTTTCGCAAAATGTCGATTTATGCGAAGCAGTACGCGAGAATTGTTATAGCGTGATTTTAGGTGCTCCAGGTGCTGGGAAAACGACCCTGCTGCGTTATTTAGCACTACACTTTGCAATGGCAAAAAGAGATAATTTGGAAACAGTTATTGTCGATGATAATGGTGTAGATCATTATGTAGATAGGGATAAAACAAAGGACGATAGTGTAAATAATCTAGGTAAAGATAAAAAGCAGAAAGAGTTAGGTAAAACTTTGTTACCTATTTTCTTCCGCATTGCTGATTATGTAGAGAAGTTTAAAAAACAGCCTGAGTTAACTTTACTTGAATATCTGCGTCAGTATTACCGCCAGTGGGAGGCTCATTTTCAAGCACAAGGAGAAATGAGAAGCGAGGTGGTGGAGTGGCTGTTATATGCAATGCGTCAAGGACAGTGCTTGATGATGCTGGATGGATTAGATGAGATATTCGACCAAGAAAGTTGCAAACGAATTGTCGAGTGTATTAATCAGTTTATTGATGAGTTTCCTCACAACAAATTTGTCATTACCAGCCGCATTGCTGGCTACCATGATGTACAACTCAGCAGTCGGTTTGCTGAGTTTACTATTGAAGATATGGATAGCGAACAGGTAGAGCGATTTATGTATCGCTGGTGTCAAACAGTTGAAAAAGCACAGCAACCAGATGCTAGCGAGGAGCAATGGCTAATAAAAGGTTTAGAGCAAGCGCAAGATATTTTACAGGCAATTGAAGATAATCCAGGTGTGCAGCGATTGACGGCAAACCCCTTACTATTAACTGTATTAGCATTAATTCACCGCAATGGCGATCGGCTACCTAGCCGACGGGTGAAACTGTATGAGTTGGCAGTACAAACTTTGACGGAAGATTGGCAACTCAGTCGGAAGTTACCAAATGCCCCAAAAGTGGTATTGAAGGAAACCGAGGTAGTTGAACTTTTAGCACCTTTGGCGTACTGGATGCATGAGGAGAAACCTTCTGGTATGGTCATGCAGGAAGAAGTAGAGGAAAAGCTAGCTATTAATCTAGCAGAATTAAATGATACTAAACCTGAATCAGAGTCCGTGCGTCAAGCGGTAGGAGAGTTTTTGCGGAAGGTACGGGAAACCACAGGTTTATTTGTGGAACGAATGCCTGGGGTTTATGGCTTTATGCACCTGACGTTTGAAGAGTATTTTGTATCCCGTTATATTGCAAATATTGATGATTTTAGCGAACAACTAAATCTAATAAATTCACATTTACACGAACCACGCTGGGATGAACCTATTTTATTAGCATTGGGTTACTTAAGCACATTGTTTTCAAAACGGGCAAATAAGCTTGTAGATAGGCTCTTTAATAGTTTAGATGAGTATAAACCAGTAATTCAGAATGATGATATAAAAATAAAATATGATTCATCAAAAGATGCTATTTTATGTTTTTCAGTAGTTAATAATGACTTAAAATATTTTTACCAGGAGTCTACATTAGTGCTTAAAAATTTAATGTTTGCTGGTCAAGTTTTAAATCAAGTAGAGCTACAAGGTAGTATTCGATCAAGACTAATTGAAAAGTTAGTAATAACATATCTTGGTCTACCCGAATTAAACGGTAATGAAATTGAAAATAGCATAAGTAATCAACTAATAAAAATATTTCGTAAAATTGAAGATTTTACTCAAAAAAGTGAAGTGTTAGATTGTCTCAAGAAACTAGGTAATGACCCATTAATACCTGAATGGAAACGCATGAAAATTCTATTAGCTTATTTGCATATTGCTTGTAACAAATCAGGAGCAGGTGCAATTAATTTAATAGTTGAAATTACTGATAATTTAAATCCATTTAATTTTGGGTTTGTCGTCCTCACTTGTAATAATTTAGGAGAAGAATTGACAGTTGTTTTAGAAAGAAGTAGAGAAACTGGGGCTATAAAATTAGCTAATCAGCAATATCTAAACTTTATGATTGCACTATCTTATATTCGTGAAAATCACTATGAACAAGCTATTTATTTACTAAAAGAGCAGAAAAATAATTTTGTTGATAAAAAACTTGAAGTTTTTATTATTTGGGCTTTAGCTATTTGCTATTCTGACAAGAATGAATCAGAACAAGCAGTTAATTATTATAAACAAGCATACGACCAATTAAAATCATATCCAGAGCCATATGCTTTGTGCTGCTTTTGGCAATGGTGGAGTAATGTATATCTGACAGATGGTAAATATAAGCAGGCTCTAGACTATTGCCAAAATTCTTTAAAAGCGGCTCAGAGACTAAAGTGGTCAAATGGAGAAGAATTTCTCGTCAATTACATGGTTCGTATTTATATAAAATGGAAAAACTATGAACCGGCAATAGAATATTTACAAAATAGATATGAAGTTCATCATAAATCAAGTCAAAACCAAGAAGCCGCAAATAACTTGTATACAATGGCTATTTGTTACCGAAAATGGGCTAAATATGAGCAAGCTGTTGAGCATCAAAATCAATGTTTAGCTATTCATCGGCAGTTGAATGACCAAGCTGATGTAGCTAATGATTATAGACACTTAGGTTACATTTATCAATCTTGGATTAAATATGAACAAGCAATAAACTCATATCAACAAAGTCGCGAAATTTATCAGCAATTAGGTGAAGACAAAGATGTCGCTAATACATTATATATGTTATCTGTTTGCTATAGAGAATGGCATAAATATGAACAGGCATTGAAATATCAGGAAAAGTGTTTAGCAATGTACCGGAATTTAGACGACAAAATAAATATTGCTAGTAATTATCAACATTTAGGAAGGATATATAAAGAATGGGGTAAATACGAACAAGCTATTAATTACTTACAACAAAGCCGCGAACTCTACCAAAAATTAGGTCGAGATAAAGATGTAGCTAACCAATTGAACAGTTTAGCTATTTGTTACCGAGAATGGGGTAAATATGAACAAGCTGTTGAGTACGAGAATCAAAACTTAGCCATTTGTCAACAACTAGATAGTCAAATT
>Ga0209512_1002195_pt1 | contig 21496 bp, 19 predicted proteins | sample frozenSSSSmetaG_FD_184142 | JGI IMG/M metagenome (GOLD analysis project Ga0209512, IMG submission 184142) | Glacier valley bacterial and archeal communities from Borup Fiord, Nunavut, Canada, to study Microbial Dark Matter (Phase II) -... | ecosystem: Environmental > Aquatic > Freshwater > Ice >...
TCGTAGGGGCTACCCGGTGGGTCGCCCTGTATTCCATTCGTAGGGGCGGTTCGTGAACCGCCCTGCTAGGATTACGCTGTAAAAACAAATATTTGCTATCGGGCTGGGATTTACCCCGGCCTGAAATTTTTTATAGCGAAAAAGAGGTGTTTTGGAATATTTTTGGCTAAATGTTGTACAATTCTTTAGCCGTTTGTACCCTTGTCACTCTGATTTTGCGAAGAGTCTTGCTAATAATAAATAAATTCTTCACTCCATTCAGAATGACAAAAAGGTGAAAGCTTACAACGATTGAGCAAGGGTTTGACTACTTGTTTCTATACCAGGAGGGAAATTTTTTGGGAAAGAACCTGTGGCGGTTACACACTTTATTCGTAGCTTTGTTTTTGGATGCCGACTCGCTGGCTGTTTCTGAATCATTTGAGGCAAGTTCCGAGGTATCCATAGTTAGCGAAGATAGTGGACAATCTACTAATAATCGCTCTGCTCCCCCGCTCCCAGCCCAACGCCCGCTGGAGGATTTTAACGATATTCCCCGACCCTAAAGGAGAGATTTTTGAAAAAGAACTTTTTGCGGCTGCAAGCCCTATTATTTACCCTTTTGTTGGATGCCGACTCGTTTTTAGAATCCAGCTCTGACGCGAGTAGCGAGTCAAGTGATGGCTCAAACTCTAACTCATCCGACAGTTCTAACCGTAAAAGAACTTCAGACCGCCGACCTTCTAATCAGATGGAGATACCGCCCCAGGATTTTCAGGATATTCCAGGGCCGAGATAATTATATGACCACTGCTAAATCCAACCCAACCTATTATCTCTCTGCCCCCCAAATTTTTTTGGCGGGTCTGGTTCTGGCTAAACCTCCTATTTGAGACTTTCACTTTTCGGCGGCTAAATCGGCTGGTCGGGCTACGATTGCGTGGTCAACTTTGGCCTGATGTTGAAGGGTTGGAACATCTTCCACGAACGGGGAATTTTGGGTTAGCCCTGAATCGTTATCAGGCGCGGGCGACTCTAGACGTAATCACAGTGACGGTGGCGGTGGCGGCGCAGGTTCGGCCCGACCTTTACCAGAACTTGTTGCTAATTACCGGGCGGCGGGTGCGTAGCTCCACCAAACCGATTGCAATTCCGGCGCGGTTGGTAAGTTGGGCAATGGGCTTGGTTTTTGGACGCTGGCAGCAACACCTGTTACGGATACCCTGGTCTAACCAACGAGCTTCGGTCAAAACTTTGCGGGAGTGGCGGGAACGCGGGCAGTATCAAACCTCGGTGGTATTTCCAGAGGGCAAGTCCAGCCTGGAATTTAAACCTGTGCGGAAGGGGGCGGGGCGATGGTTGGCGGGAATGACTATGCCCATAGTGCCAGGGGCGGTCTGGTGGGAAGCTGGACGCTGGCAGGTGCGCTTTGGCCCACCGATTGTCTGGTCGCACCGCCCGGAACTCCACGATTTACAACTTGGCCTAAATATCGCTAACCTATTGCCCGCCGACCTCGCCCCTGGCTGGCAGGAGAGTTTAGCCCACTGGCACACTGCTCATTTACAAGATGTGGGAAATTATTCACCACAGAGAAATAGAGAACCTTAAAATGTTATTGAAGCTATGAAAATAAAAAAGGCTTGTGGTAGAACTAATTACCACAAACTGACTTGACATAATAACTATTTAGCTCTTGAACCAGGGAGCCGCTTCTTTAGCATGATAAGTTATTATCATATCGGCTCCCGCCCGCTTGATAGAAACCAGCGTTTCACGGATAACCCGCTCCTCGTCCAGCCACCCGGCTCTAGCCGCCGCCTTGAGCATCGCGTATTCGCCACTAACGTTATAGGCCGCTAACGGCAGGTCGAAGCGGTCACGCACACGGGCGATAATATCCAGGTAGGGTAAGGCGGGCTTGACCATAATCATATCCGCCCCTTCCGCCACGTCCAACTCCACCTCGCGCAGAGCCTCACGGGAATTCGGCGGATCCATCTGGTAGCTGCGGCGGTCGCCAAACTGAGGGGTGCTACCCGCCGCTTCCCGGAACGGCCCATAGAAGCCACTGGCGAACTTGGCACTATAGGCCATAATCGGGATATTTTCAAAGCCTTCGCCATCCAGCCCGTCGCGGATAGCCGCCACCCGTCCGTCCATCATATCGGAGGGGGCAATAATATCGGCCCCTGCCTCGGCGTGACTCAAGGCCATGCGGGTTAATAGCTCCAGGGTCGGGTCATTCTGGACGTAGCCGCTCTGGTCAACCACGCCGCAATGCCCGTGACTGGTGAATTCACACAGGCATACATCGGTTATCACCACCAATTCCGGCACAGCCCGTTTAATCTCGCGCACCGCCTGTTGCACTACCCCGTTATGGTTGTAGGCTTCGTGACCAAGCTCGTCCTTGAAATCAGGAATCCCAAATAACAAGACCGCCGGAATGCCCAATTTGGCAATATTCTCAGCCTCTTTTGCCAATGCACCCACCGGCCAGCGATATTGCCCCGGCATTGAGCCTATTTCTACCGCGCTGGTAATACTTTCGGCAACAAACAATGGGTAAATAAAATTGTCTACCGAAACGTGGTTTTCGCGTACCATTCGGCGCAAATTCTCGGTGCGGCGGGTGCGGCGCGGCCTGATTTTGAGGTCGGTCCGTCCCTGCTTTGTCCCTAAATCTTTTTCACTAATCATCGCTAACCCCCTATTATTTCACCACAAAGAACCTAAAGAAAATTAACAAGGATGACCTAACCCCCTAGCCCCCTTCCCTGACTCAGGGAAGGGGGAACAATTCTCCCAAATTCAGGGCAGGCACGGGGACCTGCCCCTACATTTATTCTTGTTCAGGGCGCGTAGATCACGCCCCTACTCAGTCCCCAGCACTTTCAATTCGTTACTCGGCACTCGTTACTTTCAAACCGCTACCGCTAGAGACGCAAAACTTTCGCGGGCGGCGGCGCATGTTTCGGCAATCAGTTCCGGGGTATGGGCACTACTCAGGAAGCCCGCCTCGAACTGGCTCGGTGCAAAATAAACCCCCCGGTCTACCAGACCCCAGAAAAAGTTAGCATAGGCTTTGGTATCGGCGGTTTTGGCACTGGCGTAATCGGTCACTTCTTTGGGAGTGAAGAACAGGCCAAATTTTGTGTCTATGCGTTTGAAATAAACCGGGACAGGACTAGCCGTGAGAGCCTCGTTCATTCCCGCATCCATTAATTTGCCCAACTCCTCTATCTTTTCATAATAGCCGGGTTTTAGCAACTCTTTCAGGGTCGCGATACCAGCCGCCATCGCCAACGGGTTGCCGCTGAGTGTGCCAGCCTGATAGACCGCGCCAAGTGGGGCAACATTCTTCATAATCTCGTATTTACCACCATAGGCTCCGACTGGTAGGCCACCGCCGATGACCTTGCCTAATGTGGTCATATCCGGGTCAATCCCATAACGGGCCTGGGCTCCACCTACCCCGCCAATCCGAAAGCCTGACATTACCTCATCAAAAATCAGCACCGCTCCTTCTTCTTTGGTTATCCGCCGAAGCCCTTCCAGAAAACCAGGTTGGGGCAGCACTAGCCCCATATTTGCGGCTACTGGTTCAACGATGATTGCCGCAATAGTGCCCTTATTCTCGGCAAACAACTGCTCAACGGCTTGTAGGTCGTTGTAGGGAGCAGTCAGGGTGTCGGCGGTAGCGGCAGCCGTTACACCGGGGCTATCCGGCAGACCCAGTGTAGCAACCCCACTTCCGGCCTGTACTAACAAAAAGTCGGCGTGTCCATGATAACATCCGGCAAATTTTATGATTTTGTTGCGCCCGGTGTAGGCTCGCGCCACCCGCAAGGCACTCATGGTTGCTTCCGTTCCGCTATTGACGAACCGAATCATTTCAATACTGGGCACGGCCTTCATGGTCAGTTCAGCTAATTCGGTTTCAAGTGGGGTTGGTGCGCCAAAGCTTGAGCCGCGTACCGCCTGTTTAATAATCGCTTCCACCACTGCCGGATAAGCGTGCCCCAGGATTAACGGCCCCCAACTAAGTACATAGTCAATATAACGGTTGCCATCTACATCGTAGAGATAGGCCCCTTCGCCTTTATCTATAAAAATCGGGTTGCCGCCAACCCCTTTGAAGGCGCGCACCGGGCTATTCACCCCACCCGGAAAAACCTTCTTGGCAGCCTCAAATTGCTCTGCCGACCTTGCTCTTTTATCACTCATTTCAAACCTAACCCCCTAATCCCCTTCCCTGTGAAGGAAGGGGGAATCAAGTAAGGGCGGTTCGTGAACCGCCCCTACCGTCGAATTCCTACAATCCCATATTCTTGATAATTTGCTCCACCGTAGTCGAGACACAGAAGAACAGTGGTACATCCCGCACGGTGTAAAGACTGCTCTTGGTTTCGCGCAACTCCTGTACCAAATCCAGGAAGTCGGACGGGAAATCGGTCTCGAAGGCTACCACAAAATCATGGTCGTCCAGCCCAAAGCAATAGGTGGTGTTGAGCTTAACCGTAGGATATTTGTGGCCCACAAAGATATGCTCGTCCATAATTTCCTGGCGTTCTTCCTTCGGCAGCAAGTACCAGGGGCGATTCTTCACAAAGGGATAAACGTATAGATACTTTGCGCCCCAGGGTTCGACCCGCAACCGTTCGCTTTCTGAGCCTTCGTGATGATGGCTGTCGGTATAGGTTGAGCGTTTGGTCAGGGCGGTATAGCAGTAACTAAGGGTCAGGTAAGCCCCTAGCCCGGTGGCAAGTACCGTCGAGACTACTTCCTGGCAGCGTTCGATGCCGCTTGGTGACTCGCCATCCTTGTTGACCGGGACGACGTGCCACAACAGGAAATCGGTATCAGCCCGCACTCCAGTCAGACTATAAGGCCGCAGCAGTTCGCCGCGTGGGTATAAATCTTCCATAATCGCCAGAAATTCGTCAATGCCCTTTTGTTGCTCGGCTTTGGGCAAGCGACGGAAAGCAGGGTCTAGCTTGAAGAAGTTAAAGCGCACGTATTGCTGTTTGGTGACGTTGTGCTTGAACTCTACCTTGACATCGGGCGATTCGGGCATAACCCGGCCACCCCGAATCCCCATCTTTTCTTTCATTTCCACTTCTTCGGGGGTTATTATTACCGCCGAATTAGGATAACTGGCTTCGGCAATTGCCCCATTGCCGCTCTTGGTGGCGTTATTATCGTCCATTAAAGGGCTACCTCCTCTTTGACGAAATGATTTTTGATAGTGGTCACTAGATTATCAATCGTGAACTCAGTGGCTTCCAACCCTACCCGCAAACCCAAATCGCGGGCTGTTTTCGCTGTTACTGGTCCAATACAGGCTACTATCGTTCTATTTAAAAGTTCGCCAACCGACCTATTACTACTGGTGGCTAACCTTGCTGCAAAATTCTTGACGGTGGAGGATGAGGTAAAACTTACCAGGTCTATTTTGCCAGTTCCCACTAATTGTATCATTTGAGCAGCACTAATACTACCTGGTTCTTCATTATCGCAAGCTACGGTACGGTAGGCTGTAACTTTTGCTACCAATCCGCCCCTGGTTGTTAATCCCTCAGCTAAGGTGTCACGGGCAATGTCGGCGGTGGGTAGTAAAAAACGCTGCCCGTCCAGCCTCTCCCCGAACTTCTCCAGAATTCCTTCCGCCACATGTTTCTCCGGCACAAGGTTGGGTGTTAAGCCCCGCGCTTCCAACGCCCCCGCCGTTGCCGGGCCAACCGCACAGATTTTGACCCCGTTAAACGCTCCGGCATCCTTCCCGGCGGCTTCCACTCGTTTCCAGAAAAATTCTACCCCGTTAGCACTGGTGAAAATAACCCAGTTATAGCTATCAAGCTTAAAAACCGCCCTGTCCAGTTCTACCAGACTTTCGGGCGGCACAAACTTTATCACCGGGAATTCTATTATTTCCGCCCCTAACTCACTTAGACCATTGGCAAATTTCTCGGCTTGCTCTTTGGCGCGGGTGATTACGACTGTCCGACCTTCAAGGGGGGTTTTTGAGGGAAGTTTTGAGTTAGCCATTTGACTACCCCTAAGAATAGCCATCTTCTTGTTTCCATTCGACGATAAAAGGTGCAAGTTTCTCTGTCAGTGCTAGGATTTGTTGTTCAGTGGCTAAAAGTGTGAAATAGGGTGGTTCATTCCAGCCATTCCATTCAATGCCAAGTTCTTCCAAAAAGCCTGCACAGAGTTCTAAAGTTTCGTCGTCAATTCCGGCACATTCACCAATAAAATCATTATGGTCATCGAAACCAAAACACTCTGTCCAGTAACCGTCATGCAAAGTTGCATGGTCTTGCCAGTTGATACCTAAAGGTTTTAACTGACTTTCAAGATTTTCTAATCCATTATACTGGGTGTATAAAAAAGCGTTACCAGGCCAATCAATACCATTGTTCTCGCAAAAAGAAATCTTGGCCGCCCTCCATAAACGGGCTTGTTCCGGGTCGAGCTTGATAATTTCATCAAGTGCGGGTTTGAAGGCGGAGTTTTCGGGTAGTGCCATAGTTGTTGACCTGTTGTTAAAATGCCAGACTAAGTTTGCGCGGGAATAAATCCGCCGCGCTAAAAGAGCCTATGGTTTCTAGCCAAAGAATTAGACCCAATAAAACATCCTAATGTCCAGGTTATAGGCTCTCTCAGCCCGGTGATTTATTGCCGGGTAATTTTTACTAATAACGAATAACCGACAACTACTTCCTATCCGTGATGTAGCCATTGGCGCGGGCATCGTCCAGGATTTCGCGAGCTCCTTGCTTGAGGGCTTCTTCCGCCAGACGTTGGGCCATCTCACGGGATTGCGCCAGCGTCCCTTCCCAATCTTCCACTGCTTCGACCTTTACCACCCGGCTACCGTCAGGTGCGCCAATATAGGCTCGGAGGGTCAGCTTCCGCATAATAACCTCAGAGAATGCTCCCACCGGGGTCTGGCAACCGCCCCCTAACGCTTGCATAAACTGACGCTCGGCTTCAACCGCAGCCTGGGCTTCCCGGTTGTTAAGTTGGGCTAGAATCCCCATAATCCCTCGGTCGTCGTGGCGGCATTCGGGGGCTAACGCGCCCTGTCCGGGAGCGGGCAACATATATTTGAAGGGAATACGCTCAGTAATTTCGTCACCGCGACTGATGCGTGACACCCCGGCAGTAGCCAGAATAATCGCATCATAATCCTGTTCATGCAGCTTGCGGATGCGGGTATCCACATTGCCCCTTAAATCGCGCAACTGGAAATCGGAGCGGAAAGCCCTTAGTTGGGAAGCGCGCCGCACGCTGCTAGTCCCGATAATCGCGCCCTGGGGCAAGTCTGCCAACTTGAGGTTATGTTTGCTCAAAAGGGCATCGCGGGCATCTTCGCGTTCGGGGGTAGCAGGCACAGTCAAACCTTCTGGTTGACGGGTAGGCAAATCCTTGAGGCTATGAATCGCTAGATCAATTTCACCCTTTAACAGGGCAGTTTCCAGTTCACGCACAAAAAAACCGTCATCGCCCACACTTTGCAAGGGCACATCCTGAATTTTGTCGCCCATTGTGGTGAAGATTCGGGTTTCGACAATCAGATTGGGGCGGTTAGCTCGGATTTTATCAATCAACCAACCCGTTTGCCAGAGGGCTAATTTGCTACCGCGTGTCCCCACCACCAGCGTTTTTACATTCGACATAGTCATATCAATCTCTTTCAGCTCAATTTGCTTCATTACCAACCCCCTGTAAAGAGAACAGGTGCTGCACAACCTCGGCATACCGCCCGCCATCGCTGTTGCTGGCCGCTTCTTTTAACCGCAAAGTCGGTTCGTGCAGTAATTTGTTAATAATCCGGCTCGTTAGTTCTTCCAAGAGGTGATTCTGTCGGTCAGATAATTCCCCAAAAGAATTTTTAACCCGGTCTAACTCGCTTCTACGAATTAAGTCGGCGTGGCGGCGCAAATTGGTAATAGTTGGCACTACTGCCAAAGCTCCCATCCAGGCCATAAAATCGTTCAGTTCTTCGATGACAATGGTGCGGACATGCTGCACCTCGGCCCGCCGTTTGTCCATATTCTGGTCGGCTAGTCGCTTAATATCATCAATATCCCAGGCGTGCGCCCCTTCAAGCTCGTTAATATCGGGGTCAATATCGCGGGGAACGGCAATATCTACCATATAAAGTGGTCTTTCGGGGCGATAGGTCATGGCACGTTCGGCCTGACTTTTGTGAAGAATAGTATGCGGTGCGCCTGTGCAGCTAATCACCACATCTGCCAGACTTAAAGCCTCTACCATATCGGGGAAGGTATAGGTATTGCTAGGGCTAAAGTTGAGGAAATGGGCCAGTTCACGGGCGTTTTCGTGGCTGCGGTTAACAATCAAAATATCGCTAACCCCGGCAGCCATCAAAATCTGGGCGGAGAGGCGGGCGGTTATACCACTGCCGATTACCAGCCCGGTTTTGCCCTGTAATGAGCCCATTTTTTCTTTTAGTAGTTCCACCGCCGTAAAGCTGACCGAAACGCCGTTCTCACCAATAGCGGTTTCGGTGCGGGCGCGTTTGCCAGTGCTAAGAGCCGCCCGGAACAGCGCGTCCATTACCCTGCCAGCCGCCCCGTGCTTGCGGGCCACCTCAATCGCCGCGCGCACTTGCCCTTGAATCTGGGCCTCTCCCAGCACCATAGATTGAATTCCACTGGCGACCTCAAAAAGATGGTTAGCCGCAGCCCGCCCGCAATTGAAATACAACAGGTGGGCGAATTCCGCAACCTCAACTTGATGAAATTCAGACAAAAAGGTAATTAAGGAAGCCTGAATTTCCTCGCGGCGGGTATGTTCGCTGCACACATATATCTCAACCCGGTTACAGGTGGACAAAATAACTGCCTCATTGAAATTGGCGCGGGAAATTAACCTTGACAGCGCATCCACAAGATAGTGTCCTACGAAAGAAAGTTTCTCGCGGATTTCGACAGGAGCTTTTTTGCAATCTAGCCCCACAGAAATTATTTCCATTACGTTCAGCCCTCAGACTGCTTCTTTAATTATGATTACATTGCGGAGAAAATAGCAGTTGCCCAATGATACAAAAATACCCGCAGTGAGTCAGTTATGCTTAGCCATGTTTATATTTTACCAAGCTCATTTTGCTAACAAAATAGGGGCTACACCCTAGTTTTAGGCTTGGTAGTCCCTATTCTGGAGAATTTTTCCGAAAAAGGAGTCAGAATTCAGAATTCAGGAGTCAGAATAAAGAACCAAGAATAAAGAAGTAAGAATTTTTAGGGGTAGACCTCTGTGTCTACCCCAAAGGCAGAAATGACACAAAGGAAATGTATTAAAGGTAGTAGTGACTTTAGTCGCTTCTTTGTTTTTTGATTAGATTACGCGGGACTAAAGCCACCGCGCTAAGAGAGCCTATATTTTGCAGCATATAGATTTTACTAAAGATAATCCCAATAATGCACTAATAGACTCTTTTAGCCCCAGTGATTTATTACCGGGCCTATTTTAGAGTGAAGAAGCGACTAAAGTCACTACTACCTTCAAAAAAATCCTATATCTGTTATCTTTATTTATTCTTTGGCATTAGGGGGGCGCATATAGGTGAGGGTGTGGTGGGTCAGGAGTTTGCCATCGGCGGTAACACATTCCGCCACGCCATAAACTGTGCGGCGACCAAGTTTTAGCACTTTAGCTTTGCAGAAAATAGCCTCCTGTTTAGCTCCGCTTAAAAAGTTGGTTTTCATCTCAATCGTCAGGGTCATATCCACTTCGGGCCGACCTATTTTAGTGGCGATTGCCAGCCACATCGTTAAATCTGCCGCCGCCATATAAACCGGGCCAGCCACCATCCCGCCCGGCCTTTCAAAGGCGGGTTGGAACGGCACTTCAATAGTACATTCGCCATCACCTACCGAATGCATCTTAAAACCATAAAGTTTGGTAAAAGCGGCTTTATCCAGAAGTTGCTGCAACTCATCCAGGGTGACTTCGACAGTCATTTGGAACTCCTTTTACAGATTGAGGCAGGATTCGGCTGCCAGCCAGAATAATTTCTCCCGTACCGAGTGAGTTTGCCAGCCGCGTGAGTCCCATTCCTCGCTACTAACATCGTCCCCCGCGTATAACAACTGCCCGAACTGCACCCCCCGGAACTGTGCCACCGCCATAAACGCCGCCGCTTCCATTTCCACTGTCAGACAACCTTCGGCCCGCCGCAGCTTAACTTTTTCGGGGGTTTCTCGATAAATTGCATCGGTTGTCCAGGTTTTGGCGACCAGATAATTTACACTGCGCGACTTTAAAACTTCCTCAATCTTCATTACGTCGCGGGGGTCAACCATCACTTCGCGGCTAGGAGCAAGATAGTGATAAGATGTTCCCTCGTCACGCACCGCCGCTGATGGCACAATCACATGGCCCACCGCGATGCTTTGGTCTAGCACTCCCGCCCCGCCACAGGCTATAAATTTGCGGCTACCCAGCGCGATAGCTTCCTCCATCATCCCCGCCGCCAGGGGTGCGCCTACTCCCGGATGAAATACCGCCAGCCGATGCCCCTTGTAATCCACTTCGTAGATTGGGTGCGTCCCAATTTCGCTCTTTAGATGGTAAATTACCCGCGCCGCATGTTCCTGTGACAGTTGGGTTATAACATCCTGAAAAAAACAGATTACCGCATGTTCTGGTATGTCTATCGGTTTTATCAGGCGGCTGGGCTCAAGAATCCCATAAGGATTATTATCAAACTCAAGGATTGGGAACTCGCGTTGTAAATCCACTGGTTTTCTCTCTTTACTATTGGTCGTTGGTTGTCGGTTGCCAGTTGTCGGAAAATATTCACAAGGATAGACAGGATAAACAGGATATTAAAAAGCCTTTAACCTGCTGGGCATTCATGAACCTCCCCTACGAATTTCCCCCTTCCTGTGTCGGGAAGGGGGCTAGGGGGTTAGGTTTGCCTGACTCCTGACTCCTAAACTGCTATAATAGCTTACATGAACAAAGCAAATTATACCAGAATAAAGTTAAAACAAGGGCGCGATTGGACGGCACGGCGGGGGCATCCCTGGGTTTTTTCAGGAGCTTTGATTAACCCACCGCCAAATTTTGAGCCGGGAGAGATTGTAGATTTAGAGGATATGCAGGGCGATTTTGTGGCGCGGGGCTACTATAACCCAAACACTGATATTGCGGTGCGGGTTCTTACCACGAACCCTGATGAGCTTATTGATACCGGGTTTTTTGTGCGACGGATTAGCGAAGCCTGGAACTTGCGCCGGATGGGCTTGAATCTGGCTGAAACCAATGTTTTCCGGCTTATTAACGCCGAGGGGGATTTTCTGCCTGGTCTGATTGCTGATTATTACGACGGAGCGGTAGTGCTACAATCCCATACCGCCGGGATAGACCGCCGTTTAAATCAGGTCTGCGCGGCTATTACTGAGGTAATTAAACCAAAAGGCTTACTGGTGCGGAACGATGTGGCGGTACGTAGTCGGGAGGGACTGAAGAAAGAAGAACCCCGTCTGGTTATGGGTGAAATTGCCCCCGAAATTATGGTGCAGGAGAACGGCTTGAAATTTGCGGTTGACCTATGGAAAGGGCAAAAGACCGGATTTTATGCTGACCAACGTGACAAACGGCAAGCCCTTATCCGCTACGCCAGAGGCGAAAGTCTGCTGAATTGTTTTAGCTATAGCGGGGGTTTTTCGGTGTATGCCGCCAAGCATAACCTGGATCTGAAAGTCACCAGTCTTGACCAGTCCGCCCCGGCTCTCGAAATCGCCCGCCGCAATTTCAACCTGAATAACCTTGACCCCTCCCAGCACGAATTTCTGGCGGCGGATGCTTTTGCCTATCTCCAGAACCAGACCGCCCAGTTTGATACGGTTATCCTTGACCCGCCCGCCTTTGCCAAAAGCCATCGCGAGAAGGACAAAGCCTTGCAGGGTTATCAACGTCTGAATACACTGGGTATTCCTCTGGTAAAGTCTGGTGGCATTCTGATGACCTGTTCTTGCTCTGGCAGTATCAGTATGGAGGAATTTGCCAATAGTTTGGCGCAGGCCGCCGCAAATACTCACCGCCGTCTGCAAATTCTGGAAACTTTCGAGAATGGCCTTGACCATCCGGTGAATATCTTCACCCCCGAAAGTCGCTATCTGAAAGTATTGGTTTGTCGTGTAACGTGATAGGGGACAGGAGTTGGGGGATGGAGGGAAGTTCGTAGGGGCGTGGTCTCCGCGCCCTGGAGTCTTATTATCTAATGTCTAATACCGAAAAGGAGAGAATATAATGATTGTAGTACAAAATCGTTTGATTGCGCCCGTCGAAATGCGCGAGCGTCTGGAACAGGGTTTCAAGCACGCTTCCAATATGGAGGGCTTGGCGGGCTTTGTTAGCTTTAAATTCCTACGAGCTGAGGGTGAAATAGAGCCGGGAAAGGCTCTTTACATTGCCCAAACCACCTGGGAAGACCGCGCCAGTTTTGAGGCTTGGCGCAGTAGTGACTCTTTCAGCCGCGCCCATAGCGGCCCGGAATCTGGTGGTAATAGCCCCCTTAAAGCCCAGGTCGAAGTTTTTGAAATAGCCATAGGTTAGTTAGAAGTTTATTCCCCCTTCCTTTATAGGGAAGGGGGCCAGGGGGTTAGGTTTGTTAGCCATTAACCCGCTGATAATCTATTTTTAGCCGCTCGGCAATACGGGTAGCGACCTCATTGTTTCGCCAATATTCAGAATGGGCTTTGATTGGGTCAGTGCCCGTCTGCACCAGAATATCTTCAAGCTTGAATTTGTCCTTGAATAATAGCTGTAGTGGATAGCCAATTAAATCCTGAGCATCCAGGAAGTTCAACCAGACCCCTTTATCGCTCACAGGTTGTAGATCGGGGTTAGTATTAGTTGGGTTAAGGTCTTTGGGGGTTGCTTCAGCAGGGAAATAGCGGGGCTTCTGCAAACCAGAGTCATCGTCAAGTTCAAGGGTAAATAAGGCCAATGGCGAACCCAATGTAAACAGGTTGGCAACCTTGAACTCAGCTTCCAGCCAATCCCGATTGTGGCGGCTATTGTAGTAAACCGTATCAAAGGCCACCACTGACCCCAAACTGTGTCCAATGACCGTAACCGGATCGTGGGTTCGGACGTAGGGTTTGATTTTGTCTACCAACATATCACGAATTTTAGTGCGCCAGAAATCCGACTCGTAAACCAGCACATCGCTAACCGAAGTAATAATTTGCTGACGGATACGGTCAAAGGCGGCCCGTTCGATTAATTGGTCGAGAAAGTTAAAGAGTTTATTACGCTCTTGGTTATAAGCTTTAAGGACTCGTTCCTCCTCCGCTTGCCCAATTTCCGAATAATTTACCCGCTCAAAGGTGATAATCCGCTCAATATCGCCCTGGTCAGCCTCGTGTGGAATAACCCCCAACTTGGTTAACTTTTCAACCAGCATCCCACTGAGGTCAGAAGCATAATCTTCTTTTATGACCGAACTAGAAATGCCATGAACATAAATGACCCGGAGTGTACTCATTGTGGTGGTCCTTCCAGTGGTAAATTTGGCTATTTGGCAAATAGTCCCCAAAACTAGGCCAATTCTACATCCCAGTAGCCTAAAACACAAGGGTTTGTTAGTTTTAATTGTAATTAAAATAAGTTATTAGAGGAGTTTAGAGGGGTGGCTGATGGGGCTCGAACCCACAACCACTTGAACCCCATTCAAGTGCGCTACCCCCTATGAAAAAAAGGAAAGCGGTAAACGCTGAAATCTACCGCTTTCTTCCAAATTCTCTACAGAAAATCTGGTTTGTGTTTATCGTGCTGACTTACTATTTAGGGGGCTGTTACGTTTGGCAGCTCTATCGAGAAGAGGGGTACGAAAATGCACGTAATGCTCTTTGAGTGTTTTAAAATCCTCCCATCCTCCAGTTGACATTAATATCTCGATTTCCCGACCTTCCGAAGTTTTCCAACCACGCAGTTGCAAAACTTCGGCGGAACTTATGAGGGTTGGAATGTACGTCACAGTCCTTCTCTAATCTACGAAAAATAGTCCTCAATCCCCTTACCGACAACGGTTCAGAATCTATCAAGTTGCAAGTGGTGACTAACAACCAGCTAGGATCAAGCCCACTAACCTTGTAGCCTCTACCGTGTGGTTGCTTTAGCTCTTCCCTGTATTCTAGGATAGCTTTCCAAATATCCTTACTTAACACTACCTCCCGGGGTTTACCAGTTTTCGCCCCTATCACTCGGAGTACATGAATCTCATCTCCATCAATAATATGACAGGAAATATCCTTCCATTTAGCCTGACATAGTTCTGAGGCTCGTAACCCAGTATCGTAAAGAAGCAAGGTTACGGCCCTCGCCCGTAACTGTAGTAGCGGGGTTGCTTCTTTTTTAGCAGCAGCTAATAGCAAATCTATATCTTCTCCGCTGAAAATTGGCTTAACAACTGGGTACTTGCATAAGAGTGCCTTTTGGTCGAACTCAGGTAGACGTGTAATGTAACCGCGCCGCTTTGCCCAATTCAATAGAATCTTGAGGGACCTAATTAGGACTTTCGCTAAGTTAGCTAGATGTAAGAGCTGGAATGCGAGGATTACGCAACTTAGCCCGTAAATAATCGCTAAAAAGTTCAGTAACAATTAGGTAGCTGGTTTTCTTGAGCTCCTAGGCTTTGAGCTTAATGGCAAGCCAAGCCTGATAACATAAAGCAATGTGGCTGAGTTGTGCGCGTTCTTTACGACATTGGCACTTTTCACTACCCGTTAACTGCTTTAATTCGCGGTGAAATTGCGCTATCTGCCAACGCACGTTACTAGCTTGTTTAGTAACTTGCTTGGAGTTAAAAGCTGGATGATTGGTAATCAGCCATTCAATGTCGCCGTTCGTGGCAACTATCTTGAACAATCGCACCAAAAAAGGCAGTTCCTTGAGCTTAACCATTTGACCGTTTAGTAGTTGCTGCTCGTTCCATTCTAAAGTAGCGAGATGGAGATAACCCGTTTGTGAGTTAGGACTGACCAAACGATTGTCCTTGAGAGTGGTTACAAAATAACGTTCTCTTTTATGGATAAGCTTCAGATTTTCGACACTTGCGTACCAACTATCGAAAAGAAAAGTCCTGGCTTGCAACTTTTTAGTGTCAAGGGCCGCTAAGACCATCTCCCGAAAGTGTTCGTTTTTGGTCTTGCCATCACTTTGGGGTGCATAAATCCGAAAGTCAATCGGATAGAAGTTTTGCCCATCCGAATGGACTAAATTGACTACCCCGATGCCACGTACCAAGCCGTGTTCGGCCCCACTATATTGGCGTTTGGTTAGCTCGATTTTAGTAGAATAGCGTTTATCCTGTACGCTATCATCTAAAATCAAGTAAGCTTCTTCACTATCATTTAGTAAAGGGCTTACCGATTCATACAAATTGTGGGCGGTGATGCGTTGGCGAGCTAAGAAATCACTGACCGCATCGTGGCTGACTTGTGCTAAATGATTGGCTAAGTTACTACCAGTATAATTGACTGGCGTACTTATCAAATATTCGATGTATTGTTTTTTGGTTATCAGCATTCTGTTATCTTACCAGATACAGCAAGCTAATCAAGCGAAAGCCCTAATAATATTCAATCGGCCTCCCCGCATTCAGCGTAACCTCCCTGAAGATACAGTTGATATTCCGCGTCCGCCCGAACCCCAATTCAAGGGTGACCGCCTGAGTATTCTGGTGCTGATTTTACCGGTGGCTCTGGCAGTCCTGACGGTGGTGGCGATGGTCTGGGCGGTGGATGATTTTGCCCTGGTGCAAGATGAGGCGGCGATAAAAAAGCTGTTTGAGGTCGGCACAGAGCTTGGGGTGTTTATTATTGTCACTGCGCCGGATTTGGGCAGCATCCCAACGCAGTGTCGGGCCATTCTGGAGATGTTACCCACTGGACGAGTGCGTTATTCCACTTCTGGCGAGAAAAGCCGCATCACTACCCTTCAGCCCGATATGGCAACCATTGCGTATTGTGAAGCCTATGCGCTGGCGATGGCTCCCCTGAAACTTAAAGTAGCGGGCGACAAAGGCGAGATGGGTAGCAGTTTGCGTCTGTTGGATATTATGGGTCTTCCCACCGACCCAAATAATATTTTTGACCCGCTAACCCTCTGGAATCGTTCTTCGGTGGGTACGCTAAAAGTGCCAGTGGGGGTGGTTTTTGGTGGGCAGGAGCTTTACCTGGACGTTTCGGACAAGGGACACGGGCCGCATGGCTTGCTGGCTGGCACTACCGGGAGCGGCAAGAGCGAGTTATTGCTCACCATAGTTTCGGCTTTGGCTTTGGCTAATCACCACGATAACCTGAATTTTATTCTGGGTGACTTCAAGGGTGGGCGACTTTTAACCCCTTTGTGAACCTGCCGCATGTGGTGGGAATGATGAGCGACCTTGACCTGACGATTGTGGAACGGGCTATGACCCGCCATTTTCTCCGAGCTTAAACGCCGGGAGCATTTGTTAAAAGAGGAAGGTGTCACCCACATTCGGGATTACCAGAAAAAGAAACCCAAAGCCAGAACGCCCCTGCCCTATTTGCTGGTTATTATTGATGAGTTTGCCGAGATGAAGGAGCAAGCCCCCGATTTTATGGACAAAGTTATCAATATCGCCCGCACTGGGCGCACGTTGGGAGTGCATCTTATTCTGGCAACCCAACGTCCGGCGGGAGTCATTACCGGGCAGCTTAATTCCAATACCAAATTCCGGCTGTGCTTGCGGGTGGAAACCCCCGAAGACAGTAACGATATGTTGGGGCGCAAGGATGCCGCCATGATTGCCAGCAACCTGCCGGGGCGGGCTTTTTTCAAGGTTGGCAGCGATGTTTTTGAGCAGTTTCAGGTGGCGCGGGTGGCGATTCCTTTTGCCCCACCCGAAGAACAATCCCGCCTTGAGCAGCCGGTAGCGATGTTGATGGATGAACACTGGAAGCCTAGCCCTCTTTCCCCCGAAAAATACGCCCTTCGCCTGAAAGCGGCTAAACCTTCGGATGGAGAGGTGATTTTGCCGTTGGATTACGATATAATTTCGGCTCAATGCGCCGCCGCCGCTAAACGCACCGTCATTCATAATACCCATAAACCCTGGCTTGACCCCATGGAGGCCCGTTATTATCTGCCGCATTTTTTGAATGATAAAAGTTTTGACCCTGATAAAATGATTTGGCCTGATACATCGTCCTTTGGCTATGGTCGCGCCCCCGTAGCTTTACTGGATGACGTGGTGGAGCAACTCCAAACGCCGTTTTACCTCGACCTTGAGCAACATGGTAGCTATTGTATTAGTGGTCTGGCGGTTTCGGGCAAAACGACGGTATTACGCACAATGTTGACCGCCCTGGCCCTGACTCACTCGCCCCGCCAGTTGCGTTTTGCTATTTTCGACCTCTCCAATACCCTCAAGCCTTTTGCTAAATTGCCCCATCCCACTACCTATCTGGCGATGAGTCAGCAAAACGAGATGCGCCAGGCTATCAAGGATTTGTACGATGAGTTGCAAAACCGCCGCCAGCTTTTCGCTGATAAAGGGGTGCTGGATTTAACCAGTTATTGGCAAGCCACCCCCGAAAGTGAGCCGTTACCCGCTATTTTCGTGGCTTTCGAGAACTTTGTCTCGGTCAAGCACAATCCGCCCTTCGAGATGGAGCAACTCAAAGCCTTTATTCGGGAGGGCGGTGCTTATGGTTTGCATGTGGCGATTACCACGGACCGCGCCAACGATTTTGAATACGGGCGTTTAGCTGACCAATTCTTTCAGTTCGCTCTCCGCCAGCAGCGCGAGGATGTGACTTTTAATATTCCAAAAAATATGGTGGGTAGCTGGGAAGGGAAGCCGGGTCGCGGTTTTATCAAGGGTGGTCACAATCGCCCGCCTGTGGAGGTTCATTTCTTTCTGGCCTGTGAGGACGCGCCCGAAAACCAGTCCAAAGCGATTGAGGAACTATTGAGCCAGATGGCACAGGCAGTCAGCCAGCATCCACAATTGGCCGCTTCCAAACCCGCCCTGGTTGCTCAGGCTGTTCCTACCGCTCTACCCGAAAATAAATCTGACAGCGCTTTTGAAACTAAAGCTAGTACCACCAACGGCGTACCCGCCGCCCGTGACGAAAATTATTGGGATGGGCTTTTCTCGACGGATGAGGAAGACGAAGAAGAAGAAATGCAGGGGATTGGTGATAGAGGAATTTGACCTAACCCCCCAACCCCCTTCCCTGATTCAGGGAAGGGGGAGTTTAATTACCCCCGGAAGAATTGTACATCGTAGGGTTTGAGCGTAACTTGCTCCACGGCAGAACCGTCCAGCTTGTAATAGGTTGTGCCTAATGGGATAGTGAGGGGGTAGCCGTTGTGGTTGAGTAGGGCGAAATACTGCCCCTGGTCGCCTGTGCGGATAACCTCAAAACCTTCGTAGCGCGGCAGATTGTCTACGGCGGGGGCGCACTCCTGGCGGAACAGGTCAACCCACAGATAGTCAAAAGTCCCGGCGGTAGGCAACACTCCCAGATAATACGCCTCGCCATTGCCTAACTTGCAGCTTGCCAACCCCACCGACCCCTGGAAGAAATCGCTATCGCTAACCTTGCCATAACGCAGGATAATTTCAGTACCTTCCTGGGGGTCGAGTAGTTCCAGCCACAGGCGTTTAGCCTGTAGCGTGCGCCCCGTCACCTCATCGTACAGGGAAACGGGCACATCGGCATCGGCGGGCGTGTCGCCAATCAACTTGTTGGGGTGTGCGCCCGGTAGGTAGGGCGGGAAAGAAAGCATTTCCTCAACCCGAATGTTCAGCCACTCGTAAAGGGCGGCGGGCTGGGGTCGGTCAGTCCAGACGTTAGAGGGCTCCTTTGCTCCCACCCGCGTAATCAGCAACAACTTCCCGCCATCAACCACAAAACGCTGCCAATCGTTACTCTCATCATAATCGCTGATGATGGGCGCGGCGGCGACAACCAGCGAATATTCCTTGAGAGTATCGGAATTAGTGCCGCGTGGTAAAATATCACACTGCACATGCCGTTTTAACAGGCTGGCATGAATATCCTTCAAAATTTGTAGATAATCGAAAGCCTCGTTATGCGGTTCAAGCTGCAAGGCCCACAAATCCTCAAAGCCAAATAACAGAGCTACCTTTGCTTTGGGCTTTCGGAAGAAATTATCGGGTAATTTATCCAGCTCCTCGCTCAGGCTCATAATCTCGTGATAAACCCGGTGTTGCCGCCCATCGTGATTTAAAATCCCGCTATGGTACTGCTCTCCGCCAAAACGAGCCTCCCGCCAGTTGAAATAAACCGTGCCTTGCACACCCCGCAGGAAATTTTGCAGCGTCCATAAGCGGGTTTGCCCCGGCGCAACCGCCGGATTATATTTCGTCCAGTTAATGGGCCCTGCCGCTTGCTCCATTACCCAATGCGGCTCATTTTTTAGCCCATAAACATAATCATGATAAAAAGCTAAGTCAGAGGTAGCCTTCATACCATGCGGGTAATTATCAAAGGCAATAAAATCCAGTCCAGCACTCATCTTGAAAAAATCTATGTTATCGTCGCCATAAAAAATATTGTGGGTAATAAAGCCACGCTGGGGAGTCCAGAACTCGCGAATAGCCTCTAGTTGCAAATTAAAATATTCGATGGCGTTATCGCTGGCGAAACGGTAGTAATCGAGTTCCAGGCTGGGGCTATAACGTGCGCCCGTCCCAGTCGGCAGGGGTACTTGCGACCATTCCCTGAACTCCTGCCCCCAGAAAATCGTCCCCCAGGCTTTGTTCAGGTTATCCACCGAGTTATATCTTTGTTGCAGCCAGCTATGCCAGTTTAGTTTGCAAGTAGCGCAGTAACAGCGACAGTTGCCGTGATTGCCCATTTCGTTATCAATTTGCCAGCCGATAACGCTATAATTTTGCAAAAAGTGGCGGGCTAGTTCGCGGGCAATACGGAAGGTCTGGGTACGGTAGAAAGCGTTGCTAGGGCAGTAAAACCGCCGCCCCCCCACCGTCAAAACCTGACCTTCGCGGGTGCGGGCCAGAATATCAGGCCGCATTTCGGCCATCCAGGGTGGCGGGGCAGCGGTGGGCGTACCAATTATAACTTTTAGGCCCTGAGTATCAAGGGTTTCAACCGCCCGGTCAATCCAGTCGAAATCATACACCTCCTGACGCGGTTCAAGCTTACTCCAGGCAAATTCGCCAATCCGTACTACCTTCAGCCCGATAACGCACATCTGTTCCGCGTCCAAACGCCAGTTTTCCTCCGGCCAGTGTTCCGGGTAATAATCTACGCCCAGCACGGGCCGGGGCAGGTAAGTCGCCATTGTTTCTTCAATCCTTTACTTAAAAAACTTATTGGTTAGAACGTTAATTTCTATCGCTGAATAGTAGGTAAAGATAGGCCGCTTGTCAACCCGACCATATTCCTCTAAACTGAAATTATGAAGAATAACAATCGGAAAATGATAGTTCTTATCGGTGGGTTGGTGGGTCTGGCCCTGCTGATAACGGCGGCGGTAGTTTGGCTGCTTTTAATCAATAAACAGGATAGTAGTGCTATTAGCCCGATTACTCCTATACCGGGGGCAACCGCCGACAAAGGTTTGCAGGTGTTTCAGCAGCAATGTACCATCTGTCACCCTGGTGATGGCAAACGTCCCGGCACTGGCCCCGCCTTGACTAGAAGTAAAATCGCCGATAGTTATCCAGCACTTTTTGGGCAGATTCGGCAGGGTAAAGGCCAGATGCCCGCCTTTTATGCCCAACAAATTAGTAATGCCGATATTTCTAATATCTCCACCTATTTGCAAAGTATCAAAAGCTGAATGGTGGTCGGTTGCCAATAGTCAGTTGTCGCTAAAGAGGTACTGGTTATTAGTTGTCCGTTGCTGGTTATTTTGATTTTTATCACAGAGGCACAGCTAAATATAAATTTTAAAACCGTGTCTCTGTGTTAAATAATGCATTACCTAAAACCTGAAAGATTATGCTTAAAGAAAAACTTGCCCATCACCCTATAATTCCGGCTCTGCGCTCCCCTGCCGACCTAGATGCGGCCCTGGCTTTTCAGCCACCCGTGCTGATGTTGCTCAAGGGGGATATTTTTGATCTGGGGCGGGTGATAGAACGCTGTCGCCAACAAAATACTCTGGCCCTGATTTCATATTGACCTGATAGAAGGGGTGGGTCGCGACAAGGCTGGATTGCGTTTCCTGCGTGATACGTTGGGCTTGGAAGGGGTAGTCAGTACCCGTAGTAACTTGCTCAAGGAGGCCCGCTCGTTGGGGCTGGTTAGCATCTTGCGATTGTTTGTGCTGGATAGCGCGGCCTACCAGACGGGTATCGGTTTGCTTCATGCCCTTCAGCCCGACGCGGTAGAGCTTATGCCCGGTGTGGTTGTGCCGCATCTGGCCGAAGATTTGGCCCGTGATATTTCCCAACCCCTTATCGCCAGTGGCATCCTACGCAACGAGGCGGATATTCGTCAGG
>Ga0209512_1002199_pt1 | contig 21451 bp, 16 predicted proteins | sample frozenSSSSmetaG_FD_184142 | JGI IMG/M metagenome (GOLD analysis project Ga0209512, IMG submission 184142) | Glacier valley bacterial and archeal communities from Borup Fiord, Nunavut, Canada, to study Microbial Dark Matter (Phase II) -... | ecosystem: Environmental > Aquatic > Freshwater > Ice >...
GTCCGCAATGACGGGGGTCGGAGGCCGCAATGTTGCGGGTCGGAGCCCGCAATGACATTGGGCTTGACCCGGGATCATTGCGCAGTCCATCCCCCATCAACAGGCATGGCAGTACCTGTAATCATTGAAGCGTTTTCAGACGCTAAAAACAAGGCAAGGACAGCGATTTCCTCCGGACTAACAAAGTTTTTGACAGCATGTTTTTGCAAAATATTTTTCTGTATGACCTCGGCTTCGGTAATATTCTGTTGCTTAGCCAGATCTGTGATTTGCTTTTCTACCAATGGGGTCTTAACAAAACCCGGACAGATCGCATTCGCTGTTATTCCATAGCCTGCCCCTTCAAGAGCTAAAGTTTTGGTCAATCCAATAAGTCCGTGTTTGGATGCTATGTAAGCAGATTTATTTTCGGATGCCACTAAACCATGTGCCGAGGATATATTAATGATTCTTCCCCATTTTTTGTATTTCATACCCTTCCAAACGGCCTGAGAGGCACAAAAAGCAGCAGTAAGATTTACAGCAATGATATCATTCCATTTATTCAATGGGAAATCTTCAACAGGCGAAACATACTGAATACCGGCATTATTCACCAGAATATCTATAACTCCCAGGTGTGCAGTTGCCTCCTTAACCATGGATGTGATCTCTTCAGGATCAAGCAAGTTAGCTGCGGAGTAAAAAGTATTGATCTGATGTTGCTTGCCAATCTCAGCGGCAATCTCAGCACCATCCTTTTCCAGTCCATGAAAAACTAGGTTATAACCTGATTTTGCGAATTCTTTAGCAATACCCAAACCGATACCACTTGTACTTCCGGTAATCAAAACATTTTTAGCTTTCATAAACCCGAACTGTTTAGTCTAATGATTTCCTATCTAATCCTTAATGCATTCATCCGCAAGGTATAGCACAGACTCGTAGTTCTTACCAACAGCTTCAGACATAGCAATTTCACAGGTCTTACCTGAAGAATAGTATCCTTCATAAGTTCCCTTTTTGACTTCCATAGCCTCCGGAGCTGTGGCCGAAGCAGTCAGTTCTGGATATAGAAATCCTCTATCCCCAGCCATTCCACAACATCCGGAATGCACCGGAACATCTGCGGTATTACTAAAATGATTTGCAACTGAAACAAACTTTCGCTCAAGGCCCATTTTCTGTAAAGAACAAACCGGATGAAGAACGACAGTTCCCTTCTTTTCAACAGGTCCGCAGGCCGGAATGACATAATCATGGAGGTAATCAATACTGTCCAAAATGCTCAGGCGATCATACTTCTCCTTATTGCTATCACTCAAGACCGGACGACATTGCTGAAGAGTATGAGAACAGGAAGTTACATCAAGAATTACCGGCAACATACCCTCATTGGTAATTGTCCAAAGTTTTTCAATGGTCTCATTAACCTTATCCGCATAAGCGGGATTATATCCCTTTGAAGAAAAAAGTTGTCCGCAGCAAAGCGATTCAATTCCCTCAGGAATGATGACCTGAATTCCTGATTTGGAAGATACACTTAAGAAGGTATCCGGGATATTCTTTTTACCTATAGCCCCTCCCATTACCCTTGAAATACAGGTCGGGAAATAAACTACAGCCGGTCCATTATTGGTTTCAGAATTAACAAACTTATCATATTTTCCTGAAATAGAGCCGCTTACAATCAACTGATTACTCCAAAGCGGAAATGGTGGAATGATCTTTTTTATCCCCCTGGTCATCAGGTTCATCGAATTCCTGCCAAAGACCTTATTGATAAATGTACCTGCCTCGAGTGCAAAATTTACAATGTAAGTTACTAAACGGAAATTCATTGAGACAAAAAGCGCTACCTGATTTGAAAAACCGGAATGGCTTTCTCTTCTCAAACGTTTAACCAGATCGCCGGTGTTTATATCCACCGGACAGCTTGTAGCACAGAGGCCATCAACAGCACAGGTATCAAGACCATCGTATTGAAATTGCTGAACAAGTTCGGCATGCGTACCGTGGTCACCTTTGGCTTTTAATAAGGCAAGCTCACGTCTGACAACTATCCTTTGCCTCGGCGTAAGCGTTACATTTCTGCTTGGACATTTATACTCACAATAACCGCACTCAATACATCTGTCGACTTCCTGCTCCACACTTGGTAAAGATTTCAGGTCGCGAAGATGTGCATTTTTATGCTCATTGATAATGACTCCGGGATTCAGCAGGTTTTGCGGATCGACCACTTGCTTCAGGCTCTTCATGATCTGATAAGCTTCTGCACCCCATTCAGTTTCTACAAAGGGCGACATGTTTCTGCCGGTACCATGTTCAGCCTTCAATGTACCGTCATATTTATCGACGACCAGCTCCACAACCTCCCTTAAAAACTTATCATAACGAACAACTTCTTCCGCAGAATTAAATGATTGAGTGACTACAAAGTGGATATTGCCATCCTTAGCATGGCCGAAGATAATGGCGTTTTCATATTCATATTTTTCAAATAGCACATGCAAATCGAGAATAGCATCCCCCAGTTTAGCAACCGGGAATGCAATATCTTCAAGTATTACGGTAGTCCCGCTTGCACGTACAGCACCAACCGCCGGGAACATACCCTTACGAAGTTTCCAGTAAAATGCCTGAATATATGGGTCTTCGGTGAAGCTAATTGGCTCAAGCAGTAAAAATGAACTGGCATGAGGCATGAGGCTGTCAATTTTAACTTGTAATTCTTCCTTGCTGTTGCTCTGATATTCAACCAATAAGGCTGCAGCTGTTTCGGGTAAGCTTTTTAAGATTTCAGGGGCACCCTTCAAATCCTCGATAGACCTTAAAGATGCTCTGTCCATTAATTCAACAGCTTCAGCTCCCGAAACAGTTAATGGGCCAATAGCCTGGCAAGCAGAATAAATGGATTCAAAGTAAATGAATGCGGTTGACTTGAACGGATAATCAGGTACAGTTTCCATCACTGCCTCGGCGATGAAGCCAAGTGTGCCCTCAGCACCGATCAGCAGGTGCGAAAGAATATCGAGCGGGTCAGAATAATCAATAAAGGCATTAAGTGAATACCCAACTGTGTTTTTTGTGAGGTATTTTGTCCTGATCCTTTGTGAAAGAGCGGCATTCTCAGCAATCTGATTTTTCAAATTGAGAAGAGTGGAATAGATATCCGGACATTCTTCCTTAAACCGATGGTAATCAGCTTGAATCTCGGTTGAAAAACTTTTTCCGCAAGGCAGAATAAAACGAATGTGTTTTGTGGTATGATAGGAGTTCAGACCCACTCCGCAACACATTCCACTTGAATTATTTGACAAAATCCCACCGATCATTGCTGAGTCGATACTTGATGGATCGGGTCCTATTTTGCGTTTATGCTTTTTAAGGAAGGTGTTAACCATTGAACCGGTAATTCCGGGCTGTACCCTCACAAGCCCACCATTATCTTCAATAAGCAGCTGATTCCAGTACTGGCTCAAATCTACGAGTATACCATCGCTGATTGATTGTCCGGATAAACTGGTACCACCAGTTCGAAAGGTCATCGGAATTTTATTCCGGTGAGAAAATTCAAGCAATGAGATGATTTCTTTTTCACTGACTGGTTGCACAACTGCTTTTGGCCTCAGATAATAAAAACCTGCATCTGATGCATAAGCCACCAGATCAATTAAGCGGCATTTTATTCGTTCTTTTGGCAGGATTTCCTCCAAAAGCTTCCCAGTATCCATATTTTTCTTTTAGACCTCTAATTTGAAGAATTTCCAGTGGAATACAAATTTCCAGGAAAAGCTATTTTTTACATATTGCTCAAAACCCGCTGCGATACGGCTATTGCATGATCAATATCAGCATCAGTATGGGCGGTGCTGATATACCATAATCCTCTGCCAATTATCCTGATCCGCTCATCGTGCATTGCGGAAACGAATTTACCCAGCTTTGCTTTGTCGTAAGTCAGGGTATCTCGATAATCTTTTACTTTCTTAAGATCTGTGAAACCGATATTAAACATCGGGCCAGGACCCTGAACAAGCAGGTTATGATTGTTGCCCGTAGCAGCCTCTCTGATACCATTCATCAGCTTGTTTCCAAGCCGGAACATTCTTTCATAAGGATTTTCCTGCTCGAGTACTTCAATTGTTGCCAGAGCAGCTGCTACCGTTGGATTACTTGAATTCATTGTTCCTGCATGAATTACTTTACCCTCTTCGATCAGCCCCATCCATTCTCTTTTTCCTACAATTGCGCTGATAGGGTATCCACTACCCATTGCTTTCGCGAAAATTGACATATCGGGAGTAATTCCGAAATATTGCTGAGAACCGCCAATGCTCATTCTGAAACCTGTGATTACCTCATCAAAGATCAGAGCAATACCATACTGATCACACAAACTGCGTAATCCGGCATGAAATCCTTCCTCTGGCATAATACAACCATTATTACACATAATCGGTTCAGTAATTATCGCTGCAATCTCAGCATGACGCTCAGCAAGGGTTTTCTTCACCAGTTCGATATCATTCCATGGAAGGATAATGAATTCATCCTTTGAATGCTCCGGTATTCCGGCAGACCAGGGATAAACATTCGGATTCTCTCTGCTTCCAAGGGCTTCAGCAGATGGTGTTGAAATCCCCCAGGCCACATTATCCAGCCATCCATGATAATGTCCTTCAAAGCGGAGAAATTTCTGCTTCCCGGTTTTCGCTCTGGCAACTCTGAAAGCCGTTTGAACTGCTTCAGAACCATCAAGACAAAAACGCATTAATTCGGCAGAAGGAATCAGCTTATTAATTTTTTCAGCAAGTTCAATTTCCTTGATATGTTGTCCCGCATAAAGCTGTCCAAGCTCAGAATAGTCGTTTACCGACTTTAATACATGAGGATGAGAGTGACCCAGAATCAGTGGACCCTGACTTAATGTGAAATCCAGATAATCATTCCCATCCACATCAAAAAGATGGCTTCCTTTACCATGTGTATAAAATATCGCATGCGGATGATTGTATTTTCTGAATTCTGAAGAAACGCCCCCGGCAAGTACTTTTTTTGCCCTTCCGAGCAATTCGGCTGATTTGGAATAGTCTAAACTTTTCATGTAGCTTTTGATATTAATTTATTGAATATGAATACACTGATTCACATTATTTGATAAATATGTTTCCGTTTTATTTGATGTCTTCTTTTAAAAATCTTATGAGCTCTTCTTCTCTTTTGTGATCCATTTCCTCCGAGAATTTCTCATCCCATACATAAAAACCCATACCATTTTTTTGACCAAAATGACGTTGTGAAACCAGATCCTTCAATTTTTCTGATGACTGCCCGGCATTACTCAAATCTTTAAAGAGGTAATCAGAGATAGAAGCGAAAACATCTAATCCACCCATATCTGCAGAGAGCAAGGGACCAGTTACTGGTAACCTTCGTCCAATACTGTAGGTCACTGCAGCATCTATATCCTCCTTAGAGGCGATGCCCTGATCCAGAAGATACTGCGCCTCTCTGAAAAGTGCAAACTGAAGCCGGTTTCCTACCAGACCGGGCACTTCCTTTTTCACTTCGATCGCCTTTTTATTCATGAACTTTAACAAATCCATCGATCTGTTAAATGTTTTATCATTCGTAAATTCTGATCTTAATACTTCCACTAAGGGTATAAGATGAGCAGGATTCCAAAAATGTGTTGCAATTGTCCTCCCGGGATGCTTTAAATTCGATGCGATACGACTTGGGCTAAGTCCGGAAGTATTTGTTGCAAGAATAACCTCTTCATTGCAAATTTCGTCCAGTTTTCTAAAAAGTTCATTTTTAAGCTCAAGAACTTCGGGGATACATTCAATAATAAAAGTAGCATCATCAACAGCATCTGTCAATGAATCGGTCCCGGTAATCCTTTCAAAGATCTGGCCTTTTTGTTCATTTGTGATCAGATCATTTTCAAAAAGCGTGATTAATTTAGCTTTGATACCTGCCAAACCCTTCTGAATATCCTCTGGATCAACGCCATACATTTTCACCTGAATACCCACCCAGGCAGCATTCAGGGCAATAGTATGCCCCATAGTACCGCAGCCTATTATTACCAGTCTTTCCATCTCATTTGAACCCGGCACGATTGATAAATTACTGGAATATCAGCGTTCCGAAAAACTGGGGAAGATGAAAATTCGGTCTGGGATTATCCACAATATTCCAGGTAATATAATTTGGATTTGATGTGCTGCTACCTGTTTTGTAAAAATTTGCTTTCCAAACCACACCCGGTGCAGGACGGCTAATATTTGAGAACTTGGCTAACATTGATAGTGGGATTCTGTATTCAATGGTCCAGGTTACCGGTTCTTTAATTTCAGGATCGACCTTTGATGGTAATGAATGTGCAATTTCAATTTCTTTAATTTCACTTGCTTCAAGTTTTACGTATGGCGTCGATGGGTAAGGATGCTTTATGTAAAAAATCAAAGGTGTACCTCCGGCATTAATTTCCAGATTGAAATAACTTAATGGAAGGTTAGAATCAGGGGCAAAGAAAAACTCAACACATGAATCGCCTGACACATTTCCATTATACTCCTGTACCAGACTGCGCACAAAACGGTCTTTTACCTGGAAAATCACATAAACGTTATCGTTATCATACATCATTTTGGCTTCAACCGTTGGCTTGAACGGAGGAATTGTCCCCATATAGTTTTCGATTTTAATCGTCTCAATATTCTTCCATTGTGGCTTATTCCAGTCTGCATTAATTTTTAAAGCACCCTTTAATTTAGAAACCTTATACTTTTTATCATCAGCAGACTTGGTTTGTGATCCAATAACTGATGAATTTGGCTTCTCAGGCAAAAAAATATCTCCGCCTTTCATCAAGAAAGACAGAGATATAAATAACAAATAGGTGATATATTTCATGATTTTTTATCTACCGGCGTCCAGCACGATATCTGGATACTTCATTTGCAGTGATAGCACTTGAATTATTTCCAAAACTGGATCTGACATAAGTTAGAATCTGTGCGATTTCGGTATCCTTCAAATAACCATGAGGAGGCATAGCTTCATTGTATCCAACACCTTTAACAGTTATTGGACCTGAAAGACCATTAAGAACTAATTCAATTAATCTTTTTCTGTCTCCATTGACCCATTCAGATTCTGCAATAGGTGGGAAACGTGTTCCATCACCCTTACCATTTTGCTGGTGGCATGATGCACAATAGGAATTATATAGTTTAGCACCTGCAGCCAATTGACCTTTCATCAGATTATCCTTTTCGAAGTCCGGACTTTTAACGTTTGGTGAAGTTAATTTACGTGCTGCCATTCCAGCAAGCTGGCTTGTACCGAACTTTTTCTTATCACCCTTAAACATAACTCTCCAGATCTTTCCCTTTTCACTATCATTCATGTAAAGAGATCCATCAGGACCTTGTGAAAGACCCATCGGACGGTACTTAGCATCTGATGTGTACACGATTGTATCTACCCCACCAAATCCATCAGCAAATAATTCCCATTCGCTTGAAAACTTTCCATTTATAAATGGAACAAAGGCTACACAATAACCTCCCTGAGGATATGGAGCACGAATAGTTGAACCGTGGAATGCAACAAATGCACCGTTTTTATAACGTGCAGGAAATTGATTTCCTGTATAGAAAAGTAAATCGTTAGGTGCAAAGTGACCCGGAAAACCAATAATTGGCATATTGTATTTAGCGGCATCACCCTCCTTTTTACCATCACCACCATATTCAGGGTTTAATAATTTCTTGCCCTGCATAAAATCATAATAGTAATATGGCCATCCAGAATCAGAACCTTCAGGTACTTTCAGAAACTCTTCAGAAGGCAATAATGCGCTATGCCATGAAGTATAAAGATTAGACCATGTTCTGGAAAGATCATCACGTCCATGCTGCATTGCGTATAAAGAGTTATCCACATTATTCCATGCCATACCTACAATACTACGTATACCTGTAGCATACATGGTACCATCACTTTGTTTCTGGTTTAACTTACTCTCACTGAATTTCCAAACACCCGCATGCTCTTTCAATTCAGGGCAAGGCATCTGGCCCATTGAACCAGGCTGTCTGTCAGCAATCTGACAAACATCACTTGGTGAACCGAAAGGAACATACATATTTCCTTTATTATCAAAAGCAATCGGCTTGGCGATATGAGAAGATTTTCCTCTTTTGTAATTATCGACCACGATAGTTTCTGTTTTACCTTCGGGAACTAACTTTCCGGGAGTCAGTTTGGTTCTTAAGACCTCACCGGCAGTACTGTAATACAGATAACCCTTGTGAATACGCATTGCAGTTCCATAGTTGCCTGTATCCGGATAGCTTCCGAAATACTCAATAATATCTGCTTTACCATCATTATTATTGTCTCTCAAGGCAACACTTCCATGCTTTTGAGCATCAGGCACCCTTAATTTTACATAAATATCTCCATTCTTATTAATTGCAAGATGTCTTGCACGGCCAATGGAATCAGCCACTACAACTGCCTCAAAATCACCGGGAAGTGCTAGGCCACCATTACCAGGATCACCCTGAGGAAGACCACCCGGACCTCCTGAATTAATAAAACTGATTGTGATCAGAAATGCCAGACCTAAAAAAGCAATTAGCTTTGTGCGAAGATTAGTCCTGTATAAATTTTTAAAATTGATTTTCATTTTTATTGAATTTTGCTTTTAAATTGGGTGTTGTTTAAATAAAATGCATATTCTAGACTTTTTACTGATTTTCCAAATTAAACGCGTATTATTTCTGGTATATTCTAAAAAAGTTTATCTGATTTATTTAAAATTTTATGAAATGATTATCCCTTGCTCTTAAATGCATCCGGGATCATGAACTCATATTCCTTAGGGTGCCATGGTGCAATACTTTGTCCAGTAGGTCGCGGTGCCTTTGGACTGATTGGTTCATAACCAGCTGCAGAATATTTAATGTTTAAAAAAGGTGTCTCTTTTACCTTGCCCTCATTCATTGAACGGATTCCCATATCAATAATTCCGCTTGTCAATAAGTTTCTTTCAATCGGTGCAGTTGGTCCGCTTATAATGAATTTCTGGATATTCAGAGTCAAATAGCTAAAATGGGCATAACTTGGTCCGCCACTTAGTACAAATTCTGTCGCAACAATTCCTTTGGATGTATTTGCAGAATAAGCCCAACCGGTATTAACGTATTTATCCAGCATGATGATTGTTCCTTTAGTTCCATCGATATAATTAACTATTACTGCATATGGTGTTGTTACTATCTCACGCATGTTGCCCGTAGCCTTTCCCTGTATCGTATCACAGGCTGCATCAACCAACTTTTGGGAAATCTTTCCTGAATCGATTGCTTTCCAAACATCATCTCCTTGCAAGCCTTCAACGCTTTTAACCCCGGTTTCGCCACCAGCTCTTCTCTCAACCATACACTGCAGAATCTCAGTTACATGAAACCCGTATGCATCAAGTGAAAGATATCCGATAGCAACCGCTTCTGATATTTTAACACCCATGGGATGTTCCAGAGGCTTATCTCTCCAGCAGTAGGGCAAAGAAGATCCTGCCATAAGCGGCACGTTCAATTCCTTAGCGCGATCATAGATCCATCTGCTATCCAGCCAGCTATAAGACAATGCTTTATCCGTAAAAACAGGAACTGATCTGTTGGATGCATCAAATACTCTGAAGATCCTTTCAAGATAATTCATGCGCGGGTATAATTTCATACCCAGTCTGTTGTAGGGATATTCACCATGTTCACCGACATAAATCACCGCATCGACAGCAAGTTTATCCCCACCCAGAGTTAATGCTTCCTCAACCGTAGGATAAACCGGAGTATTAGTCATATTCGCTATTCTGATACCCGTGTCATTTGCCCCAACCTGCTCAATATATACTGAAACAATTTTAATCTGAGGAGCTACCATTCCCTCATCAGTTGGTATCCCCAGAAAAAGTTTGGTGCCGATAACATCTGCATGTGCACTATTTCTGTAGATGTGGGTAATGAACGCGACTTTCTTGATGCCATCCTGACCGGCAAGAGCTCTTGACATTTGCTCGGTTATATCGGTGATTTCTCCATCTTTACCAAGTACAAATCCCGGGATAACACTCATCCCTGCAGCTGCGATCATAGATTTCTTTATAAAATCCCTACGTGGATTATTTTTTTCTGATTTCATATTATTTATTCTTTGAATTTTAGTTTTAAATTAAAATACCTTAGAGATGCTTAATCTGATATTTTATTATTTCTTAAACGCATCGGGAATAATAAATTCGTATCCCTTTGGAGGCCATGGGCCAATACTTTGACCGATTGGCTTAGGTGATGTTGGTCTTATTGGTTCATATCCTGCTGCAGAATACTTAATTTCTAAGAAAGGAGTCATTTTCACTTTACCTTCTAAAAGTGAACGTATTCCCATATCTATAATACCGCTTGTCAATAAATTCCTTTCAATTGGAGCGATAGGTCCGCTTACAATAAACTTCTGAATATTTAAAGCGAGATAACTGAAATGCGAGTAACTCATACTATTGTCTCCGACAATTTCAGTCGCCACAATTCCTTTTGAAGTGTTTGCAGCATAAGCCCAGCCTGAATTAACATATTTATCGAGCATCATAATTGCTCCTTTAGTACCATCTGAATAATTAATTATAACAGCATAAGGTGTTTTTACAATCTCGCGCATATTCCCGGTAGCCTTACCTTTAATAGCATTACAAGCTGCATCAACTACCTGTTGAGAAATTCTACCATCATCCATAGCTTTCCATACATCATCTCCTTTCAAACCTTCAACACTTTTTACACCAGTTTCGCCACCAGCCCTTCTCTCCACCATACATTGCAGAATCTCAGTTGCGTGGAAACCGTATGCATCCAATGATGCATAGCCAATGGCAACAGCTTCAGATATTTTAACACCTATGGGGTGAACTAATGGCGCATCTCTCCAGCAATAAGTCAATGAGGATCCTGCCATCATTGGAACATTCAATTCCTTTGCCCTATCATATATCCATTTGCTATCTAACCAACTGTAAGATAATGCCTTATCTGTAAATACAGGTACTGATCTATTAGATGCATCAAATACTCTGAATATCCTTTCCAGGTAATTCAAACGAGGATATAATTTCATGCCCAGTCTGTTGTAAGGATATTCACCATGCTCACCAACATAAACCACAGCATCTACTGCAAGTTTATCACCGCCAAGGGTTAATGCCTCTTCAACTGAAGGGTAAACCGTAGCACCATTCATGTTTGCGATTCTAACTCCGGTATCATTCGCCCCAATCTGTTCAATAAATACAGAAACAATTTTTACCAGAGGAGTTACCATCCCCTCATCCATAGGAATGCCAAGAAATAATTTGGTACCGATGACATCAGCATGAGCACTGTTTCTGTATATGTGGGTGATGAATGCGATATTCTTAATCCCATCCTGACCTGACAATGCTCTGGACATCTGATCAGTCATAGAAGTAATTTGTCCATCTTTACCTACAACAAAGCCAGGAATTACACTCATTGCGGCTGCAGCGAACAATGATTTCTTTAAAAAATCTCTCCGTTGATTATTTTTTCCTTGTTTCATATTACCAACCCACTGCATAACCATTTCTTCTCAGATCGGCACCACCCATCAGCCAGCCTGTTTTCTGGTCTATTGTAATTCCCTGAGCTCCTCCAACAGTCATTGACCAGTCTCCCAGGCTCGTGTCTATCACATATCCCATCCCTCTTAATGTTTTGATTACGCCAGGTTGTACTCTGGTCTCCATAATGATCTCCTTAGCCGGCACTGAGCCCAACTCATCTTTCCATCTGAAGCGGGGTGCACTGATTGCATCCTGAATGTTCATTCCAAAATCTATGTTATTCATTGCAACCTGCGGCACAGATTGTAAAATACCGAAACTACCCGGTGAGCCTACAATCAATTGAGGCTTGCCATCCTTATGGAATTGCATCATTCCACCAATACACCAGCCGACGGCTTTACCGGGAACGACAGTATTTGCTTTACCAGGCTCGAGTGTCATCCAGTCCAATGCGCTATTAAAAACCACACCGGTATTTCCGGCAACATAACCTGAACCAAAACCTCCACCATGAGTCTGAATAATTACAACTGCATTACCCCATTTATCAACTGCAGACAGACTAGTTGTTGCGTATCTGTATTTGGATGAATTAGGGTCATCAACAGGATCCGGACTAAGATTCCGGGAAGTGTCAGGCTTTAATCCTGCCTTTCTTTCCTTCACCCTGGCAATAACCTTTTCGCGTTGTTTGGCTATGTATGCATCAGAAAGTAACATATCAACAGGAACATTAACGAATTTCGGATCACCAATATATTTATCAGAATCAATTCTGCTCAGATTTACTGCCTCAAGCAAATGTGCCAGATAATCCACGCTGTTATGACCCATCTTTTGGAGATCAAAACCTTCCATGATCTTTAGTGTTTGTAACTGCTGGATACCCATTCCCGGAGGAGGATTATTGTAAACGGTATAATCACGGTATTTAATAGATATTGGATCAACCCACTGCACTTTATCAGGTACTGAAGCCAGATCCTTTTCTGTGATAAAACCCCCGTCGCGGGCAAATGCTGCTGCCATTTCTTTAGCGATCTCACCTTTGTAAAAAACATCAATCCCTTCAGTGGCAATCCGTCTCATCGTTTTCGCTAAAGGCTTATTTGAAAAATAATCGCCGATTACGAAAGGATCTTTATCATTTTTGAAGAAAATCTTTCTTGATTCAGCATGAGGAGCAATCCTCTTAACCGTTCCGGCCCACATCGCCTGATCAAATTCAGTGATTGGAACTCCATTTTCAAGATAATCTATTGCACTTTCAAAAACTTCAGAAAGAGGCATTGTTCCGTAATCTTTTAAAGCCTTTGCCCAACCTGCAAGATTTCCCGGAACCGAGGCAATTCTTGGTCCTATACTTTCCATTGCACCGTGACCGGCACCATCAGCAACTTTAACATCAGTTTTATACTTAGTGATTTTGAAAGTTTCGGGAACCCAGCCTCCAAAAACCAGAGATCTTACCCTGTTTTCCTTCGCGGAATAAAAAAGCATATATCCCACACCAGCAGTCCCGGACATATAAGGTTCTGCAGCATTAAGTGAAGCTGCGGCAGCGACAATTGCATCGATAGCATTTCCCCCTTTAACTAAAATTTTCTGGCCAGCAAGCGTTGCGAGCGGATTTGCTGTAGCAATCATACCATTCTTTCCGAGTGCTGCAGGACGCAGATTATCTTTTGCGGCCTGTGCATAAACCTGCAAATTTTGCAATATTAGTAAGGTGGCCAGTCCTATGATCAGAAATGACACCTTGCGGTTTTTTTTGTTAATCACCTGGCTATTCATAGTATATCGGTTTAAACTTGTTTATCCGAAGGGGGCTGTATTCGGAAGTAAAAATTCAACTTATAAATTAATTATTTTTCGAAAGGAAATAATGGTTTGCGCTTGTGTTCATATTTAAATAAGGTCATATCCGCCTGAGTTACTCCGGGAGTATTTACCTGAATTACAGTCGGACAAACCGGAGCATAGGCAGCTATCGGGGCATTCACTCCTTTAGCCACTATTGCATCAAAACCCGAAGGCTGAACCCCCTGAGAAATTAATTGCTGCAAACTGAAGGGCATTACTCTTTGGGTGGTCAGCATGATTTCACTACCCTGTTCAGTGGCAACAACTGCTGTTCTACCCATATTGAAATTGATCTGTCCACCATGCCTTGGATTACTTTCCTGGAATTCACCATTGCTTACACGAAGCAATTTGACTTTAATGCGGTAGGTTCTAATACCATCTTTCCCGGTACCAACTATAATCAGCTCGAACCACTCACCCGGCTTATGATTTCCGGCAATACGAACTGCCTCAGGATCATAGATACAAACGAAATATTTGTACTTTTTACTCTCTTCGAAGGCCTCCAGAATACAGCAATTATTTGCAGGCCCACCTCCGCCCACGTTATCACCCATGTCGAGTAATAAAACCGGCTTTTCACTATTATCAATCAAATCCAGAGAAGTTTGAATGTCGTTTTTAACTCCTACAAAACTTTCCCTACGGTCGAGAATATAGGTCTCTAATTGTCTGGCAACCTGTAGTGCTTTTTCGCGGTTCCCATTGGCTACTACAATGATGGAAGTTCCCATTTCTTCAACATCAGCGTAAGGAAAACCGTGCTGAATACTCAGTGATAAGATCTCAGGATCCCTGCTTAATTCATTGGCATAGGCATAAAGGCTTTTACAGGGTTCATTAGCTGTTAATTGTTGCTCTATACTAATTGCCAATGGAACCTGGACCAATACCTGAACCGGATTTGTTTTTCCTTTTAAATAATCTACCAATAAATTCGCAGCCTCAACACCCCGCTGTCTCATATCAATATGAGGATTCTCTTTATAGGCAACAAGAGCATTAGTGGATGAAACCATCAGCGGACTGACGTTTGCATGTAAATCAAGGGTTCCGAAAATTGGGACTGAATCACCTACCCTTTTTCTCAGCATACTTAACCAATGTCCGTCCATATCAGGAAACTCTTCAGAAACACCGGCACCATGAGGGATTACGAGGCAAGCATCCACAGGCAGAACTTTTTCAAGTTCATCCATCATATTTTTCAGTAAGCCATTATAGGTATTTGCAGAAAGAGCACCACCCGGTGTTGCAGATGCAAACAGAATTGGAATGACTTCCATTCCCTCCCTGTCCATTACCTCCATCATTCCAGCTACTTCATTATGAGCGCTTTGATACTCCTTTCTGATCGCTTCACCGGTTAAGTATTTACCATTCCTAAAGTCGGCAGCAGTGGTTGCCTGCGGAACAAAAGTATTTGACTCGTGGTAGATTCCCATCAGGGCTATTCTAAAAGACATGATTTTGTATTTTAATTTTAAAAATAAAAATAGAGAACTTAGACATCTGTCATCTCTGCTGAAGCCTCCTCTTTAGGTAGATTACTATTCCAGTAAGAAGCCAGAATGGATGATGAAAAACCCATGATCGGACCGCACACTGCTGTAGCAAGTCCGACAGTAGCGATCTTTCCCATTACTTTTGCAATCCCTGAAACAAGTCCGGCATTCTGAGTGCCGGTAGTGATTGATATTGTGCGGCAATCAAATTCAGATAATTTGAAAAGTCTGGCGAGCCAGTATCCAAAGAAAAATCCAAAGAGAATCATCAGAAAAACAACGATGATCAACTCCAGTCCGATATTCAGGATGCTGTCTCTACCTGCGGCCATAATTATCGCAACAATAAATGCAACACCGATCATAGAAACCAAAGGCATTGAATCATCCAGCCATTTTGCTTTACCATGCAGAAACTTATTGAAAATGAGTCCGGCACCAATAGGTATAAATACCATCTTCACTATTCCCCACATCATTTCCATTACGTTTATCTCGATGAACCCACCTGCAAGTAATTTCATCAGCAATGGAATAAGGAAAGGTGCAAGCAAGGTTGTTATAGCAGTAATGGTAATAGCAAGCACGACATTGGCTTTTGCCAGATAACACATAACGCTTGCCGTAACAGAGGTTGGTGCGCAACCCAGCAATATGATACCGGCTGAGATTTCAGCCGGAAAATCTGTAAAACTGGCAAGGGTAAAACCAAGCAAAGGCATGATTGTATACTGACTGATTACACCAACTATTACCGATTTCGGGGATTTGGCGAGTGCTATAAAATCTTTCAGGCCCATAGAACAACCCATTCCAAACATAATTACCTGAATCAGTGGGGTAATTAATGTAGCAAACTCAAAACCGTTATACTCTTTAAAATATTGCGGATAATATAATGAAGTTGCAACTACCGAAAGGATTGTGGTAGTGAATGTTAGACCACGAAGCGCAGGAAATCCCCTGAAACTAATGGCAAGTAATAATAAAAAAGCAATCACAAAGGGCCCGGCCTCTGCAATATTGCCAATGAAAGCCATGTAAAGGGATATCAATAAACATGCTATTGAAATACCCAACAAAAGCCGCGAAAAGACACCCTTATTCATTGTATCGGATCTGATAAAAATTGATATAAAATTAAACGGATGCCTTTAATAACTCTTCTTTGACTCTGCCGGCAACAATTTTTTCCTGACCTGGCTTTAATTGCCACACAGAAAGCTCAATTCCATCTCTTTTTCCTCCCATTGTACCGCCACCCATTACTTCAATACCCGGATTACCGTTCCACAAGCGCTCTTTGAGCTGCCTTCCGGTCATTTTTATCTTAGTTTCATCCCATGAAAGATGTAAGGTGGGCGTATTATTGGCGATCTCAGGAATGAAAACTTCAGTTACTACTCCATTAATATTTTTAATCGTATTCACGACGACTGCCATGCTGGCTTCCCACATTTTCCATTCCTTCACATGATCCATTTTAATATGTCTTTCCAATGCAACATACATCGCAAGAATCTCTTCCTTATTAACTTTATGACCACGGCATATTCCACTGTTAGGTGGTGCACTTAATCGGGAGGCCGCAATCAGATCTTTCTTACCCATAAGTATACCTGTACTTTGTGGCCCACGCATTGCTTTACCACCTGAAATAGCAACCAGGTCAAAACCCATATCATTGAATTTCCAGAGATTTTCTACTGGATGAGCATCCGAAGCAATGTCGATCATTGTAGGTATATTGTACTTCTTACCAAGGGCTAACCATTGCTCATAGTTCACTTTCCCTTTGTTCAATTCACGGTTCAAAAACCAAAGCATTGCAGTTTTTTCACTGATTGCTGCTTCAACCTCTTCTAAGGTTTCAACGATAATAAGCTTCGCCCCAGTATTGGTCAATGCCTGATGGTATCCATTAGCATGTGCCTTTTGAAGTATCACTTCTGACTTCATTCCATCAACATTTGGAAGTTGCATTACTTTTTTACGGTCCATGCCTGTCATTGCACCGGCAAGGCCCTGCACCAGTGCCGACCAGCAACCTGCAGTAACTGTAGCAGCTTCTGCATGACAAAGCTCAGCGATCTTCGCACCAACTTTATCCTGAACATCATTCAACAAAACAAATTCTTCAGCTCCTTTTGCAATTGCCTGAGTTACCTCCAGCGGCATTAATGAAGCTGTCAAAGTTGTACAAACGCATGACGCATTTATAAATGTTTTAAGTCCGAGTTCTTTGAAAAGATCGCGTCCTGCAATAGCAGTAGTTGCTTCTGCGGCTGATGCTGATTCAACTGATAAACCGGTACCAATAATTCCACCTGCCAATGGGGCAGCGGATAAAAATTTAATGACGTCTCTACGTTTCATATTTATAATTTTTAATATTTAAAAAATCAATCTTTCATTTCAACGATCATCTCAATCTCAACCGGAATATTTCTTGGTAATGACCCCAATCCAATAGCAGAGCGTGCATGCTTGCCACTTTCTCCAAATACTTCAACCATCAAATCAGAAAATCCGTTGATTACCTGAGAGTGATTATCGAATTCAGGAACAGCATTTACCATTCCTAAAACTTTAACTATACGCTTTACATTATTCAAATTACCTACTTCAGCTTTCAATGATGACAATAAGCTAATACCTGTTAACCGGGCGGCATATTTTGCTTCTTCGAAAGTGAACTCTTTTCCCACCTTTCCAATCATGAATTTACCATCTTCTTTAAGTGGACCCTGTCCTGAAAGATATACCAGATTGCCAACTCTTACTGCTCCCAAAAAGTTAGCAGAAGGTGGTCCGGGAGTTCTTAATGTTATCCCTAATTCTTTGATCCTTGTCTCCGGATCTTTAGCGACTGATTGAGCAATTGCAGAACTGGATATAATTGAAATACTGAGGAGTATAAAAAGGAAAAATGTGATTTGTTTTTTCATAATTTTATAATAATTTATTGATGAATGGTTAAATTTTGATTCTGATTAATTAGCTAAGGGAAAAGACAGAGCATTCAGATCATAAACAACCCTTCCTCCCTTTATAGTCATTTCACATTCCAGTAAATTTTTTCCTTCCTTCTTGAACCTGGCAACATCATAGAATCCGAATTTACCTTCCCTCACATTCAGTACTGTTATATCGGCTATTGCACCTACCGAAAGATGCCCGAGTTCTTCATGCCTGATCGCCTTCGCTGCTGACCAGGTACTGGCCTTAACTACATCTGCCAAAGGCATGTTAAGAGCCAAAAATTTAGACATCACATTAAGTTGGTCCTTCATAGCAGAATTCATACTTCCTGTATGCAAATCGGTACTGATTGTTTCAGGAAAAAATCCCTGCTGAGTTGCCGGAATAGCTTGTGAGAATGTAAAACTTCCCCCACCATGACCTACATCAAAAATGATCCCTCTTTTTCGTGCTTCAATAACATGAGGATATAATTTTTTTGTATCAAGATCTACGATAGTCTCCTTTGTTTTAATTAATTGTCCGTATGTATGTGTAAAAATATCCCCCGGACGCATTTTTCTAAGGAACAGCTCTTCCAGTGACAATCTCGGAACTGCACCTCCAAAATCGACTATGATTGGCAAATTTGCAATTTTGCCTGCTTCAATTGTTCTGTCAACGGCAACCCAGTCAGATTTGTGATAATGAGCCACCTTAAACCCAACAATATGTTCACTGTAATGCTTAGCAACATCTGCCGCTAGAACGGGATCAAAGAAACTATTGTTCTGCTGCTCCAGAGAATTTTCATCCCCGTACATTCCCTTTCTGGATATATTTAAAAATGCCAGGACACGGGTTTGAGATTTATCAATTACATTTTTCTTGAATAATTCAAATGTTTCTGCACCGGCATCACCACAATCAACGATTGTTGTTACACCCACACGGAAGGTAAATCCGTCAGCAGGAAGTGAAGAAAAACCATTTTCAAGCTGACCATCTGGATCAGTACCTGCAAAAACGTGTCCGTGAATATCAATCAATCCCGGGCTGACATATTTCCCGCTGATATCAATCACCTGTTTTGCCATTTTAGGATCTATATTTGTCGCAACAGCCGCAATTTTACCATCCTGAATGGCGATATCCATTACCCTATTAATGTTGTTTTTTGCATCGATGAGATGCCCGCCTTTCAGCAAAGTTTGATAAGTTTGAGCCTGAACTGAAAAATTAGCGAGTAAATAAAGCGCTGCTAATAAGAAATAACGTTTTTGCATTTTTATTGATTTTTGATTTTTGATTTATACTGAAGCCTTTAAAAGTTCTTCTCTTAAGCGACTCGCAACAATTTTTTCTTCACCTGCTTCAAGAACATGCATACCACAACGAAGTGTATTCGGTGATTCCCATGAAATTACTTCTACAGAAGGATTTCCATTGCGCAAACGCTCTCCCATTTCTGTATTAGTCAGCCTGATCTTAGAAGGATCCCAGGTAACTTTCAAAGTAGGCATATTATTATCTGTTGGAGGAATGTGAGTTTCTGTATTAACACCAGGAATAGATTTAATTGCACTTGCTATAAACGCAATTTTTCTTTCCCACATTTCCCATTCCTTTTTATGATCCAGATTGATAAAACGTTCCAGAGCGGCATACATACCAATTACTTCTTCCTTATTCACCTTTTGGCCACGGCCTATACCACCTCTTGGATTATTACTTAGACGAGCGGCATCAACATACTTCTTTTTACCCATTAAAATTCCCGCACTCTGAGGTCCACGCATCGCCTTACCACCTGAAATTACAACCAGATCGAAGCCCATATCATTGAATTTCCATAGGTTTTCAACCGGTGGCACGTCTGCAGCAATATCAATCATAGTTGGAAGATTGTGCTTTTTGCCCAACTCAAGCCATTCTTCATGTTTAATCTGTCCTTTATGAACTTCCCTGTTCAGGAACCATAACATTGCTGTATTCTCATTGATGGCTGCCTCAACTTCTGCTCTGGTCTCCACTTTAATCAACTTTACTCCAGCCTGAGTCAGTGCATGATCATAACCCATTGAATGGCTTTTTTGAAGGATCACCTCAGATTTCATTCCGGTTCCTGCCAGATTTGGAACCTGACTAACCCGCTTTGAATCCATTCCTGTCAATACACCTGCCATACCAAGCATTAATGCCGACCAGCATCCTGCAGATACCAAAGCAGCTTCAGCATGGCACATCTGTGCAATACGTTCGCCTACCTTCTCCTGCACATCATCAACCAGAGCAAATTTCTTTGAAGCTGCATTGATTGCATCCATCACTTCAGGTGGCATCAAAGAACCAGACATGACCGTGTAATTTCCTGCGGCATTTACAAAAGTCCGGATACCCAGTTCTTTAAACAGATCGCGGCCAGCCACCGGAGCCGAAAGCATATTGTTTAGGGGTGCAGCTGTCGCTGTTATCCCACCAGCCAGCGGAAGCAGGGTGAGGGATTTTAAAATTTCTCTGCGTTTCATTGTTGAGATTATTTATTATTAATTATTTGTTATTCCTGATAACAGGAAGATTATAAAATTCAATATTTATAAAGTAAGGCTTTGTTTGTGACAGAAAACCTATTTTGGGACTATTTCCTATACCCGTGCTTTGAAAAGCTCTTCCCGTATCCTTAGTGCTACAATTTTTACTTCATCCCTTTTCAGCATGTGTGAAGTTACATTGATGTTACCACCCGAACCGCCCATTACCTCTATAGATGGATTTCCATTCCTTAAAATTTCTGCCAGATTTTCCAGTTTTATCTGTGATTTATCCCATGAAATATTCAGTGTAGGAATACGATTTATCAATGGCAGAGGAAGCATTTCTGCTTTAACACCTGGAACTAAGGCTGCTTCTTTCGCAATTACAGCTATTCTGTCTTCGAGCATTTTCCATTCCTTTTCCTGATCGGTATTAATAAAATGCTCTAAAGCGATATACAAACCAAAGATCTCTTCTTTATTAACCTTCATCCCACGGCCTATGTTTGAACCCCGTGGAGGGGCACTCATTCTGGCCGCATCAATCAGCGCTTTCCTGCCACTCAGGATGCCTGTACTCTGTGGGCCCCTCATGAATTTACCTCCTGAAACACAAACCAGATCAAAGCCCATATCATGAAACTTCCATAGATTTTCTTTTGGGGGAAGATCAGCAGCCATATCAATCATGGTGGGTATCCGATGTTTCCTGGCAAACTCAAGCCATTCCTTATGCTGTATTTTACCCAGCGAAGACTGATAATTTATGAAATACATCATCGCAGTCTTTTCACTGATTGCCTTTTCCAATTCTTCGACAGTTTCCACAATGATTAATTTCACGCCACAATTAGTAAGGGCATGAGCATAACCATCATTGTGTGCCTTTTGCAGGATGACTTCGGTCTTCATGCCCGAACCTTCCAGTCTGGGGATTTGAG
>Ga0209512_1002200_pt1 | contig 21440 bp, 17 predicted proteins | sample frozenSSSSmetaG_FD_184142 | JGI IMG/M metagenome (GOLD analysis project Ga0209512, IMG submission 184142) | Glacier valley bacterial and archeal communities from Borup Fiord, Nunavut, Canada, to study Microbial Dark Matter (Phase II) -... | ecosystem: Environmental > Aquatic > Freshwater > Ice >...
AAGCGATGGTGCAAATTGCCATGATTAGGTTAATGTTAAAACGGTTGGCTAAAATAGAGGCTAGAAAACTTGAAAAATCAACCGCTTTAGCTCCCTAATTCTATTTTTAGACAGGCTCTTAGATGGGGCATTTCCTCAAACTGGAAGTAAAGAGCCGCCGTCCAGGCCACAATCTCAGCCTCGCCCTCTATCAGCTTCTTGTCCAGCACAAAGCGGCGGAACAGGCCGTGCAACTGGTAGCCGGGGGAGGAAACCAGCCCCAGGTCGTGTTCCAGGCGGCGCAAAAGCTCGTCGCGTTGCCCCTCGGTTTGTTTGGGCAGCATCGGCGGCTGTAGCACATAATCCAGCAGGGGGCGGCTGAGGGGCGGGCGCAACACCGCCAGAGCCTTGAGGGTCTCGCGCTCGTTCTCGTTTAGCAACAAATCCCAGGTTTTGACCAGCAACAGGGGATTTTCCTGTAAGTTAACGTCCCAATTGCCGCCCTCTTTCAACAAGTTGGGCAGGGCATGACCGCGCTTAACCAGATTCGCCAGCAAGGTCAGGGCCAAAGGATTACCCGCCGCCCGTTGGTTGGCGGATCGTAACAAATTCTCCGGCTGGTTATTCAAGCCGCGCTGTCGCAACAAATCCGCCCCGTCGTTATCGGCTAAGGGGTGGAGGGGCAACATTCCAAGCGAGGGAAAATAGTTATCGGCAAGTTTGGGTAGGTCGCGGCTGGTGATAAGTACCCGGCTTGGCCCGTTCAGCCCGACAATTTTGGGCCAGAGAGCTTCCAGGTCGGGGCTAAGTTGCCCACCCTCGCGAATAGCATCCTCAAAATTATCCAGCACCAACAGTCGGGCTTGCTGCATCAGGTTGGCCCGAATCTGCTCGGCGGTCTGTTCGGGGCGCGTTCCGGCAAAATCAATCTCAAGGTAGGTGGCAATACTGGTCAGGTCAGTGCCATCGCCCCGAACGGTGTGCCAGATGGGTTTGGCAAAGCCCGCCTCGCCATAAACCTCTTTGAAATAAGCCCAGACCAGCGCGGTTTTGCCTTGCCCACCCACCCCGACTATCGCCACACAGCCGCCCCCCGCCAGTGTTTGGTGCAGGGTTAATAATTCCGCCTGTCGCCCGACCAGTGGCCCGTCTAAATTGGGTAGATTAACTAAATTGTGAAAATAGTCCATCGTTTGTGCTATTCCCGGTTATGGTGATGTTTTTGGTGTTAGTATAACTTAAAGTGGAATAGCGGAAAAGGGGTTGGGGGTTAGGTCAAGAAACCCTCACCCTACCCGTAAGCTGGCTTCTCCCTTTGAAAGAGAGAGGGAGTTAAATTCCACCTTCCTTGCTAGGGAAGGGGGTCAGGGGGTTAGGTCAAATTTCCCTCATAACCCCATTTACGAGGCGGAATTGGCGGGAACAGGCGGGGCAAGTGTAATCGGCGGGATTGATTTCATTTACTTCAAGGCGATTGGCGCAATGGCAAACGTAGCCCACTACCCGCGCCGGAACGCCCATCACCAGGGCAAAATCCGGCACATCTTTGGTGACAACCGAACCGCTTCCCACCAGACAGAAACGACCTAACGTAATCCCCGTCACCACCACCGATTGCGCCCCTACCGCCGCCCCATATTTCACCAGCGTCTTGCTAAGAACCCAATCGCTCCGCCCTTTGAGGCTGCCATCGGAGTTTATAGCGCGGGGTAATTTATCATTAGTAAAGCAAACCGCCGGGCCGACAAAAACGCCATCTTCCAGTTCTACCCCATCGTAGAGCAGGGCGTTATTCTGGATTTTACAGTTATCGCCAATCGTCACCTCGGCATCAATAAAAGCGTTGCGCCCGACGATACAGTTTTTACCCAGATGGGCATGCTCCCGCACCTGACAATAAGCCCAGATTTTTGTTCCTTCTCCTATTACGGCATTTTCGGCAACATCGGCGGTAGGATGAATATAGCTTGACATTCGACTCACTTTCCAGAGTTACAGCGTGGGTAAAAAGGCAGCTCGACGACCCTCCGCCCCTGCCACAAAAGGCCGATGCACCTGACCCTGGCTGGCGGGCAACGGGTCGTAATATTCGACGGTCTGGGGTCTGCCGCCATTTTTAAGCGAGAGTTGGGCGGCATGCAACACCGAAACCACCGTCCGACCATTGGGGCCATCGGTGAGGGGCTTCTTGCCAGTCGCAATACACTCGATAAAATGGGCTACCTCGCGCTTGAGAGGTTCGCCCGCCGGAATCGCTGGTACAATCACCTCACCATAGTGATAGGCGAACTTCCATTCCCCAAATTGCTCGGTTTCGCGGGGAGCCTGGATACCCTTGTCGAAAATCTTAATCGGGTCAGCCTCGCTAACATCATCATGGATAACCATCTTCTGGCTACCAACGATAGTCATCTCGCGCACCTTTTTAGGGGCCAACCAGCTAACCCGACTGTTAGCCACCAGCCCGTTTGGAAATCGGTATTCCAGATAGGCCAAATCTACCACATCGCCATGCACAATTGAATAACCCCGCGTGCTGACTTCCACCGGGCGTTGTCCCAGAACGTAAATCAAGGTAGAAATATCGTGGGGGCTGAGGTCGTGGATGACATTAACATCACGTTGGTAAAGGCCAAGATTCAGGCGGGCAACATCCAGATAATAAAGGTCGCCCAGGTCGCCACTTTGTACAATCTGGCGCAACACTTCGACAGCGGGATGATATTCAAAGGTGTGACCGACCATCAGGGTCAATTTTTCCTGAGTCGCCAAATCTATCAGGCGTTGGGCCTCCTGTGGCACCAAACTCAGGGGCTTTTCAACCAACACATGTTTGCCAGCTTTTAGGGCTTGTTGGGCCAGCTTGAAGTGGGTAGAGGCAGGAGTAGCAATTACCACCCCCTCAATTTGAGGATTCCGCAACATCTGGGCCATATCGTGGTAGCCCTTAACAGCGGGATACTTATCAGTAATAGCCTTAACTTTTTCCTGGTCAAGGTCGGCCACACTGTGCAAACGTGCGCCCGCCAGTTCCGACAACACCCTGGCGTGTTTTGCACCCCAATAACCACAACCGATAACGCCTAAATTTTTCATGAGCTTGTCCCTTTCATACAGGGCTAATAATAATTAATTAGCTTTATCTTACTCTAAGAACGTAAAATCCTTGTTACATGGTTCGCAAAGTAACATTACAGAAATTTCAGTGTTTAATAGAATAGAAAGGAATTTGTATTCATAACTCGGCCTTATGCTGATAGTAAGCAAAAATTAAGGTTATAGCCTGCCTGATAGGTATAGCGACTCCAATGGTCTATACAAAATTGAATTCATGAGCCCGAAAAAATGGTTTTCATTAGCAGGATTACAATTCTGTTAGCGGTAAAATTTCGTAATTTAACTATAAGTTTATGCAGTATGTCTATACTCAAAGGGTAATGGACGGATTACGAAATTTTGCCTCCAGCGGCGAACGGCAGTTATCTAAAATTTGAACTGAGGAATTAGCGTGGAAATCAAGAATAGCAGGATTTTGGTGACGGGCGGCGCAGGCTTTGTCGGCTCGCATATTGTGGACGCTTTGTTAGAGGAAGGCGCGACAGAAATAATTGCCCTGGATAATATGGTACGAGGCAATCGCCAAAATCTGGCTAGAGCTCTGGAGTCAAGTCGGGTGCGGTTGGTAGAGGGTGATATTCGTGACCGGGAACTGGTAGATAGTCTGGTGCAGGGTTGCGATTATATTTACCACGAAGCAGCCCTCCGAATTACCGCCTGTGCCGCTGACCCCCGCACCGCCCACGAGGTAATGTTCACTGGCACTTTTAATGTGCTGGAAGCAGCCGTTAAGCACGACGTGAAGAAAGTTATTGCCGCCAGTTCGGCCTCGGTTTATGGTGAGCCTGATTATCTCCCCATTGACGAAAAACACCCCTTTAATAACCGCACCCTATACGGTGGGGCTAAAGTTGCGAACGAACAAGTGTTGCGGAGTTTTAACGAAATGTACGGGTTGCCCTACGTAGCCCTGCGCTATTTTAACCTCTATGGCCCACGCATGGATATGACCGGGGTTTATACCGAGGTGATGGTGCGCTGGCTCGACAAAATAGAGGAAGGGCAAGCTCCCCTGATTTTCGGCGATGGCAAACAGTCTATGGATTTTGTCTATATCGCCGATTGTGTGCGGGCTAATATTCTGGCTCTCCAGAACGATGTCAGCGACGAAGTGTTTAATGTGGCGACGGGCCTCGAAACCTCCCTGAACGAACTGTGCCAGACCATGCTCGAACAAAGCGGACGATCAGACCTGCAACCCGAATACCGCGAGGAACGCAAGGTTAACGCTGTGCGGCGACGCAGTGGCTCTACCGAGAAGGCTACTAAAATGCTGGGCTTTGACTACCAGGTTACGCTGGCGGAAGGCTTACGCGGCCTCATCGAGTGGCGCAAAACCCAAAAAGCAGCGTTAGTCTAAAGGTTGTCAGTTATCGGTTGTCGGTAAAAAGTAACGAGTAATGAGTAACGAGTAACGAGTCAGAACTAAGAAGAATTGTTCCCCCTTCCACCCGCCCCTCCTGTACTCAGAGGGGTGAGTCAGGGAAGAGGGCGAGGGGGTTAGGTCAACCAACAACTTTTTGGCTGATAGCTTCCAAAAAATAGGAAAAATATACTGTATATATTCCCAGTTATTGCCTCCATAATTTAAGTGAGGATTAAAAATGGTTGCCAACCACCAGAAGATGCAAATACCAATAACCAAACCTTATATGGACGAAGCCGAAGCTCAGGCGGCGGCTAATGCTATTCGTTCGGGCTGGATTGTGCAAGGGCCAATGGTGGCGGCTTTTGAGGAGGCAGTAGCCCGAAGGTTAGGGGTGGAACATGCCATCGCGGTTAGTAACTGCACTACTGCCCTGCACCTTGCCTTGATTTGTAGCGGGATTGGAGCGGACGATGAGGTTATTGTGCCATCCTTCACCTATATCGCCACCGCCAATAGCGTGTTGCACGCGGGAGCCACCCCAATTTTTGTGGATATTGACCCCCAAACCTACAATATGAACCCGGAATTGATAGAAGCCGCAATTACCCCCCGCACCAAAGCGATTATGCCGGTTGACCAGATTGGTCTGGCGGCTGACTTAGACCCGATTCTCGAAATTGCCGCCCGCCACAACCTCAAGGTAATCGAGGATGCCGCCCCGGCGATTGGCGCAAGATATAAAGGTCAGCCGATTGGCAGTGTCAGCCCTGTTACCTGTTTTAGTTTCCATCCCCGCAAGTCCATTAGCACGGGCGAGGGCGGAATGATAACCACTAACTCGGCAGAAATCGCCGCAAGAGCGCGAGTGTTGCGGGCGCACGGGGCTTCGGTTTCGGACTTGACCCGCCATCAAGCCAGCAAGGTCATAATTGAAGAATATGCCGAGCTTGGCTACAATTATCGTATGACTGATATTCAGGCGGCGGTTGGTCTGGAGCAATTAAAAAAACTTGATTATGTGCTGGAATGCCGAAACAGGCTGGCGGCCCGTTATAACGACCTGCTGGCTAACATCACTGGGTTGACTACCCCTTATGTACCTGATTACGCTACCCATACCTATCAATCTTACGCTATCCGGCTTGACCCAACCCTAACCTCACCCCGCGAAACAATTATGAATCGTATGTTAGAATGGGGCGTGGCTACTCGGCGCGGAGTCATGGCAATTCATGAAGAACCCTATTACAAAGTCACGCGCGGTTTGAATATTTCCCTGCCTGTAACCGAACAAGCTACCCGCCAAACCCTCCTGTTACCAATTTACACCACCATGACCAACCAGGAACAGGATTATGTTATAGATGCTTTAAGGGAAGCTTTAGCTTAAAGGTTAAACCTCCTATAAATAAGGTAAGTTTTCACCCTGTGTACTAGCCTGAAGCGATGGAGAAATTCAATTTTCAACCAAGAGCTTCCTTGCAAACCCAGAATAACAATTCTCCTGAATAGTCAAGAATTTATGTTAGAGCTAAGAGAAAACCAGTGAAAAATAATCAAAACATCCCATTCCTTTCTGTAACAATCCTTAATTACAACTACGCTCATTATCTTGGAAAATGTCTGGATTCGATACTTTCACAGACTATGCCAGACTTTGAGATTATTCTTATCAACGATTGTTCAAAGGATAATTCGCTCGAAATAATTCAACCTTATTTGTCAGATACACGTATTAAAATGGTAAACCACGAAACCAATCAGGGATATGTCTCCTCTCTGGCAGAGGGTTGTGAACTTTCCAGAGGCACATATATCAGTGTAATCAGCGCAGATGATTATGTGCTTGAAAATACCGCTTTTGAAACTGCCCGGAAGGTGCTGTTAAATGACCGCGACATTTCGTTATGCTATTCGGCCTGGCACGAAATAGACGATAGCGGCTATATCCGACATACCCGCCGCGCCGCCGAGCATGATTATGTAGACCAAGGCTTGAATGAGTTTAAACGGTTAATTCTTTCCTCCCCAATACTACATTCTGGCACTATAATTAGGCGTGATGCTTATCAGGCGGTTGGAGGCTATGACACCCGTTGCCGCTACTCGGTTGATACTAATTTGTGGCTGGCACTCTGTTCAGTGGGAAAAGTAGCTTATATTAACCGACCACTCTATGCTTACCGGGCTCACGTTTCAAATATGTCTAATACCAAAGGAGCCTTATGGCAAGCTACCGCCGAAATGCTATTGGGAATTGATGTTGCCTTGAGCCGTTTCCCTGATGAAATTTTACCAGACAAAAATGCCTTGAGACGCAAAGCCAAAAAAAGAGCATTGGTAGCAGTCCCCACCCTGGATATTTTTGCTAACCGTTTTAAGCGCGGTTGGTATGGCTTTTGGAAGGCTTTCCAGCATTATCCCTTGCTCACATTGGGACAGCCGAGAGTTATATCGCTTACTTTAAGAACTATGTTAGGCTCTAAAAATTATGAGTATGTAGTTAAGCTTAAACGTGGCAAGTCGGGCGAAACAGCCAAACCAAAGGAAACTACTTACATCCATAGTTAGTTCGATAATCATAAATTTTTGCTTTAGAAAGTACAAGTTAGAATGACAAGTTTAGCTGCTTATACCCGCAAAATTGGTAGTCGCGCATTTGATTTAGCGGGAAATACTTTCCTGAAACCACCCCTATCAGGTTTTAATCAGGTTGTATGTCATGGCCCGCGCGATGCGGCAAGGCCCAAAGTGGCACTTACGGTGGATGATGGGCCTTTGAGCCCTACCACTGACCAATTGTTAGATTTATTTGGGGAACTAAAGATAAAAGCTACTTTTTTCCTGATTGGCGAAAATGCCCAGCACTTCCCCGACCTGGTTCGCCGTACCATAGCAGAAGGTCATGTCATTGGCAATCATTCCCAAAGTCACCGCCGCTCTGGTAGTATTTTACCGACTAACCAGGGCGAGCATATTGACGCAAGTGCCGAAATATTATCCACATTTTTAGATGGTAAAAACCCCGCACTTTATCGCGCCCCCTGGGGCTGGGTTACTCCCTGGGAAATAGCCCGTTTACGCCAACGTCACCAGACCATTATCGGCTGGGATGTGGCTACCAACGATTGGTTATTACCGCAGCCCCCCGGCGAGGAATTAGCCGCTAAAATCATTTCGGAAGTTAAACCTGGCTCAATTGTGCTAATGCATGATGGCATTGGGGTATATCGCGATGCCAGTCGCCCCGAAACAATCAAAGCGGTAAAGCTTTTAGTTCCGCGTCTTCAAGCCGCCGGATTTGAATTCGTGACTATCCCGGAAATGCTGGGAGTTCCAGCCTATAGGTAGTTGTTGGTTATTGGTTGTTAGTTGTTGGTTAAAAACCCAAAATCGGGAATAATCGTAGGGGTAGACCAGTGTGTCTACCCTTTTTTATTCGCAATACCGGGCGGGTATACCCAGTCCCTACGAACTTTCCCTTGTTACATGGCGGTTCACGAACCCCCCCTACGAATTCCCCTCCGACAACCGACAACCGACGACTGACAACCGCCTTTCATCCTTTGTACAGGTTGTCGTAAAATGCCAAAAAAGGTATAATTTGCGATATGACTAATAAAAATTCTGCATATAAGGTAGCTTGAAGGAGTTAAGTTTAACCGATGTCGGCGGAAGTCCTCGCCCAGATAGCAAAAGAAGTGGCTGTTTGCACCAAATGTGAATTGTGCAAAGGTCGCACCAAAGCCGTACCGGGCGAAGGTAGTGCAAACGCAACGGTCATGTTTATTGGGGAAGCCCCCGGCTACCACGAAGACCAGCAAGGTCGCCCCTTTATTGGGCCTTCCGGGCAATTGCTTGACCGAATGTTCAAAGCTCTGAAAATGACCCGTCAGGATGTTTATATTGGAAATGTCGTTAAGTGCCGACCACCCCAAAACCGCGACCCTAAGCCCGAAGAAATCGAAGCTTGCAAACCTTATTTAGACCGCCAGATAGCCGCGATTAACCCCCGCGTGATTGTGACACTGGGACGCTTTTCGATGGCGCGTTGGTGGCCGGGTGGACGTATCAGCCAGTTGCACGGACAGGCTAAAACCGAAGGTGGGCGTATTATTATGCCGATGTTCCATCCGGCGGCGGCTCTGCGCGACCAGGAACGTACTTATCAAATGTTTCGGGAAGATGCTTTTACTATCCCAGCTCTGATAGAAAAATCGGAGGAAATTGCCCGAACCGAACTATGGGGCTTTGTCCCGACCGAACCCGAAATAATCGAGCCGGAAAAAACAATCCCGGTTGAGAAGGTTAAAGTTACGCCAGCCAAAGCCGAAAAGCCCGTCAGAGTTAAAGCAGCGGCAGTGGCACCCCCTGAAATTAAAGTAGCAGAAGAAATGGCAGAGTACCAACCCACCCCGGTGATGGAAGAAACCGCGCCAGTATTGGCGGTAACAACTGAAGAAGTGCCGGAAATCGTACAAGTAGAAAATAAAGAAGAAAATGCGGTCAAAGCTGCCAGACCGCGCAAGAAAAAAGAAGATATTAAGTCCATCGCCGAGCAATTGACGATGTTCTAGGTTAAGATATAATCTTTGAAGGTTTATCAAGTAACAAGGGCGGGCCGCATCCGAGCCGCTATAATAATAATTACGCTGGCGATAATCTTACTCTATAGCCTCCGTAAATCGTTGGGCCTAATGGGTGGGTCGGCGGCCAAATCCAGTGACCTAATTTTGTTCGGCCTAAACCTGAATACCGTTATTCCGGCCCTGTTGTTATTAACTGTTGCGGTGGGCTGTGGGGTAGTAATCTGGTATCAGGTGGTAGAGTTATTGACCCGCCTCGAGCTTACCGAAAACGGCTTGCGGCTATTTGCCCCTGGCTATCGGCTGTTCTATCGCTGGGACGAGATTAGCGGGATGGACGTTATTAATGGGCCACAAGAGGATTGTGCCGCCCGTTTGTATGTGGCAACTGGTGCTGGTCAACCTGTGGAAGAAGCCGAAAAACCCGCTAATCCGGCAGAAGTTACTACTTATCTGAGCGACATTGACCGACGTAAGAATAAAGAGGCCCATCGTCAGGAAAAGCAGCAGCGCAAAACCCAAATCCAGACCGTCAGGGCCAGGGCCACTCGCGCCGATGGACAACAACTCAAGTTCTGGTTGCGGCTGGTTTATCCGCAAGCCCGCCGCCCTGACCAGATTTTTCTCTACCCAGCTCTGGATGACCGGGACAAAATTCTGGCAGAGATAAAAGGCCACCTTTCTAAGTAGGAAGGATGAAGGATGAGGGATGAGAAAGAATAGAAGTCAGAAGTCAGGAGTCAGAAGTCTTATTCCTCATTCCTTTATAGGGAATGGGGCTAGGGGGTTAGGTCTCCCTGGTAACTAATTCAAGGTAGTAGGGCTACCAGTTACCCTTTTTATGAAACTTGGAGGCGGAGAGCCTCACATGTTAGCGATTAATTAATCATTTTATGCCTGTGGATACAGGACTTTGGAGGTACTAAACAGTTTGAACCTAGAAGAACGCATTAAAGTAATTCCCCTCGGCGGTTTGGGCGAGGTGGGAAAGAATATGACTGTCTTTGAATTTGGCGAAGACATTTTGATTGTAGATGTTGGGCTGGGCTTCCCCACCGAGGAAATGCACGGGGTTGACCTGGTTCTACCCGACATCACCTACCTGGATGACAAAAAAGAGCGCATTCGGGCGATTATCTTCACGCACGGTCACGAAGACCATATCGGAGCAATACCCTACCTATTGCCGGAACTTGGCATCCAAATCCCCATTTATTGCACTCCCTTGACCGCCGGGTTGGTAAAAGTAAAGTTGCGTGACCGCCGTTTGGTGGAGGGCGCGACTATCAATATCATTAGCCCCGATGATACGGTGGTGGCGGGAGCGTTCCGGGTGGAGTTTTTCCGGGTATCCCACAGTATTCCCGATGGCGTTGGTCTGGCAATTAACACGCCAGTGGGAACAATTGTCCATACCGGGGATTTCAAGTTTGACCAAACCCCGGTGGATGGCAAAGTTACCGATTTTGGCAAGCTGGCGGAAATAGGGCGGCGGGGCGTGCTGTTGCTGATGAGCGACTGTGTGCATGTCGAAACTCCCGGCATAACCCCCAGTGAAGCGGTGGTGACTCAGGCTTTTGAGCAGATTTTCCGCGAAGCCGAGGGACGGATTATTGTGGCGACCTTTGCTTCACTCATCAGTCGTACCCAACAGGTGATAGACGTGGCCTACCGCTTTGGACGCAAGGTGGTGGCAGTTGGGCGTAGCCTTGAGAATAACGTGGCGATGGCCCGTGAGTTAGGCTACCTGGATGTGCCCGAAGGAGCGTTGATTAAGGTCAACGAGTCAGCCAAATACGACCCGGTGCAACTGGCGTTTGTGGTAACAGGGGCGCAGGGTGAGCCGATGGCAGTTTTGAGCCGCATCGCCAACCAGGAGCATAAATCTATCACTATCCAGCAGGGCGATACTGTAATTATCTCGGCAACCCCCATCCCCGGCAACGAGACGGCGGTGGGTCGGGTGATTAACAGTCTGGTGCGGCAGGGCGCAAACGTTATTTACAGCAGTATTCAACGGGTACATGTTTCGGGGCATGCCAGTCAGGAAGAACTGAAACTGATGCTCAACTTTGTGCGGCCCAAGTACGTGATGCCGATTCATGGTGAGCCACGCCATCTAGCCCTTTATTCTAAATTGGCTCAGGAGTTGGGCTATCAGGCCGAAAATATCTTCATTATGGAGAATGGCAAGGTCTGTGAGGTTGGCCCCAACTTCGGCGGCATCACAGGCAGCGTTCCGGCTGGCCCGATTTACGTGGATGGCGCAACCGTCGGCGATATTGGCGATGTGGTTATCAAAGACCGGGGTATTTTGGCCCGCGACGGTATTTTGATGATTGTGCTAGTAGCCGATCAGGAAACCGGGCAACTGGTTGGGCCAGCCGATGTGGTCAGCCGGGGCTTTGTCTATGTGCGCGAGGCGGGCGAGTTGATGGATTTTGTGAAACAGAAGGTCGAGCAGCAATTCGCCGAGGAAGATTTGTTGGCGGACAAAGCGGCTGTCTCGCGCAAGGTCAAGGATTTTGTGAGCGACCTGCTGTACGCCCAGACCAAACGCCGCCCGGTGGTTATGCCTGTAATCATGAAGATTTAGGCAAAGAAACCTAACCCCCTAGCCCCCTTCCCTAGCAAGGAAGGGGGAATAATCTAAAACCAAAAACTATTTATGCAAACCCCTGAAGAAAAACCAGAAACGCCACCAACCAAAAAGCCGATAGGCTGGGTCAAGCCACTAAGTTATCTGCTAATCGTAGTAGCTCTGGTTCTGACTGTTTTTTATGACCGCTATGGTGGGCTGGGCGACTTCCCAACCGGGATTATCCGAATTGGCGCAATCGGCGCACTTATTCTCGGTGCAATTCTCTTTTTCAGCGTGCGGGAGAAGCCAGAGGTTGACCGCAGCAAAGTCTATCGTGAGGTTTTTGGGAAAAAGAAGTAACGAGTAACGAGTCAAAAGTTTACCCGGTAATAAATCACCGGGCTAAAAGAGCAAGTTAAAAGTACAGGCTCTCTTAGCGCGGTGGCTTTAGTCCCGCGTTATCCAGTACCTACCTTATTTAAAGTAAGAGGGTAGACACACTGGTCTACCCCTACGAAATCCCGATGCAGGACGCGGAGACCACGCCCCTACGAATTTTCCTCAATTTTAGATATTCGATTTTAGATTTTGGATTTCCCTGACCCCCGTCCCCCAGCCCCGTTTTAGCTGTTCCCGGTTATAACCATAATCAGGGTATCTTTGGGGCCAACGCCCGTAAAGCCCAGACTACCACTAAGAGAGCCAGGGAAAGCCAAAATTGCCGCCACTGTGCCCCCCTTCTCGAAGTAAAGGAAAAAGCCTCCCATCGTTTCAAACTCTGCGCCCGAACTCCCTAACAAAGCACTTTGGTCAGTCCAACCCTGCTTTTTGAAGTAATCAATATAATAACTTTTGACCTTTGCGCCATCGTCGGCGGTTTTGTAGGATTTGAATACAGCATTGTTAACATTATCGCCCAGGCTATCCTCTAAAGTTGAGGCAAACAGGTCGGAAACTGGCACTTCAGTTGAACCGGGATAAAGCGCAATACTGGGCGCAGCATAGGCAGTGGTAGCGGCTGGCGTAAGGGCGGCTTTGGTAGTAGGGGCGGAAGTAGTAGCAGCTTTGGTGGTGACAACGGCGGCGGTAGTGGTTTCGGAGCTGGCAACGGTATCAAGGTCTTTGGCCGCCCCGGTGATAATAATAATCAGGGTATCTTTTTGAGTAATGCCCGTAAAACCCAACGCTCCCGCCAGAGCCCCCGGCAAACCAATCACCCCCGCCCCCTTATCGTCTTTTTGGTATAGCGCAATATAACCACCGACCTGCTCGAAGGGTTTCAGGGCTTCGGCGGAGGTTAGGTCAGCCCGCGACTCCCATTTAGCATCGCGGAACTGTTTATCGTAAAAATCCTTGACGTTTTTAACATCATCCGGGCTAACAAAAGCTTGTACTTTGGCATCGGATGAGGCATCAAAGTTAAATTGCTTATAAACATCGTTCGGCACGGTCACTTCTTTTGCGCCGGGATAAAGTGGTAACAGGCCGGAAAGAGCCACCGCCGTAGTACCACCAGTGGGTTTGACAGTCACATTTGCCAGGTTGGCGGTGGCGGTGGCGGCAGGCGTAGCCTTGCTACCCCCTGATACTGCCAGCACCACCGCCACAATCACGGCGATAACTGCCAGCACACCTATCCCGCCCAAAATTAAAGGCAGGGAACTTTTGGTTTTCTGAGCTTGCATCCCGCCCGTATTATAATTATTTGGGCCGGGGGTATAGGCCGAGGTAGAAGACGGGTTGTAGGTTGAGCCGCTTGGAACCTGGTTAGCCCAATTTGGCCCGCTTTGGTTAGCCGAGTTATAACCCATCAGCCGATAACGCTGCAAAACCTCCGCCGAGTCCCGATAATTCGGAAAGCGATTAGTTAGATTATTGAAAACATTAAACGCGCCATGAAAATTATTCTGATATTCCAGGCGGCGACCTTCCTGATAGAGTTGCTCGGCCTCCGGGTTAGCATTAAAAGTCTGAAATGAACCACTACCGGGGCGCGGCTGAGTACCAAAATTCTCCATCTGAGTAGCGGCGGTAGTTGAAACCGAAGCGTTGGGTGGCACAGCTTCCTTATTGCGAATGGCTTCCTGCAAAGCCTCAGAAAATGCTCCCGTACCTTCATAGCGGTCTTCTTTGCTCTTGGCAAGGGCTTTGCTGACGGTTTTTTCAACGTTGCCGGGAACGGCAGGGTTTAGCTGGCGCATCGAGGGCAAGGGCTTGCTAACATGACCCATCACCACCGCAATAGGGGTATCCCCAGTAAAAGGGGGTCGCCCGGTCAACAACTCGTAGACCATTACCGCCAGTGAATACTCATCACTACGGGCATCCAATTCTTCGCCCATCGCCTGTTCGGGGCTCATATAGTCGGGCGTACCGACTCCCATCCCCGTCCCGGTTAGCTGGGATTGGCCTTCCGCCGCCATCTTCGCGATACCAAAATCGCTTAGAACCGCCCGCCCATCTTTATCAATCAACACATTGGAAGGTTTAACATCGCGATGAATAATCCCGGCAGCGTTGGCGTACTGTAAGGCACTACCAATCTGGGTAATAATTTTCCCGACCTTTTCAATCCCAAGCGGTTTACCAGCTAGTTCATCCTTGAGGGTTTGGCCTTCGATTAGCTCCATCACGATGTAGAGCATACCGTTATCTTCGCCCGCATCGTAGACACTCAAAATATTGGGGTGTTTGAGGCGGGCAATTGAACGGGCCTCTCGCCGAAAACGTTCAGCAAAAGAAGGGTCAGAGGCATACTGGTCAGCCATTATTTTAATTGCCACTTCACGGTCAAGGCTGGCTTGATAGGCTCGATAAACCGAAGCCATTCCGCCCTTACCCACCGGGCCTACTATCTCATATTGTCCGATTTTTGTGCCTTTTGCAAGCTGACCTGCCATCTAACGAACTCCTTTAAAAAGTGCTGAGTAACGAGTAACGAGTGCTGAGTGTCAAAAGTTGAATATCTAAAATCGGGAATGGCGTAGGGGCGTGGTTTCCGCGCCCTGATGGATAAACCCCGGACACTATGCAGCGTGTCCCTACATAGATACCTCAAAAGTTGTTGGTTTTAGATTTTGGATTTTCCCTAACACCTAACGACTAAAAGCTAATTTCGGTGCTACATGCATTATGCTATAATATTAACATTGAGCTTGGCATAAAACATATAAATTATATCACATGATTCTGGATTTCCTTTCAAGGGTTCTAGCAAATTGTAGCCACTCACAAAATTGTCATTCTGAGCGAACGCGAAGAATCTCAATGTTACGAGCAAGACCCTTCGCAAGCTCAGGGTGACAATCCTGCGAACGGCTACGAAACGTAAAGTTTAAGGAAAATTAAGCCAATAACCGAAACCTCACTGAGTCTCATCCGTCTTATCAAAAGAAGGATTAAAGAGATTATTGAAGATTTTGTGGAGGATCGAGTTTTTTGGCTTCAGATGCGTTTACAATAACAGGCTATAAACCTGTCTTACCCCCTTTCCTTGTACAGGGGCGTAATTTCATATCAGCACAGAGTTGGACAGCGACCAGTACCAACGTCGGGGAACAGCTTTGGTCAGTAGAAGGATATAACGCATTGTGGGATGAAGCCACTTTAATCGAGCGGGCGCGTCAAGGCGATGAGATGGCCTTTACCGCGATTTACGAGCGTTACGAAAAACCAATTTACGCTTTTATCTACCGCTTAATGGGCAACCCCGATGATGCGTTTGATTTGACTCAGGAAGTGTTTGTTAAAGCTTACAAGGCTCTGGCAAAAACCTCCCTCGACTTGAATTTATCAGCCTGGTTACACCGAATCGCCTCCAACGCCTGTATGGATGTGTTGCGCCGCCGCAAAATCGTAAAATGGCTGCCCTGGGATCCTGCCGAACATGCCAACATCACCCCCGCCACCGAAAGCGATGAACCCGAATATTATCTCCAACAGCGAGAGACTCGCCATCAGGTTCAACTGGTTTTGAACAAAATGAGCGAGAAATATCGCCTCTGTCTAGTGTTGCGCGAGTATCAGGAGATGAGTTGCGATGAAATTGCCGATGTTATTGGGGTATCACGGGCGGCGGTAAAGTCGCTATTATTCCGGGCGCGGGAACAGTTTCGCGAGATTTACACCAATATGGAGCAGCGCGGCTGGCAAACCACCACTACTACCTCTAAACTGAAGAAAGGGGGGCAACGCTAATGGATACTAATTGTAAACGTTGTCAGCCTTTATTATCAGCTTTAGTAGACAACCAGGTCAGCGAGCAGGAAAATCAATTTATCCGCCAGCATTTGCAAACCTGTCAGGATTGTCGGGCAGCTTTGGAATCTTATCAGGGTATTCGAGCCCAATTCCGCAAACTGAGTTTGCCAACTCCGCCACCAGAATTACGGCGGGCGGTTTTTGCCCAGGTGCGCGGCGGAGCGGCTCCAACCTCTTTGCGCCGACGGACGAGTGGGGTTTTGCGCCCGGTTTTTGGCTTTGGTAGCGCGGCTATTGGCTTAGCGGGGCTGGCAATTATTGTGTTAAGTGCCATGCTGATTTTTTCGTTCCTTAGTCGGCAGAATCCCTACGCGGTGGCTGACATTAATGCCACCAGTCAGGGCATTACCATTACTTTTACTCAGGATATTGACCAGCAAGCTATTCAGCAAAAAGGCACGGAACTTTTTGGAGCTACCGATGCCCAAAACAACCCGATTGAATATGATGTGCAAATAATTGACGCGCATACCGTGCGATTATCGCCCAAAGAACCTCTAGCCCCCGGCGAACAGGTACAGGTTGAGGTTAAGCAGCAAACGCCGAATAAAGACGGCAAGCAGTTACAACAACCCGTAAAACAAACCAAACAGGTTGCCCCGGCGACCCCTACGGCTACGATTAAACCGAAACCCACCAACACGTCCACCACCGAGGCCAAAACCACTACAATCATCGCTACGGTTACGCCAACGGTATCAAATACACCGATTATAACCGCCAGTGTTACGCCGACAGTTACGACAGTTGTTAGTGGCACGCCCACCCTCACCAGCACTACTACTGTTGGAAGTGGTGCGACCCCAACCGTGCCGCCAGCTGCCACCACCACAATTGCGCCGCCTGTGACCACTGTACTTGTCCCAACCACAACTAGCACAACAACTACGGTAGCGACCACCACTGCGGCGACCCCTACCGATACGCCTACGCCTGAGCCAACGGCAACCGCAACCCCTACCAGCGCGCCCACGCCAACGGCTACCAGCACGCCTAGCCCGTCCCCTACGCCAAGCTGTACGATTGTCGCTATAAGGGGTTTTGGCAAGCTTTTAAGCGAAAACCCGGATATTGCCTCTCGCATCGGCTGCCCAACCACGCCCGAAGCCAATGCCTTGATAGCTTATCAGTCTTACGAGCGCGGGTTTATGTTATTCGATAGCGGTCAAATATATGTGGTAAGCAATAGCGGGACATGGCGGGTGTTCAGTGATACTTTTGTTACGCCCACACCCGCCCCAACGGTAGGAGCGGGTACGCCAACCCCACCGCCACCACCTACCCCCAATAATTTCGGCTGTTCAATCACCCCAATTAACGGCTTTGGCAAGTTGTGGCGCGAAAATAATTCCATTCGCGACTTGCTAGGCTGTGCCAGAGCCACCGAAACCAGTAGCAGTGGGGCGGCAAATCAGGGCTATGTGAACGGTAAGATGTATTTCAACCCCGTTGATAGTCAGGGTCGCCGGATTTATATATTCTATAACGGCGGGAGTTACGCTAATTACCCCGATACTTTTGGGGGATAACCTGAAATCGAAAATCGAAAATCGGGGGCAGGCTAAGAAACCCTCACCCTACCCTCTCCCTTTTTAAGGGAGAGGAAATAAAAATCCCTTTCTATAAAATATATCCCCCCTTCCACTTTAGGGAAGGGGGTTAGGTCAAATCATTCCTGAATAGCTGAAACAAAACCCAACCTTGTGCTGTCTAACCATTCACTCGAAGGTTCGATTCTGAATAAAGACAAGGAGTAATGAGTTAATGGCTAAAGATAAAGGTTTTGGCTCGTTTCAGGAAAGCGATAGTTACTGGCCGCCCGCCGACCAATCCAGTGAGGCCCGTTATCAACCACCGACTGGTTACAATTCGTCTCCGTCTTCAATCTGGACGGATTCGGCTTCTATTTCTCCCCAGGTGCTTAAACGCGCCGAAGCCCGCGTAAAAGCGCAGCGACATTTTTACAAGCACCTCTTTTTGTATCTGGCGATAGTTGCGGCTATGTGGATTTTTGGTATCGCCACCTTAATCGCTAATTACCCGAATCCCAAAATGGCTTCGATTTTTATACCACTTTTTATTACGGTGGTAGGGGGCTTGCGGGTGGCCTGGGACTTTTTTAATACCTTCATTTGGGAACTGAAAACTTACGAGGAGCGGGTGCTGAATGAGGCCCACAAACTAGTAAATTAACCTGTTTAAATCCTTTTTAGCCTGTACCTAAACTTAGTGCTGTCAAAAAAAAGGGGTTTCCTAATCTGGTCGGTAAAATTTGCCCACCAGTTTCAGGCTGGCTTCCCACAAAGCTTGTTGCATCTGGGGATTCTGAGCGTAGGCAGCGGCTTCTATTACTTTGGAACCTTTGAAAAATTTGCCGCTTTGACCCTCAATTTCGGGGGAAGTTGCCAGATAAACAACGGCAGGGGCGGCCTTTTCAGGCGGGGCGGAAACCAGATTTAATAGCCCACGCATAATGGCAGGCATTTCGCCCAGCAAGGTTGACTTAACCAGCCCCGGATGCAACACATTACAGGTTACGCCTGTACCTTCTAACTGGCGGGCTAGTTGAAAGGTAAACAACAGGTTAGCCATTTTGGAAGCCCCAAAGGCGTTTAGAGCCTGGAATTTTACCTCGCCCTGCAAATCCTCAAAATTCAGGTGGTTGGTGGCGGGGGCCGAGATATTAATTATGCGGGCTGAGTTACTCTTTTTTAGCGGGCCTAGTAACAAATTGGTCAAAAGGAACGGGCCTAAATGGTTGGTAGCAAACATTGTTTCCAAGCTATCTACGGTCAAAGTGCGTTGCTTTTTGAAAATAGCCGCGTTATTAATCAAAACATCCAGTCGCCCATAGTTTTGCTGAAATTGCTGGGCTGCCTTGTAAACCGACTCCTGACTCGAAAGGTCAACCAGCAGCATTTCCAGGCTATTGTTACCAGAGGTATTTTTAATCTCAGCCAGCGCAGCCTCACCTCTGGCTTTATTCCGGCAAGCCATAATTACAGTTGCTCCCTGATTTGCCAGTATTTGGGTGGTCGCTTTGCCCAGGCCAGAGGTCGGGCCTGTTACCATGAAAGTTTTGGCTTTTAGGTCAGTAGTCATTTTGCACCCGAAACCTTTTTGTAGTTTTTTACGTACCTCAAACAGCTTTATGAAATAGTATACCTAATAAAAGAGGGTTATAACTGTTCATAAGGACGGTTCTTGAAAAGCCTCACCTGTACTTTTGGACATTAGAGGCTTGACAATCATTGTGAAGATTGGTACAAATATTTTCTATAAGGGCTTTTAATTAATCACCTGTTAATATCACAGAGGGCTTCAAAGGTGGGTAAAAACAAAGTCGAAAAGACCGAAGTTCCAAAAACCGCCAAAGTTTTCGCTCAAACTGGACGAGGCGAATGGCTTGCGTTGGGGTGTATTCTCAACGGTAGTCCATTATAACAATTGGCGGGGCTGGCTTTATTTCACGCCCGTCAAGCCTTTTCACCGTCTGGTTGTGCCAAGCATGCTCCGAAATATGGTTCTAAACTGACTATTGAAAACCTTTTAAATGTTCAGTGACAAACCTTTGCATGATTTGATAAAATGTAGCTGTAAAAGTAGTGGAGATTAGTTTCTGGATTGTAAAGTGCTTTCTTATAATTTCTGCCCACCCTTAATCCCTATGGGAAGGGTCTGGCAAGAAGCCAACTCAGCACTCCTTTAGAAAGGGAGAGTTTAAAAATGACTATCGAGTGTACGCAATGCCATCATAAGAACCCGGACGATGCCGAGTTTTGTGAAAATTGCGGGGCGCAGTTGCCCCTGGCAGTACCTGCCGGAGTAGCCGTAGCTGCATCCTCAGCCCCGGTTGCCCCGACCCGCGCCCCGGATAATCTGGTTTGCCCTAATTGCAAAGCCCCCTATACTGTTGGCGATATTTTTTGTTTTAACTGTGGCTTTGACCTGACTAAGCTCCCGGCTGTCCCGGTGAATGTAGCCGCCCCCGTCGCACCAGCCCAGGTAACTGGCGTTAACCCGCTGGCCCAGCCACCAGTGTCCCAGCCAGATGGTATTAGCTCGGACGATTTCGATTCACTGTTAGCCAGTGGTGCGCCCGTCCCGGTTACGCCGCCGCCCGCCCCGGTTGTGGCTGTACCACCAACCCCGATTGCTCCGGCTATCCAGCCCGTTGGTGGATTTAGTGCGCCAGCACAACCAGCCCCGGTAGCGGCCCCGGTTGTGCCTAATAATATGACGCTGAATGTCAGTGGGCCTTACGGGCCAGATACTATTGAATACAAGGGCCGTGAATTGCTGTTAGGGCGGCAGGATGTTAAAACCCGCGTTTTCCCCGATGTGAATCTGGATGATGGAGCAAGCTCGCGCCGTCACCTCTCAATCTGGAAAGAAACGGCGGATGGCTTTTTCTACGCTCAGGATTTGGAAAGCTCTAATGGCACTTACCTGAACGACCTAGAAATGCCAACAGGCGACCCGGTGCAACTCAAAGATGGAGACGTTATTAAAATAGGCACTCGCTACAATATCAAAATCAACATCAGCTAAATATGAGCGATTTTTTTGGCACGGGGAAAAAGGAAGGGCAAGACCGGGCTAAAGCGGTCAGCCAACGCCGTAGTATGGCGATGACTATGACAACCGACCTGGACTCGGAACTGGCGGAGGTGCGGGTCACCCTGGAACTGGACGCGCCAACCTACCAACCCAGCGACCTGGAAAGCATCAAGAAGCCTTTTTCCCAGGCCCAACGCTTGATGGATGAGATTTACGCCGAGGTAAATCTAATTATGGGCCAGACTATCCCCGACCGTCTGGCCGACGCACAAGCCTACGAGCTTGTCCAGCCTGCCCTGCGTATCGAAAGTAAGGCAGTGGAGTTGCGGAATTGGCTCCAACGCACTCGCGAGGTTAAAGCTAAACTTGACCGCCCCAGAGCCGAGATTAAAAATAGCCTGACCATGGCTGACCGCAAACGCCTCAGTGCCGAGGCCGAGTTGTCCCAGGCTCATAATTTGGTAGACCAAATGAAAGAGGCGCGGGCCGAAAATTATCCCCAGGCCAGTGCCGCCCTCCTGACTGCCGAGCGCGAGATTTCCGCCGCCAGCACGATGGTTAACGCCGCTCAGCAAGCGGTATTGCGGAATGCCTATCGCGAGGCTTTAGACCTTACTCAACGAGCCGCTTCAATGTTTGATTCGGGCTTAAATAAGCTAGGGACGGTTAAACTGGCGGGGCGGGATTTCGAGCGGGCGGCAGATACGGCGGACGATATGTTGCAAAAAGCTCTTAACCGCTTGCAAGAAGCCAAAACCGAGCTAACCGACCGAGCGGCTATCCTGAGTGCTGACCCCAACACCTACTTCAGCGCGGCAGTGCAACGAATTGGTGCGGCGCGGCGGGCTTTTAAGGCCACCCCACCCCACGCTATGACATGCTATCGGCTGGCGAACGAGGCTATTACTCTGATTGATGAAGCTCTGGAGCGCGCCCGTGAAGAAGTACGTCGGCTGCGAGATGGTCGGATTGAGGCCCGTAGCCTGTT
>Ga0209512_1002201_pt1 | contig 21437 bp, 23 predicted proteins | sample frozenSSSSmetaG_FD_184142 | JGI IMG/M metagenome (GOLD analysis project Ga0209512, IMG submission 184142) | Glacier valley bacterial and archeal communities from Borup Fiord, Nunavut, Canada, to study Microbial Dark Matter (Phase II) -... | ecosystem: Environmental > Aquatic > Freshwater > Ice >...
CCTTTGAGCCAGCCTTGCACGGCGCTTTGCTCTGAAAATTCCAGCTCATCTACGCGCACGAAACGCTTTTTCTTCCAGTCCTCCTGGCTCAACGCCACCAGCCGGTTGTCCTTGAGTGCCGCTATGAAGTGCTTGCCCCGGCTCGTGATGAAATCAAAGTTCTCCTCGGAGGAGAACCAGCTGTCCATCAGCACGAAATGAAATTGCAAGGCGTTTTGCAAGCAGGCATGGATCATCTCGCGCATCATTTCGTTTTTGGTCTTCTCGCTTTTGCGCTTGACCTGGCGGGTCACCATGTCGCATTGGAGCGGCTTTTGCACCAACTCAAACGCCACCGGAATCGACCTGCCGTTGCAGTGGTACAGCGCGTTGAGCAGGTTGATCCCTTTGACCGTGCGACCATTGCAATGGTCGTAATGCCAACAGATCAAATCGCTCTCGTCCGTCCACGCCTTCTCCTGAATCGTGTCGTCAAAAATTAGCACACCTTGGGCAGTCTGCACTTCTCGAACCATCGCCTTGACTTGCCGCCACAAGTCCTTGGACGTGTAGTCTTGCCTGGATAAAAACCGCGTAATCTGGTCATGGCTGACATCGCCCTGCACCATGGCCGACAGCCCTGTCGCTGTCGTCGCTCCAAAGCTGCTCAGCAAGTAGTCCGTGTACAACTCCAGTTCAGAATTTTTCATGCGCGTAGGCTAACAGGCGGGCTGCTGCGTAAGGTCAGTTACCTAAGTTGAACTGCGTCAAAAGTTGCATTGCCTCGATGCTTCCTCTGCTGCGTTCGTCAGCACCGACTTATGCGGGCTGACTCAAAAAATACCCTCAAGCCCGTGAATTGAGAAGTCCGTGTATCGGCATGGCCTCAAGCGCCAAGGGAAAAGCGCTCATCGTTGTATGAAGCGGCCTCAGTGATCAACACCTCGGCTGAAATACCGAGCCCCTTGTTGAGCCGCCGAATCATCGCTAGGGTAAGCGGCCGTTTGCGGTTCAGAACTTCATAGACACGGTTAGTCTTGCCAATCATGGGCTCCAGATCCTTGATGGCCAAGCCGTTTTGCTCCATCCGAAATTTGATGGCCTCGATAGGATCGGGCGGAAGCATCGCAAAATTCCTGCCCTCGTAGGCTTGCGCCAGTGTCGCCAGAATGTCCAGGCGATCCCCTTGCGGCGTACCCATATCTGGGTCGCTGTCCATGAGGACTGAAATCTCGCGGAGAGTTGCTTTGTAGTCCTGTTCAGTGCGGATGGGTTGAATTTCCATAAAGAACCTCTAGGCCATTTAGGCCATTTCAATGGTTTGAGCGTCGACGGCATCGTACTCTTTGTGCGTGCCAATGAATTTCACATAAGCAATCTGAAGTTTGTACGAGAGCGACACGATCAGCCGGTAGTCGTTGCCTTTGATATTGAACACGACGCGTCTATTTTTCAAAATGCTCGCGCTTCTGTAGTGAGCTTTGATATCTGCGGGTTGCATCCAGACTGCTTTACTGGCCTCTTCGTACCAAGCCTTCAGTGGCTCTTCGGCATCTGGATGCTTTTCCCAGAATTGACGAAGAACGGGGATGGCAATAACACGCATGATCAATTATAGTCCCATTTTGGGACTAGATCAAGGGAATTGAAAAGCAAAACACCCCTGAGGCTCATCAGCGCATCAAAGACAGCGCTCTATTTGCCTCCAAAACCGCTGAGTCAAAAGGTCGTAGACGACAAAACGTCGCCGCCTACTGCAGCCTTTAACCTTCCAGCAATGCCACAAGCTGCACTTGGGAAAGATCAGCCTCGAACTCCTGGCCATCGTCGTCGTATTTCAACCAGGCAAAGCCTTCGGCGGGTGGACGCCTATTCAAGATCAAGCGGGCAACGCGGTCGTCGTGAAGCACCTGCACGATAGCTTTTTTGAGCTTGTCCGAATTGCTGGTCTTGTCTTCCTTCTTCACGCTATCGCTACTAACTGGGACTTCATCAGCAGCCACTGCCCTACCGCCAGTAGTATCGTGAGCGCTATCGTCGCCCTGCTCGTGCATCCGCTTGTCATCCAGAAATTCGCGCAGCAGCTTGACCGATCCACGCGTGATCTCCTGGTTCTCATCGTTCACCCAGGTGCCCACTTCCTGCGGCTTCTTCTTGAAGGCCGTCACCAGTTCATTGACCACCGTGACATCCTTGAGCCGGCCCGAGTTGAACGCCTGGGCAATCGCGTCCGGCAGGTCTAGCAAGGTGACGTGCTGGGTCACAAAGGCCGGTGACTTCCCGATGGCCTTGGCGATCTCGCCCTTCTTGATGCCCTTGGCCAGTTCGCGGCCGATGTAGTCCGCAATCTCACGCGCCGTCAGCTCATTGCGCTGCAGGTTCTCGATGACCTGGTCGGCTTCGTTGTAGTCGTTGTCAATGAACGCGGGAATGGCGGTCTTGCCGGCCACCCTGGAGGCCCGAAAGCGCCGAGCGCCGTGGTTGATGATGTAGCGGCCAGGCGCAGCCTGGCTATCGCGCACAGAAATAGGCGACTTCACACCACGCGGGCGGATTGTCACCGCCAGCTCCTCAATACTCTCACGCATAAAACCCGGGTTGTTGGCCGTCCTCGGCTGATGGGGATCTTCATCAATCAGCGCCAGTTCCAGCAGCAGCGGGCCACCCGCCCGCGCAGCAGCGCCAGGCGCATCCAGGAGCGCAGAAAGATCGCCCATGCTGTCCAGGGCCGGTTCGGACCGGTGCGGCTTGCCTGCATTAGCCTTGGCAGGCCTGACTGGCGTTTTATTCGTTGCGCTACTCATGCTTGCATCTCCATCTTTTCTTGATCGTAGGTAGCCAGCGCGCAAAATCCCCGAGCCGCTTTGCGAGCCAGGGTCTTTTGTTGTGCTGTTACCAGGGTCTTCATGTATTCGGTTCTCGTTTCCTGGCCGCCTCCTGGGCCCATTTCTTCACAATGAACGCCTGATGTGCCGGCAGCACGGCGCACACCCGCTCGTACCCTTGGGGTAAATTCTTCGCCGCATACGCGGCCCACACCCGATGGACGGCCTGTGACACGGCGCCCTTGGACAGGCCAAGAGAAGCGACGAACGACGCTTGCGGCTGGCCGATGACCAGCACGCCATGCGCGATGGCGATCGTCTGCGGGCCCACCGCCAAGCCCTTGATGCAAGCCTGAAACTGGGCTTGCGATAGCCGTTTCTTCATGAATTTCACCCAGTCTTCAATACCTGCGCGCCTTTGCTTACAACATGTCGACATCAGCCAGACACCCAACTACTCAGTTTAATTTATTTTAACTTGATTAGCTAAACTTTTGAAGCCTGTAAAGCGCTTTAGCGGCTAAAGATCAGATGCCTTTTGGCTTGTAGAGCGAAACAAAACAAGTGAGCGCTGTCAGTGCCGCAAAGTGGAGAAGAAAATCCCAGCCGGCATAAACACGCGGTGTCTCCCAGTGATAGATCATGCGCACCAACTGAAGTGCGCAATCGAACGAGATCACCCACTTCAGAATCGGCCACACCAGGACGGTGACGACCCACACGCCCTTTAGAACGCCAGCCGTAAGACCTGGCGATTTCACTGTTGGGATCGCGATTGAGATGGCGGCTTTCGACCTTTCCTGATCGGGTGAACGGGCGCGCTTCGAAAATTTGAGGAGGTTCGGCATGGCTTGATCCTTTCAGCTTTCCAGATTCAATCGAGCGCGCAGCCGTCTGCGCCTGGGCTTGTGCGCTCGGGCGAGCCAGTACCTGTGCCAAACACCCCGGCAAAATCCGGGTGTTTCTTTTTGTAGCGTCAGCCTTGCGCGTCCCACTTCAGCTCAGCATTTTGATCCCTGCGAATCCCAAACATGGCCTCGCCACCAAGACCGAAAGCTGCTCGATCAACAGCACCATAGGTGCCATTTTCATCAGAACGGCGCCGTTTTTACCCGAGGAAAAGGCTTGGCCCGCTAACAGACTCCAAAGTAAATGTCTGTAAGTTGAATTGCTTATTCAAACACTTCACTTGCGCAGGTAAGATCAACGATAAAGTAGGATTTATTGACGCCCCCACCAGTCATTCTTTTGGGAAATGTCTTTTGTTTAGCTAAATAAAAATCCATTATTAAGAACTTTAGCGGCTAAAATTTTCGGCTGCACAACAAGGCAAGCGCCTCACCGTGTACTACTACGAGATTCTCTTTACGAACGTCTTGCGCCTGCTTGATGAACAGAGCATGACAAAAAATGAACTTGCCGACAAGGCCGGCATTTCCATCTCTTTTCTTTCAGATTTGACCACCGGCAAGGCCAATCCATCCCTCAAGATCATGGAATCCATTGCCGAGGCACTGGAAACGCCGCTCCCGACATTGCTTGAACTGACCGACCTGGACCAAGCCACGCTCGACACACTGGCGGGCGGCCATGCTCCACGAAGTCTTCCCCAGGGTTTTGTGCGCGCCTCGGCCGTCCTGACCGACTTCCAGGCCTATACCGTGCGGCAATGGGATGCGGAAAACCGCAAGCACCTTAAAAGCAAAAAGGCCAAGGCTACCAGGATGACCAAGATGACCAAGATGACCACAATGGGCTGACGCCCGACAAGCGCTTTAGCCGCTAAATCGGCCAAAGCTACCTGACTCTGGCATGCAAGGTGCCAGATTTTCGCCGACAAGGCGAAAGCATTCGATCCCGTCCTCCACGTAAAACATCCGTTTCGCTACCAGCAGCGACGGCGCTGACTTCGCCGATGGCGAACCATTCAAACTGTTACCCGGATTATTAATTCGGTATATCCATTGCGTTATAGAATGCAACGGAATACCTACCGGAGGGATGCAGCAGATGAGCGAACTGGAAGACAGCTTTTCAAGCGTGAAAGACCGGGCCAAGAAAAAGCTCGAGCGGGATATGGGACCCTTGCTCATGACCGCGCTGAACGATCCCAGGACCGTTGAGCTCATGCTCAATGCCGATGGCAAGCTGTGGCAGGAGCGCCTTGGCGAGGCCATGCAATGCATCGGCACTCTGCGTCCTGCGCAGGCAGAAGCCATCATCAAGACGGTGGCCGGTTTTCACAGCAAGGAAGTCACCCGCATCAAGCCGATCATCGAAGGGGAGTTTCCCATTGACGGTTCACGCTTTGCCGGCCAGCTCCCGCCGATTGTGCCAAGTCCCACCTTTGCCATCCGCAAGCGAGCCATCGCCATCTTCACGCTGGAGCAGTACGTTGAGGCCGCCATCATGAGCGCCTCGCAGTATGCAGCGCTCAAGGCTGCCGTCAAGCGTCACCGCAACATTCTGGTGATCGGCGGCACCGGCTCAGGCAAGACCACCCTGGTCAACGCCATCATCCATGAAATGGTGCGGTGCAACCCGACGGAACGCATTTGCATCATTGAAGACACCGGCGAAATCCAGTGCGCCGCCGACAACTTCGTGCAGTACCACACCTCGCTCGATGTGCCGATGACAGCCTTGCTCAAGGTAATCCTGCGCATGCGGCCCGACCGCATCCTGGTGGGCGAGGTGCGCGGGGCCGAGGCGCTGGATTTGCTCGATGCATGGAACACCGGTCATGAAGGGGGCGCGGCCACGCTGCACGCCAACAATGCGGCCGCTGGCCTGTCTCGCCTGAAATCCCTGATCACCCGCCATGAATCGGCGCCATCCGATATTGAACCGCTGATCGGCGAGGTGGTTCATGTCGTGGTTCATATCGCCCGCACCCTTGAAGGCCGCCGCGTCCAGGAAATCCTGGAAATCTCTGGCTATGTGGACGGCCGCTACCTCACCAAAACCCTGTAAGGAGCTCTTCAATGCCAACCAGTTTGTCCCGACATCCCCTTCATCGCCGTTTCGCTTTTACCTCCCAGACCTCGTCGCCTCCCTCTACCTCCGCGACCTCTTGTACCTCGACCTTGACTGTCTCCCGCCAGGCCAGGTTATTCATCGGCATGCTCCTACTGCTGGCGATCCTCCTTTTGGCGCCGCACTCCGCATTCGCCTCGGAAGGCACGGGCGGCTCGCTGCCTTATGAATCCTGGCTGGTCAACCTGCGCAATTCCGTCACCGGCCCGGTGGCCTTTGCGCTGTCGATCATCGGCATCGTGATCGCGGGCGGTGTGCTGATTTTCGGGGGCGACCTCAACGGCTTTTTTCGCACCCTGATTTTCCTGACCTTGGTGATGGCGCTGCTGGTCGGCGCGCAAAACGTGATGAGCACCTTCTTTGGCCGTGGCGCTGAAATAGCCGCCTTCAGTGACCTTGATGAGGCTGCAGTGCTGAACCCGATCCAGGCCGCAGCGGTGGCCGGCAACCTCCGCTGGGCATGACGATGGCGCTGCGCACGATTCCCATTCGGCGCGCCGGCAACCGCGACAACCTGTTCATGGGCGGGGATCGCGAGCTGGTGATGTTCTCGGGCCTGATGGCCTTTGCATTGATCTTCAGCGCGCAGGAACTCAGGGCGACGGTAATCGGATTGCTGCTGTGGTTCGGCGCATTGTTCGCGTGCCGGCTCATGGCGAAGTCCGATCCCAAGCTGCGCCGGGTATACCTGCGCAGCCGCAGGTACCAGCGGTACTACCCAGCGCGCAGCACCCCGTTCCGAGTGAACCCGAACAGCCAGGCAAGGCACTACCAATGATCGCATCCATCGCCATCGTCCTTGCAGCCCTGGGCATCTTGATGCTGCTCGTCCTTTATTCGCGCATCCGCGCCGCCCACCATGAAGGGGAGCTCAAAAAGCACCGTTCCAGGACAGCCGGTTTCGCCGACCTGCTCAACTACGCCGCCGTGGTCGATGACGGCGTGATTGTGGGCAAGAACGGCTCGTTCATGGCCGCCTGGCTCTATCAGGGCGACGACAACGCCAGCAGCACCGAGCCGCAGCGGGAAATGGTGTCGTTTCGGATCAACCAGGCCCTCTCAAGCCTGGGCAACGGCTGGATGGTGCATGTCGATGCGGTGCGCCGACCCGCGCCCGGCTACTCGGACAAGGGAGTTTCGCATTTCCCGGACCCGGTGTCGGCGGCAATTGATGAAGAACGGCGGCGGCTGTTTGAGCAACTCGGCACGATGTACGAAGGCTATTTCGTCCTGAGCCTGACGTACTTTCCTGCGCTGCTGGCGCAGCGCAAGTTCGTCGAGATGATGTTTGATGACGATGCCGCAGCGCTAGATCACAAAGCCCAGACGCAAGGCCTGATCGACTACTTCAAACGCGAATGCGTCAGCATCGAGTCGCGTCTGTCCTCGGCCGTGAAACTGTCCCGCCTGCAGGGCAAAGAGGTGGTCAATGAGGACGACTCGCGCGTCACCCATGATGAATTTTTGCGCTGGCTGCAGTTTTGCTGCACCGGATTGAGTCATCCAGTGATTCTGCCGAGCAATCCGATGTACCTCGATGCGCTCATTGGCGGCCAGGAAATGTGGAGCGGGGTTGTGCCCAAGATCGGGCGCAAGTTCGTCCAGGCCGTTGCCATTGAAGGCTTTCCCCTGGAATCAACACCCGGCATTTTGACGGCCCTCGGTGAGCAGCCCTGCGAATACCGCTGGTCGTCGCGATTCATCTTCATGGACCCCCACGAAGCCGTCGCACATCTGGACAAGTTCCGCAAGAAGTGGAAGCAAAAAATCCGTGGCTTCTTCGACCAGGTGTTCAACACCCACACGGGCAGCGTTGACCAAGACGCGATATCGATGGTGCTTGACGCCGAATCGGCGATGGCAGAGGTTAACAGCGGTCTAGTCGCGCAAGGCTATTACACCAGTGTCGTGATCCTGATGGACGAAGACCGGACCAGGCTTGAGACGTCGGCACGCCAGCTTGAAAAGGCGATCAACCGGCTGGGCTTTGCGGCGCGCATCGAGTCGATCAACACGCTCGATGCCTTCTTGGGCTCCCTGCCCGGCCATGGGGTCGAAAACGTGCGCCGGCCGCTCATCAACACGCTGAACCTGGCCGACCTGCTGCCAACCAGCACCATCTGGACGGGCCAGAGCCAGGCACCGTGTCCGATGTACCCTCCCCTGGCGCCTGCGCTCATGCAGGGCGTAACGCATGGCGCCACCCCGTTTCGGCTGAACCTGCATGTGCGCGACCTGGGGCACACCTTCATGTTCGGCCCCACGGGTGCGGGCAAATCGACGCACCTGGCCCTGATCGCAGCCCAGCTGCGGCGCTACCAGGGTATGTCGATTTTTGCCTTCGACAAGGGGATGTCGATCTACCCGCTGGCCAAAGCCACCGGCGGCAGGCATTTCACCGTCGCCGCTGACGATGAAAAATTAGCGTTTTGCCCGCTCCAGTTCCTGGAGACGAAAAGCGATCGGGCCTGGGCGATGGAATGGATTGACACGATCCTGCTCCTGAACGCAGTCGAAACAACCCCCAGGCAGCGCAACGAGATTGGCAACGCCATCATGAGCATGCATGCCAGCGGTGCTCGCACGCTGTCGGAGTTCTCGGTGACGATCCAGGACGAAACCATCCGCGACGCCATCAGGCAGTACACGGTGGACGGCACGATGGGCCACCTGCTCGATGCCGAGGAAGACGGTTTGCTGCTGTCGGACTTCACCGTTTTTGAAATCGAAGAGCTCATGAACATGGGTGAGAAGTATGCGCTGCCGACGCTGCTGTATTTGTTTCGCCGGATCGAGCGCGCCCTACACGGCCAGCCGGCCGTCATCATCCTGGACGAAGCCTGGGTGATGCTCGGGCACCCGGCATTTCGCGCCAAGATCCGGGAGTGGCTCAAGGTCTTGCGCAAGGCGAACTGCCTGGTACTCATGGCCACGCAAAGCCTGTCGGATGCGACCAACAGCGGCATCCTCGACGTGATCCTGGAGTCGACTGCCACCAAGATCTTCCTGCCCAACGTCTATGCCCGTGATGAAGATGCGGCAGCGCTCTATCGCCGCATGGGTCTGAATACCCGGCAGATCGAGATTCTGGCAACCGCCATCACCAAGCGCCAGTACTACTACGTCTCGGAAAACGGACGCCGTCTTTATGACCTGGCCTTGGGGCCCCTGGCGCTGGCCTTTGTCGGCGCGTCGGACAAGGAATCGATCGCCACCATCAAAGCCCTGGAGCACAAGTTCGGGGATGGCTGGGTGCAGCACTGGCTAGCAAGCCGGGGATTGAACCTCAACGACTATGGAGTAGCAGCATGAACTCGAGCACGAGCATCCGCGCAACGATCAAGGCCATGATCGGCAAGAAGCAGGTCAGCAGCGGTATAGATCGCATAGACCGAAGCCATGACGCGCTGGCCGGCCCCTCCTTTGCAGCGGAGAACGAAAACCCCTACCTGGCCGCTCGCCGCACCTGGAACGATCAGAGCGCTGCCAATATTGCCAGCCGCCAGATGTGGCAGCTGCTGGGAATTTTGTCGCTGATGATTGCTCTGGCCGGGGTTGGCGGAATGGTCTACATCGGCAGCCAGTCCAAGTTCGTTCCCTATGTGGTCGAGGTCGACAAGCTCGGACAAGCCGCCGCCGTGGCGCCGGCGCAGCGCGCCGCCACTGTCGACGCCCGCGTGGTCCATGCCGCGGTGGCTTCATTTGTTGCCGACATCCGGATGGTCACGCCCGACATTGCCCTGCAGCGCAAGGCGGTGTTCCGGCTGTATTCGATGCTGTCGGCCCCTGATGCGTCAACTGCCAAAGCCAACGAGTGGCTCAACGGCACGCTTGAGAGCAGCCCGTTCAAACGCGCGGTCAAGGAAACGGTCAGCACAGAAATCGTGTCGGTCATTCCGCAGACCGGCGAGACCTGGCAGGTCGATTGGATCGAAACCGTTCGCGACCGCCAGGGCGTAGCCATTGGCCTGCCTTTCAGGATGCGCGCCCTGGTCACGGTGTACACCGTGGCTCCTACCGCGCAAACCACGGAAGAACACATGCGCAACAACCCGCTGGGCATCTATGTCCGCGATTTTTCCTGGTCAAAACAAGTTTAAAAATTTAAGAGGCCCGCTCCATGCAAAAGCAATTCCAAGCACTTCTTGCCATCCTCTTGGGCGCGGTGCCCATTCTCGCTCTTGCCGCCGGTACCAACCCGGCAGATGCTTACTTTAGTGCGCCCAATCCGACATTGACGCCGCAAGAAAAGGCAGCCGTGGCCATTGCCCAAAAATGGCAAGCGGCCAGCGCCACCGGGATCAAGCCGGTGGCCGGCCCCGGTGGCTATGTACGTTTCATCTATGGCGCACAGCCCATCACGGTGGTGTGCGCCGTGCTGCAAGTGTGCGATGTGGAGTTGCAGCCAGGCGAGAAGGTCAACAACCTCAACGTAGGGGATCCCCGTTTTACGGTCGAGCCCGCCATCAGCGGCGTTGGCGCTGCCGAAGTCCAGCACCTCATCATCAAGCCGCTCGATGTGGGCTTGGCGACCTCGCTGGTCGTCACCACCAATCGCCGCACCTATCACCTTCGCCTGCGCTCGCACCGAACGCAGTTCATGCCGCGCGTGGGGTTCACCTACCCCGAAGATGCGCTGGCCAAGTGGGATGCGATCAAAACGCGCGAAGGCAAGGAAAAGCAGGAACGCACGATTCCCACCACCGGCGAGTACCTGGGCGACCTGAGTTTTTCTTATGAGGTGTCCGGCTCGGCTGCCTGGAAGCCGGTACGGGTGTACAACGACGGCAGCAAAACCATCATTCAGATGCCCAGCGTGATGGCCCAGACCGAAGCACCCACGCTGCTGCTGGTGCGCAAGGAGGGCGGCCTCTTGACCGAGGATGAAACGGCCATCGTCAACTACCGGGTGCAAGGCGACCGCTACATCGTTGACGCGGTTTTTGACAAGGCCATCTTGATCGCTGGCGTCGGTAGCAGCCAGGACCGCGTCACTATCGTCAGGGGGAAGTGAGTCATGCGCAAGTTTGCTTTGCTGGTACTGCTTGCTGTGCTCCTGCTCGGCCTGGCCGGTTGCGCGTCCACGGCCTCGCCCTACGGCAGCTTCATTCAAAAGCCCTTGCCCGTCCACGACAGGGCAATTGCCGATGACGCCGTCAAGCAACTCGCGGTGCTGTATCCACCGGCCCGCACCCGGTTTGATCTGCAACACGCTACGCCGGATTTCTTTGGCACGTATCTGGTCGAGTCCCTGCGCGCCAAGGGCTACGCCGTCCTGGAGTTCAAGCCTGGATCCCAGGCGCAGGCGGTCATGGCCGCTAACGCAGCGTCTTCCGCAACACCATCACCTTCGGGCTTACCCCTGTCCTACCTGCTGGACCAGGGCCAAGGCTCCGACCTGTACCGGCTCACGCTGCTCATCAACCGGCAGCAATCGCTCACTCGCGCCTATCAGGTTCAGGGAGGCACAATAAACCCGGCCGGCTACTGGGTTCGCAAGGAGTAATTGACCATGGACACCACTGCGCAAGATCCCATGTCACCCGACGCATCGCCTGGCGAAATGTCGAATCATGTAGGCGTTCGCCGCGTCAACAACATGCCAATGTTCATCGTCGGCGGCCTGATGAGTGTTTTTCTGGTCGTGATGGTGTTGGTGGCAGTAGATCGCGCCGAAAAGCAAAACCGCCCAGCCGAGGAAAAAGAGGGAAAGGCCGGCAGTACCAGCCTCTTTGCCCAGGAAATCACGGGCGACCAGCTGGGCGGCATCATCCAGGCGCAGGGCGCGGCCCAGCTGGAGGTGCCACGAGTGCCAGGGGCCATTGCGATTGCCCGGCCGGACAACCTCGATGCCCCACCCACACCGCCCTCTTCCTCCCATTCACAGAACCAGGAACTGCAACGCAACTCGCAAAACGATGAATTGACCCGTTTGCGCCAGCTCAAAATGCAGCAGCTCGAAGAAGCCATCAAAGCCAAAACAAGCGTGAACGCGACAGCGCCCCGAAGTGCCGGTTCAACGGGTGCCGGATCCAGCGGTGGCGGCAGCAGCGGCGCACCGCTGACGCGCGATGAGCAACTGGCGCGCCTGGCTGCGGTTCGACAACAAATCGAAGCCCACACCCAGGGCGACCCCACGGCGGCCTACAAGACGCGATTGCAGCATCTTCAAGCCACGAACGCAGCAAGCAACGCTGCCTTAGGGGATTTGACGGCGCCAAGGCTTGTAGAGGCGGGCACAGGCGGTAACGAAATTTCCCAGTTTTCCGGCTCGGGTCAGGGTGACCGCTGGAAACTCGACTCCAGAGCACAAGCACCACGTACACCTTATGAACTGCGCGCCGGGTTTGTGGTGCCAGCCACTTTGATTTCCGGCATCAACTCGGAATTGCCCGGCCAGATCGTGGCGCAGGTCAGTCAAAACGTGTTCGACACGGCCACCGGCAAATGGCGCCTGATTCCCCAGGGCTCACGCCTGGTGGGCAGCTATTCGAGTTCCGTGGCCTACGGTCAGGGCCGCGTGCTCGTGGCCTGGCAACGCATTATTTTCCCCGATGGAAAGGCCATGGACATTGGCGCCATGCCCGGGGCGGACAGTGCAGGCTATGCCGGACTCAATGACCAGGTGAACAACCACTACGTTCGCCTTTTCGCCTCGGCATTTCTCATGTCGGGCGTGACGGCGGGAATTTCACTGAGCCAACCGCAACAAACCACCGGCACGACCACCCCAACGGCAGGCAGCGCCATGAGCGAGGCGCTGGGACAGCAGCTGGGACAGGTGACGGCGCAGCTGATCGCCAAAAACATGAATATTGCCCCCACCCTGGAGATCAGGCCGGGCTACCGTTTCAACGTCATCGTGACCAAGGACATGACGTTTACCAGGCCGTACCAGGCTTTTGATTATTAACGCCCAGGGAGAAGTGATGAGAAGCAAGTTCTTCAACAAGGTTGTAGCCGCTCAAGTGGCCTTGGTCATGGCAGCCACGGCCGCGCCTGGCGTGATGACCCCGGCGTATGCGGTCATGGCCGTGATCGATACCGCGAATTTGAGGCAAACCGTCATCTCGTCCATTGAAAACGTGGCGCAAACCCTCAAGCAGATTCAGCAGTACCAGATGCAATTGCAGCAGTACGAAAACATGCTCCAGAACACGGCTGCACCAGCCGCCCATATCTGGGATCAGGCCACCACCACCATGAATCAGCTGCGCGGCTCCATCGACACGCTGAACTATTACAAAGCCAACCTGGGAAGCATTGACGCCTACCTGGGCAAGTTCAAGGACACCGCGGCCTATCGCGGCTCGCCCTGCTACTCGCCGACGGGCTGCACGGCCGCAGAGTGGGCAGCCATGAAAGACTCTGAGCGACTGGGCTCGGAATCTCAGAAGAAAGCCACGGACGCGCTTTTCCGGGGCCTGGACAGGCAGCAGGATGCAATGCAATCCGATGCCGGCCAGTTGCAGCGCCTGCAATCGGCTGCGCAGGATGCGACCGGACAGATGCAGGCCATCGGTTATGCGAACCAGCTTGCCAGCCATCAAGGCAACCAGCTATTGCAGATCCGAGGGCTTTTGATCGCCCAGCAAAATGCCATGGCAACTCGCAGTCAGGCTTTGGCAGACCGTGAGGCAAAAGAAGCCGCCGCGTCCGTACAGCTCCGCACGGGCACGTACCGCGCAAGTACCGCAACTGGTTGGTAAGAGAGGAATGACATGAACAAGAGAACGCTTTTATTGATGCTCGTAGTCGCTGCAGGCTTGAATGTCGGGTGCGGTAAAAAATCCGATGAAAGTACCCAAGTAGCCAGTCCCACTTGCTCCGATCTGGACAAGATCACGGACCCAACCCAAAAGGCGGAACTTCTCAAAAAGTGTCCGCGCGGCGAACCGGGCTTCAAACCCAGCGACAAAAAAGAATGGTGAGCTTTTAGTCATGAGAGCGCCCGCCTTATTTAGAAGTGCCGCGCTCCCGCTATTTCTATGGCTGGCGCTCTTCTGCATCAATGCCGATGCAGCTATCAACAATGCGGGAATTTTGGACAATGTCCTCAACCGTTATTCATTGGCTGCAAATACATGGGCCGGCACAATTACGACGCATGCCACATGGTTGTTCTGGACATTGGCCATTATCAGCATGGTGTGGACATTCGGAATGATGGCCTTACGTAAAGCGGACCTCGGGGAATTCTTCGCTGAATTTATACGTTTTACGGTATTTACCGGATTCTTTTGGTGGCTGCTCCAAAACGGCCCCTCGTTTGCAACGTCGATCATGAATTCCCTACGGCAGATTGGAGGGACTGCAACAGGCACAGGCTCTGCGTTGTCCCCGTCTGGAATCGTCGATATAGGTTTCGACATTTTCTTTAAAGTGCTTGACCAATCGTCGGTTTGGTCGCCAGTCGATAGTGCCGTGGGGATCACTATCAGTGCGGCCGTGCTTGTCATCCTGGCATTAATTGGCGTCAACATGCTGTTGCTTTTGGTCAGCGGCTGGATATTGGCTTATGCCGGAATTTTCTTTCTCGGATTCGGTGGTTCGCGTTGGACTTCGGAAATGGCAGTCGGCTACTTCAAGGCCGTTTTGAGTATCGCAGCACAACTCTTCACAATGGTTCTGTTGGTGGGTATTGGCAAATCGTTTATTGACCAGTACTACACCAACATGAGCGCAGGTGTCAGCCTAAAAGAATTAGGCGTGATGCTGATTGTTGCGGTTGTGCTCTTTGCGCTCGTTAACAAGGTGCCGCCTCTCATTGGCGGGCTTGCAGGCGGGAATACTGGCTCGCTTGGAAATGGATTTGGTACAGGTGCAGCAGTGGGGGCCGCCGCAATAGGCGCTGCTGCGATGGCCACAGCGGGCGCATCGCTAGCATCCGGCGCGACCAGCATGGCAGGAGGGACGCAAGCACTGATGGCAGCTTTTTCGAAAGCGAATGCATCGGAAAGCATGGGCGGCAGTGGGGACTTGATAGCTGCGATGGGCGGCGGCAGTCGCAACTCTGGCGGTAGCGATGGCACTCTCGCCTCTGCAATGGGCTATTCTGACGACAGCAGCAGGCATGGCGGTAACACTGGTAAAGGCAGTTCCTCCAATTCAGCTACCAGCAGTAGCAGTGACCGAGCAAGTTCATCTGGTAGAAAAGAAGGCAGCGCAGCGAACATGGGCACCGCTCCGGGTGAAGTGAAACAAGGCGCTGGCCTTGCGGCGGCCGCCAAGGTAGGCAAAGTGGCAGCAGGTACAGCCACGAATTTTGCTCAAGGCGCGTGGGACGTTGCAAAAGCTAAAGCCAGCGATGTGAGGGATGCCGCGCTGGATCGCATTAGCGAGACAACAGGCGGCAAGATTGCCGCCGCCATCAAGGCTCGTGATGCAACGCCCGACTCAAGTTCAAGCACGTTCCCGGCATTCGACGACAACAGCCTTTCCGCTGGGACAAGTAAATCGGCTGACGCTGCTTCAGAAGTAGCTGCGTTCCGTGACCGCAGCTCTAAAACCTCATAACAACCGAGAGGCAGGGCCATGCCGTTTCTCGACCTTCCGCCGCAAATTCACGAACGCGTCATCTGCTCCATTTCGGCGGCCGTGAAGTACGAAGTACCCGCCAACATTGTTCTTGCTGTCGCTGAGAAAGAGGCCGGCAAGCCCGGTCAGTGGGTGAAAAACAGCAACGGAACGCACGACGTGGGCCCCATGCAATTCAACACCGCGTACCTGGCTGAACTGGCCCGTTTTGGCATCACCGCGAAAGATGTCGCAGCGAGCGGCTGCTATTCGTTCGAGCTGGCCGCCTGGCGGCTTCGCCAGCACATCCGCAATGACAAGGGCGATTTGTGGACACGAGCGGCAAACTATCATTCTCGGACCTACCGCTACAACGCAATTTATCGGGCGGACTTGATGACAAAGGCCGTCAAGTGGGCTGACTGGCTGTCTGCCAGGTTTGTGACTTATGACGTGACAAAGCCCGGCACTCCGACTTCATTGCCCTTGGCAACAGCAGCCGCGGCGCAGTAACCGATCAAAACAGCCTCGTTGAATCTCTTCGGGCATGTCCCGCGACAAAGCATCATCAATGATGAGGGCATTGGCTGGGCTGGCCGCCGTCCACTTTTACTTCATCCGGTAACGGTGCACACCGTCCAAGCCGGTCTCGCACACCGCCTCGCCGCGCGCCAGCAGGTAGTTGATGTGGGCCAGGCTTTCGCCTGTGGCCAGGCCCAGCAGGTGGCCGTTGTTGTCGATCGGCCGGGCAAACAGCGCGCCAAAAACGTCTATCGCGCGCCTGGGGCTGTCGACCAGGCTTCGGCGCAGCCGCTGCAGGCCGCAGTCATGGCCTTGTGCCAGGCGGTCCAGCCGGGCGTGCAGGCCACGGAAGGGTTCCCCGTGTGCCGGCAGCACCAGCAGGTGGTCGCCCAGCGTGGTGCGCAGGTGGGCGATGCTCGCGATCCAGTCGCCCAGTGGGTCGGCATCAGGCTCGGTGGGGAACACGCTCACATTGGACGAGATCCGCGGCAGCACCTGGTCGCCTGAGATCAGCACGCCCAGCTCGTCGCTCAGCAAGCAGGCATGCTCGGGCGAATGGCCACGGCCGACGATGACCCGCCAGTCGTGCGCGCCGATCCGCAGGGTCTCGCCGTCACTGATGCGCCGAAAGCTGTCGGGCAACGCATGCATGTACTTGCCGAAGCCGCCGAAGCGGGCGCGGTAGACATCCAGCGCCTCCTCGTTCCAGCCGACCTGGCGGTAGAAGCGAATGGCCTCGCTCGGTGCCTCGCGGCCGGTATCGCCCGCCAGGGTGCGGCAGGTCAGGTATTCGAGCCGTGTCATCCACAACCGGCACTGGAACTTGCGCGTGAGCCAGCCGGCCATGCCTACATGGTCGGGGTGCATGTGGGTGCAGAAGATGCGCGTAATGCGCGCGCCCTGCGACGTGGCGGCCAGCGGGCCGTCGGCGGCGATCAACTGGCGCCAGGCTGCCAGCGCCTCGGGCGTCTTGGTGCCGGTGTCGACGATGGCCCAGCCGGGGCCATGCTCGTCTTCGTCGGCCAGCGCCCACAGGTTGATGTGGTCGAGCTCAAACGGCAATGGCATGCGCAGCCAAAGCACGCCGGGGGCGACCTCGTGCACCTGGCCAGAAGCGGGCGGCTCGCCACAGGGGTACTGCAACGCGTAGGGCGCGCCGACCGGGGTGGGGGTGACCAATTCGTCAGGACGGCCATCAGGGGTATGAGCTTCGGACATATGCCTATTGTGCATACTGTGCCGCGGTGGCCCAAGCCGCTGCCAGCCTTGAACGGCGCCATTTTCTCTCGGTGAATGTCCGCGTCTGGCCGAAACCGGCCCGCCAGTCACCAAACGCCACTGGGGGTGTTTCTTCGGCGCGACTGGCGCCAGCGGGCCAATGACTTCGCTCGCCGATAATCCATCGCGCCTCACATGCATTGCGACTTCAGGCAGCAGCGTGGTGAGGCGACTATTTTCAGCCATTCAAACGACAGCAGCGCAACGCCCATGAGCACGATGATCAGACTTGACATGCCACTACCCAGTGGCGAAAACCTCAAGGCAGCGCGCCTGGCGGCAGGGCTGAGTCAGGTGCAGGCTGCCGAGCTGATGGGATACGCCCTTCAGGCGGGAAGCCGCGGTGGCGTTCAGTCTCGTACATGGCAAGCCCTGGAAAGCGCAACCGACGACAGGAACATGCAGGGGCCCATTTTTGCGATGTTCTTGCTGCTTACGGGTCAACATCCAGAATTCCGCCTGATCGAAAAACATTTGTTCGAAACGGGTCCTGCCTGATTTTCTTAACGGTGCTGAAATCAGCGTTTAAAGTGGTCGAGCGTGACGGCTAACGCTCGAATAATCACAGAAATTTTGCAACCAGGAAAATGAAAGTTCTGACCGACTGCTCCCACTGCATCGCTGATGGTCAAGAACTTTCAGTTGGTCATCAGTCAGCTTCAGACTGACAGCGGCTGTAGAGATTTCAGAACTGGCCGCTCCAAACCGGTCACAGAACTCTGCACCTTGAACGTCGGCTATGTGGCGACGATCTCAGCGATTGCAGCAACCGCATCCGGCCATCACCCGTCGATGGCGACAGGCAGGTTCGCAGCGTCTGACCTGAACGTTTCACGTCGTTGGCGTCTTGCTGCATACGCCATTTTGGGAACTGGTTGCCGAGGCCCCCCTGCGATAGGGGGTCGGGTCGATTGAACGGCACCCCGCGTACCCGGCTGGTACAGTGGTCTGTGCCGAGCAAGAAAACGCAGGCCTGAGAGGTCGTTCCCAGTTGGTCCGCGCGGGCAGCGCCATGCGCCCAGCTCTGCGCGCGCAGATTCGCGCGTCAGCGTCTTGGCCAGCGAGCGCAGTGCCTCGGCGAACGCCGTTGTGGACTGCGGCTGCACCGTGCCACGGCAGTAGGCCAAGCCGAGATCCATCGACGGCACTGCGTTCGACACCCTGGTGCGGCGAATGCGCCCGCCGTCGTGCGACCACGGCCGAAACACCAGATCCGAGAGGGTCGTGATCCCCACGTTCTGCGCCACCAGGCTGCGCAGAGCCACGGACTTTTCGCGCGCCAGCGGGTGATCCAGTGACGTCCACAGTTGCCTGGTGGACTTGAGTAGCTTCTCGCGCCGGATGTCCGGTGCAGTCGACAGGTTCGACACCAGCACCACCGCGAGATCGAACTCGCCGCTGCGCAGCCCCTCCTCGAGGTCGATCCGGTTGCGCTCGGCGGGTTCGAATGCCACCAGCGGCAACTGGCGGCGTATAACGGCAATGACCTTGAGCAACAGGTACTCGGAGACCGTGTCCGTGATCGCGATGCGGACCTGACCCGTGACCGATGAGACCGCACTCCGCGTCTCCTCGACCGCAGCCGCCAGTGTCGTCAGCATGTGTTCGGCGTGACGCAAGAAGCCCTCGCCGTGCGCCGCGAGACGCAGGCCGTCGGCGTGGCGCGTGAAGAGTTGCGCATGAACTTCGCGCGAGGACGAGATGAACTGCTATGCGTACGGTAACGAACAGACGGTGAACGCATTTGAAGCTACATTGCTAAAGACGAAAAGTAGTCAGCAAAACAAAAGCAAGAATTAATCAAACGCACAGAGAAGTTCGGCAATGAAGAATACGATACCTCGCACTACCCTGAATGCGGCCCTATTCATCGTGGCAACGATCTTTGCGACCGCGGTAGTGGCCGAGCCAGCCGCAGGGTCCGTTACGCTGCCGCAGCGCATCAGTGCCACCGAACTCAAACGCATGCTGATGGATCTCCCCGGCACGTTCGAAATCGTGGACATACGCCCGCCGGCCCCCTATGCCGACTTCAGCCTGCCCGGCTCAACCAACGGGCGCATCGCCGATGTCATCGCCAACCGGTCCTATCGCACCGGCACCGTCCCATTGGTCATCGTCGATCGCGACGGCTCGCTGGCCATGGCTGTAGGGGGAATCCTCTCCCAGGGTACTCGGCGCTCGATCAGGGTGCTCCATGGCGGACTGGAAGCCTACTGGAACGATACCGCGGCGCTGCTGCCGTCGGACCCAGCCCCTGATCCAGCTCAAGCGGTAAAAGCCCCGGCTGCCGCGAAGGCGGCGGTCGCGGCGCCGGCCGGCCGTTCGACACCGACGAAGACGAGCGCGGGCTGCTGATATGACGACTGCAATCGTCGATCGTCATGGCCAGCCGGAGCCCTACGGAAATCCCTACCTCGTGGGGGTTCTGCTTGGGCTGGTGCTCTTGGCCTCGTTCGCCATTCTTGGCGCCGGGCTCGGCGCATCGGGCGGCATCGCGCGCTTCGGGGCGGCACTCTCCGCCTTCGTTGCGCCGGCGCACACCCTGGGCAGCGCTTACTTCGGCAAATGGGGCGCCAGTCCGCTGCACTACTACCTCGTCTTCATGTTCGTCGGCACCCTTGTCGGCGGCTTGTTTTCGGCGCTATTGGCGAATCGGGCACACATCCAGGTTGAGCGCGGCGCCACTACAAGCGTCGGTCGCCGACTCGGGTACGCCGCTGCCGGTGGCGTTCTCGTCGGCTTCGCCAGCCGTCTGGCCCAGGGATGCACCTCCGGTCAAGGTCTGACTGGAGGCGCCCTGCTGCTCTCCGGCAGTCTGGTGTTTCTGGCTTGTCTGTTTGCCAGCGGCTACGGCGCGGCCTGGTTTGTGAGGAAGCAATGGCATGATTGACACCCTCTACAGCCTCGGTGCGCTCGACACTTCCCGGGCCCTCTTTCTGGCACTGCTGGTCGGCTTCGGCTTCGGCTTCGGACTCGAACGCGCCGGATTCAGCAGTTCGCGCCGTCTGGCCGGCGTCTTCTACTTCACTGACATGGCCGTGGTGAAGGTGATGTTCACCGCGCTCATCACGGCGGCCCTGGGACTCTCGTATCTGATCGGTTTTGGCTGGCTCCAGCTCGATCAGATTTACCTCATGCCGACCGTCTACGGCGCCCAGGTCGTCGGTGGACTGCTGTTCGGTGTCGGATTCGTCATGGGCGGCTGGTGTCCGGGAACGGCAGCGGTTGGCCTCGCTGCGGGCCGGATCGACGCCCTCGTGTTCCTGCTTGGTGTCGTCGGTGGCAGTGTCCTGTTCAACGAGCTTTTCCCTGTCATTGAGGGGCTCTACGTTGCCGGCAATCAAGGTACTCAGATGGCGTATGACAGCGTCGGCATGTCGCGCAACGGATTCATCTTCACCTTCACGCTGGTGGCCGTGGCTGCCTTCTGGTTGGCCGAGTGGGCCGAGAAGAAGCGCATCGGCCGCGCGCCGTACCAGGGTTCGCCGTTTCTGAAGGCCTTCAGCTTGGCCCTCGTGGCGCTGGCTGGCGGCTTGTTCGTGCTCGTCGGTCCCGCCCCAGCGGACGCCGCCCCGAAAGTCGCCGCCGTTGCAAACGCAGGCGATGAGAAGGCGCTCATGAAGAGCGTCGAGGGGGGTCTGGACCATGTCGAGCCTGAAGTCCTGGCCGACCGCCTGATGGCTGGAGCCACTGATCTGGTTGTCGTCGATCTGCGCCCGGCGGCGGAGTTCAAGGCTTTCCACATTCGCGGCGCGCAAAATGTGCCGCTTGCCGAGTTGGCGGAAACGCTGCAACCCCATAAGAACCGGGGTTCGATCGTGCTGTATTCCAATGGGATGACTCACCCCGCCCAAGCGCGGGACTCGCTCCAGCGTCAGGGCTACGGCAACGTCTTTCTGCTGACGGACGGGCTGGTGGGTTTCCAGGAGCGTTGCCTCAAGCCCGTCTCGTTACGCAACGAACCGATGACGACGGCCGATGCCGCCCGGGTCAACGCCTGGCGCTCATTCTTCACCGCGTCCGCCGGTTCAGCCAGGTCCGACGGCGCCAGCGCGCCGATACATGTCGCCATGCCTCGGACGGTGGAGACTCATCCGCTGGCGTCGATGATCTCCACTGCGGGGGTCAAGGTCATCGACCTGCGGCCTCAGCCGGAATACAACAACGCCCACATTCCGGGCTCCCTCAGCCTCAATCTCGAGAGCTTGCGCGGCAACATCGGCGGCGTACCGTCGATGCTCCTGCCGGCCCCGATGCTCGCAGCCCAGTTTTCGCTGC
>Ga0209512_1002202_pt1 | contig 21436 bp, 21 predicted proteins | sample frozenSSSSmetaG_FD_184142 | JGI IMG/M metagenome (GOLD analysis project Ga0209512, IMG submission 184142) | Glacier valley bacterial and archeal communities from Borup Fiord, Nunavut, Canada, to study Microbial Dark Matter (Phase II) -... | ecosystem: Environmental > Aquatic > Freshwater > Ice >...
GCTGCGCGGATTGCCACTGAGGGGTGGCGGTTCCGTTCACGTAACAGCAAGCCACGGCGCATTACCCAGGCGGATGTCCGACAGGTCATTGCTAACTGGCGTGCCTACGCAGGTCTAGTTGTCCCGGTCCGGGCGCGCGATATGACGGCGTATTTGATCCGCAATGCGCCAGAAATTTTGTATGACACGGGACGCAGCGTCTTCGATTTGGCACTTATCCGCAAAGTTGCCGAAGTCCAGACGGCACGCAGCTTCTCGACGCGCCCCTTCGGTTCGGTGTCCGCTTCGTATTGCTATCCGTTGACGGGTGTGTTGTATTGTGCGCGGTGTGAGTATCGTGCCCGGGTAGAAAAGAACTTTGAATTGCGTGCTAAAATTGGTGGCACCAACAAATACAGCCACCTCCACTATCGCCATTATCAAGGGACTGTTTGTACCTGTCAACGGAAATCGGTTCACGCCGACGAAGTAGAAACGGACTTCCAACGACTACTCGAACTGCTTTCTACATCAACGGAACAGTTGCCCGCACTGGTAAGCAAGGCGCAAGTTGAAAATCTGGCAACAAACGCACAATCGTCCCCGTTGGAGATAGATGGGTCGGCTGAGGACAATCTTGCCAAATGTCAGCGGCGGTTAGAGGCCATCCGATACTTGTTCGAAGATGGCGATCTCAGCCGTGACGAGTATATCCGGCGTAATGAGCAGCTTGCGCGCGAGATGGCTCATTGGGAGGCACAGCGAGTCGAACGGGATGCGCCTGCTGATGAGCTAGGCAACTACGCCGAGTCTTTTCAGCGCATGGCACACTTGTGGGCAGTGACCACCCCAGAGGACAAGCAAATTTTGATCCGTAGCGTGTTCGAGGCCGTGTACTATGATATGGATACCCGACAGATCATTGATTTTCAATTAAAGCCAGGTGCCGACCGCTATCTGATCGCACGTTTCGCGTTATACGAAGATGAAAGATGGCAAGCTGACAAAGGTGTCGCAATTCCCGATGCGCCCGCATCACAGCGTCATTTCGACGGTTGGAGCGTTTTATGCCCTGAAGGGGGCTACGGGGCACAAATCGCTCCAGAGTTGAACTCGGTGGCTGGCGCGGCGTTCAGCATTCTCAAGCGCCTGTATACTACCCCATTGCTACCTGACAAGGCGATGTTGAAGACGGAACGAAACAAGCTCATCCGTGAACGATACGCCACAGGTGAAACTTTGGAACGGCTCGCAGGTGAGTTCGGAGTCTCGTTTCAGCGGGTTCACCAGATTGTTCATCAGCGTCATCATTAGGCTCAAATAAGAGTAACGATTTTGTCCGCAAAAACGCTTGTGATAGACACAATTCGTTTGTCCAAAGAAAACGCCCGCAGCCGAAAAACTGCGGGCGCTGGTGAATTACCTTAACGTCGATCCCTAACCGATCAGCCGTCGTAGCTCGGCTGGCCGGTCACCGGAATACTGTGCTGCGTGGCGGATGGTGTCGCGGTGACAGCGCGCGGTGTATTAGGCACCACCAAGTTTAACTCGGGGGGTGGCAAAATTACTGCTGCGTTGTTGCTCCAGTGCCCTGCCACCGGAATATCGTTCGCGATCCCGTAAACCATATCCCGATCGGCGTACCCCGTGGTGAGCGCGTCCTTCATGTAGATTAAGCCGTTCGACACGCGGAAGACACCTACACCGTCGTGCCCCTGACCGATCCAGTCACCGACGATCGGCACATCACCGGGGATGCCGAGCTGAACTTCATAATCCCCAAACACGCCGCCGTTGGTGACTTGGTTGGAGAGGTAGAACTTGGTGGTACTCGGACGATAAGCGCCGGGGCTATCGTAACCCTGACCTTGCCAATCGCCAGCCACGCCCACATCGCCGGGAATGCCGAGCACCATAGTGTAATCCGCGTAGCCTGTTGACAGATCGTTTTTGAGGTAGATCAAACCGTTTGATGGACGGAAGACGCCTACACCACTATGCATTGCGCCTGCTTGCCAGCGTCCGCTCAACGGCTGATCACCTGCGATACCCAGGCCAAACGTCTCGTCCGGGGTGCCAGATGTGTTGCTGTTGCGCAGCATAAACTGCCCATTGCTCTGATCGTAGACGCCGACAGTATCGATTCCGCCGCCCGTCCAGTCGCCCACAATGGGATACGGCTGCGTCGCGGGGTTGTAAGCAACGGTGATGTTAGCAAAGCCAGTTGTGTTTTGGTTGCGCAAATAGAAGGTGCCAGCGCGGTAAATGCCGATAGTGTCTATGCGCAAGGGTGTGGGTGTGCTGGTGGGTGGGATTGGCGTGGCGGGACAGACGTTTTGTGTCCCATGCTCAAGGGTAAACTTATCGAAATGATAATCTCCAGCGTCGGTGCTATACTTCACGCGGTGAGAAACTGCGCTTTTTTGAACATCTGAAAATGCAAGGTGAGCGAGGAATCCAAAGCGCCTTTATGCTTGGTATGGGTCTGTGCCAAACAGTTGACAATCGCAGTTTTGAACGCCGGGAATTTGTCGTAGTAAGTGGAATATAAACACTCTTTACGGACAAACTTCCAAAGTCGCTCAAGGAGATTGAGATTTGGGGAATAGGGCGGCAAGAAACACAGTTCAATGTGCAACTCAGCCGCTGTTTGCAGCACAAGGGCACAGCGCTGATAGGCCGCGTTATCGAGAAAGAGGGTGATGGGCACAGTCAAGTGGAGATCGGTCAGCTTACCTAAGAGTTGGCAAACCTGTTCCGAGGTAATGTAACTGTCGTTGGTCACGGTGACGAGTTCGTGGCTAATTGCGTTCAGAGCGCCCAATACATTAAACCGCTGGCGTCCGCTGGGTGCCCGAATGAACAGCCGTGCGACTGACCACAAGAAGCCCAGAAACGGCGCGAGGACAAAATGTGCCGCATCCACGAAGAAGACCGCCCGCTGTCCGGCTTGCGCTTCGGCCAGACGGGGTTCCATTTCCGTCTTGAGGTAGGCGGCTTGGACATCTGGATCGGCTTTGGCGGGGATCATCCCGATTTTCCGGCAACGCAGACCCAGTCTTTTTTTAGAAAGTGCCGCACTTGCGTCTCACTACGCTTGATCCCGCTCAGGACTTCGATTTCGCTTTGGGCTTCCTTGATACTCGCCGGCGGATTCGCCTTGAAATATGCCTCTAGCGATGTAACATGCGCCACGAGTTGGCTTTGTGGACAGTAGTAGTGAACTTCCTTCAACCCGTCCACTCCGCCTTGGACATACAACGCGAAATACTCGCGCAACGTGTTCTCAGAAATTCCTACCAATTGCGCGATTTGTTCATGGGGTAACCCATGACTTTTTAGCCCTAAGGCTTCCATCCGGCGTTGCACCAGCGGCACGGGATGGTGGTAACGTTCGTAGTTTAAGATGTCTTGCGTTTTGGGCGTAATTTCAAGTTGGGTCGTCATCGCTCAAAGATAACCTATCTCAACGCCCTGTCAACTCAAAAGCTCAATTACTTCCCGCGCAAAGTATACGATCTTGAAACCGCCTTCAGATGGGCGGTTCGGGCGTCAATTTACCTTCGTTGATCCTGATGGTTATGCCATCACCATCTATGACCGAGATGCTCCGCCGAATGGCTGGGAACAGCCTCGTTAGATCGTTGTAAGTTGAAATAGTCGCCTTTTCAAGCAGTTGCAGCGTGGGCAGGGCATATTGCTCGAGATTTGCCCTACCCTTATAATCACCGCAACCCGTAGGTCTCACACCAGTTGCCACTTTCCGTTGTTGATTAGGTGGGCGCTTGCCCCGGCCTGCCTATGCCCGTCTCGAGATAATCTTTCAAGCTGGTCAGATACCAGGCCCATGTGTAACTGGCACCGGCCAGCGATTCCTCAGCAGAGGCGACGCGCATAAGTTTGCCAAGAACACGCATGGCATTTACGCTGTGCGAAACAGGCTGTGGGCACAGGCAGGTGCAGAAAACAACGGGGCGATGATCGGTCAGATAAATGTTGAGAAGTTCTTGCTTTGACAGATAAATCCAGTCTTTATTAAAGGCTTTGCACTTGCGAAAAAAAACGCCGATAAACTCTTGATCGTCTACGCTTGCCAAACGCATATGATTCAAAACTCATGCTTTTTAAGGCAAGAACATGACTAAATGAGACAACGTGCAAAATAGGAGTTTGAATATATGGATAGTACGCCTGATAAAAAACAAAACTCATTGGAAACCTCGGATGCTAATGCTGGTAAGTCAAGTTCGAACTGGCGTGAAAATCCTGAGATAGTCGAGTTAGTTGCAGGTAACCCAGAGTTGGCCGCCATGTTAGATACCCCTGATTTTGAAATTATTCTCGCGGAATTTATCCAAAGCCTGCTTGATCAAAACGAAATGTAACGGAATTTTATTGCCTATACAACTTGAAAAACAATTGAGTACACTACAAGTCTATCGGAGTTCTTATGCAAGCCAATTCTTCAACTCAACCACCTGTTAAATCTCCCGATGTTTTATCTACGGCAAAACGCCGTATCTATTCAGATGAATTTTTGCTGACAAAATCACGTCTAGTATTGGAGGTACGCGATGGTCTCGCACTACCCATTGCTAACTTAACAAATCCTATATTTGGCCGATTTAGCAAAAATAATAAAGCAAATTACAATTTACGTCTAATTAGTGCAATATTGATTTTAGGGATAATTTTTGTGATTGGCTCCGTTATTACTCAAGAGCCAGATACTATTATTAAAGCTGAGTTTTGGGTTTGGTGCTGTATTTTTATAGACTCTTTAATTTATACTATTGCAGCAGCACGCGCGCTAAATATTTTTGATAGGTTTTGCTTTGATCAATTCACTGAAGATAATCTAAAAGATTTTAAACATCTTATACAAGTTTTCTATAAACCCAAAAATAAACTTGTGATAAGTCTAATATTTAGCATTTCGATGCTCATTTTTTTGATACCCTCTTTTCTAATAACTACTGGTAAAGTTACATTTGTATCCTACATTGCAGCGTTTTTCGTCACAGGCATTATTGGTTCATGGCTTCATGGCGTATATACTATTCGCTTATATACAGAATTTCTTGATAACAAAACACTCGATCTTGAACTATATCCTATCAATCCAGTCGAGTCTGTTTTGATTAAAAAATCAGAGAGTGTGATACAAATTGCCGCAATCGCCGTTGCATTAATCCTCACTACCTTTATCCCCTTAACCCTGATCGTAACGGGACCGACGCCATTATACCAATATAGTGGAATAGGTTTGCTTATTAGCATCCTTTTAATCGTGGCAGCGATTTTCTTTGATGGGCACGCCAAGATGACAAATGTCATTGCTACTAGAAAACACTTGCTACTCAATTCGATACAATATGAAATTAATAACTTGATACAGACTGCTGATCTGAATGACGAATCTGTATCTAAACGTCTAGATTTTTTAATCAGTCTGCATGATAGGATTTCACAAACTCCGGATCAAACTATTAATCCGCGCAACTTGGCTCAAACGTTTAGCTCTGTGATTATTCCAGCCGGGACATTTTTGTTTGGTCATTCTGATGTCATAAAAAACCTATTTTTCCCTTAGTGATTATGCCTCAGCAGCTAATGTTATGCCGTTGATTTATTAGGCAGCGACAACGGTTCACAATGCTGACAGGGATGCGACGGGTCGCCGATTTCGCGCTGCAACTCACATGTTCAATGTCAAATAGTTCATGGAGTTGGTCGGCCACCTGCTCCAGAAACGTATCATCGCAGGTCGCGTCCTGCATAACCAAATGAGTCGTCAGTGCTGTTTCCGTGGTACTCATGCCCCAAATGTGCAAATTGTGTATTGACCGCACTCCCGGTAGATGAGTCAAATACTTTTGAACCTTGGCGGTGTTGATGTTTTCCGGTACAGCGTCCAGCGATAGATTGACCGATTCGCGCAGCAAGCCCCTTGTGCCGGCCAGCAGCACGGCGGCAATAACCAGGCTGATGACGGGATCGAGCCACATCCAGCCGGTCAGGAGAATCGCACCACCGGCAATGACCACGCCAAAGGCGACCAGTGCGTCGGCAGCCATGTGGGTAAATGCCCCGCGTATATTCAGGTCATCTTTGCGTCCGGACATGAACAGCAGCGCGGTTGCCCCGTTGATGACAATCCCCACGGCGGCAATCGCCATCACGGTCACGCCGCTCACCATATCGGGATGGCTCAGCCGCTGCAAGGCTTCCAGAATAATGCCGCCCGTAACCAGCAGTAGGATCACGGCATTGATGAGCGCTGCCAGGATCGATGTCCGTCGAAAACCGTAGGTAAAATGCTGTGTGGCGTGGCGACGAACCAATAGGCTGGCACCCCAGGCCAGCAGCAGGGCGAACACATCGCTAAAATTGTGCGCTGCGTCGCCAATCAGCGCCAACGAATGCGCGGCACTGCCATAAATCAACTCAACCAGGACAAATCCGAAATTGAGCGTGACGCCAATGGCGAATGCGCGTCCATAGTTTGCTGAACCATGTTCATGATGATGGGCCATAGTCTTGGAAACCTCTTGCTCCTCTATGGGATGTTCCATATTTACTTGTCGCGTAACAAACGTGCCGAATTGCCCAGAATACCCAAATCGGGCAGCGATTGCGCCGCTGCTGCCCAGATCGGCGGCAGAATCCCGAACGCCGCTAGGGTCAGTCCTACGACATTGTAGACTGCCGTGAATGCCAGGTTCATTTTAACGACGCGCATCGTTCGCCGCGCGATGTGGAAAACCTCTGGCACCAGCAGCCAGTCTTCGCGCATCAGCGCAATGTGTGCTGCTTCAATCGCGATGTCACTTCCTGCCGCGCCCATCGCAATGCCGATATTAGCCTGGGCTAATGCCGGAGCGTCGTTCACTCCGTCGCCAATCATCACCACGATATGCCCTTGCGCCTGGTACTCTTTGACAATCTGTATTTTGTTTTCTGGGAGCAGGTTGGCACGATACGTAATGCCAATCTTATCGGCCAACGTTGCCGCAGTACGTTCGTTGTCACCGGTAAGCAGTTCAATGTGCTGGATGCCTATCGCGCGCAGCTTGCCAATCGCTTCAGGCACTTCGGTGCGGAAGGTGTCAGCAGCGGCCAGCATACCTACCAACTCATCGGCGCGTGTCACGTACAGTAGCGTTTTCCCTTGAGCTTCCAACTGACTTGCCAGCGGATCGGGTGCAGGGTCAACCATCAGCCGCCGACTGCCGACGGTGATCTGATGCTCCTCGATTTGAGCGCGAACCCCTATGCCGGGCATGGCTTCAAAATAACTGGGTTCGAGCAGCGTTATATACTGCTGTTGAGCCGCAGTTCGCACGGCTTGAGCTAACGGATGCTCCGAATAGCGCTCGGCGGAAGCAGCCAAGCGCAGCACGTCACCCTCGGGCAAGCCATTCAACGGAATAATATCAGTAATCTGCGGCTTGCCGAGTGTCAGTGTGCCGGTCTTGTCGATCAGCACTACATCGGCGCGCGCCAACAGTTCGATGTATTTGCCACCCTTGATGAGCAATCCTTTTTGCGCCGCCAAGCCAATCGAGGCCAGCATCGCAATCGGTGTCGCCATCGCAATCGAACACGAGCAGGCCACGACCAACACTGCGGCGGTTGCCAGCGGATTGCGACTGAGCAGCAAGGTAAGCACGGCAATTATCATCACCACCGGCAGATAGTACGTTGAGAATTTGTCGGCCAAGCGCTGCACATCGCCGCGCTGTGCTTCTGCTTCTTCCACCAACCGAATCACGCGCCCGAAGGTGCTATCCGTGCCGATTTGAGTGGCTTGCACGCGCAAATGGCCGAGCTGGGCAATCGTTGCGGCGTAGACATGGCTGCCGGTGCTAACTTCAACCGGCAGCGACTCGCCGGTAATCGTCGCCTGATTGATCGTCGCCTGTCCGTCAATGACGAGACCATCGACCGGGATTTTCTCGCCGGGATAAACAATCACCGTCTCGCCGATTTGAACTTCTGCAATGGGGACTTCGATTTCTTTTTCAGCGCGTACCACCCGCGCGGTTTGCGGTGCCATCGCGGTCAGGTTCTTGACGGCACGCCGAGCCCGGTCGGTCGTAAAACTTTCCGTATAACTGCCAACGCGCATGAAGAACACGACCACAATGGCCGTTACCCACTGCCCAACAATAAGCGCGGCAATAACACCAACGGTCATCAATGTATGTGAAGTTACTTGTCGTTTACGGGTTGCACGCATGACACCCATGAAAATCGGATAGCCCGCCACAAGCACAATCGCCAGGCCAAACGGCCAGGGGACACGCGTCGTAATCTGGTCGAATAGGCCCAGCCATTCACCAATAACTAGCGAAAACAGCATGACAGCAAAAACGACCATCAGCAAACGGCTGATATGCTGCCGAAAATTAATCAAAGGGCCGATGTCTGACGGTGTGCTTCCTGAAACCGACTCATTGGGGATCGTATAACCGGCTTCTTTGACTGCCTTCTGCATGACAAACAAGTTTACGCGCGTGGGATCATACTGGATATTCGCCTTCTCGGAAGCGAGGAATACAGTGGCCGATTCCACACCGGGCAGACTGGACAACGCCTGCTGCACATGCTGTACGCATTCGTTGCAATCCATACCGCGTACCGGCACTTGTAACGTTTTAAGTTGGGCCATGTTAGTCACCTGCCGGTTCATCATAATGGACGCATTCATAGACCCCACGCGCCACTTCGGACAGTAAGGCTTCGGTCAAGGCCAAGAGTTGTTCAACCCTGTCGTCGCTTAAGCGATATTTGACGTGGCGACCGGCCTGCTCCGAAACAACCAAGCCGCATTCGCGCAGGCAGGCCAGGTGATTGGAAACATTCGACTGCGATAGTTTAGTGGCAGTGACGATCTCACCGACCCCTAACGGCCCCGCGCGCAGTGCTTCCAAAATTCCTAAACGTGACGGGTCGCTGAAGCCGCGAAACAGCTTGGCTTTCAGACTCAACTTGTTTTTCTCAGCCGATAGCAGCATAAGTCATTCCATATATTGCATCATTGCATAATAATATGATAATTTGAAAATGTTTCGCAGTCAATATTCCATGATATATTTTGCAGGGTGCTGCCCTTCCTTTTTTCTATACGAATGGAACGTAATATCGAATGATACCGACTTATCTTTTGAAGCGCGGCCTGCGCCTGGAATACTTAACGTTGGCCTGGAATGTAATTGGCACAGTCATCGTGATCAGCTCGGCGATTGCGGCTGGGTCAGTTGCCTTGGCCGGGTTCGGTATCGACTCGCTCATCGAGATTTTTGCTTCAGTAGTCGTTGTTTGGCAGCTCAATGGCACCGCTCAGCACCGCGAACGTCGCGCCTTACGTTTGATTGGTGCTGCTTTTTTTGCGCTGGTCGCCTATGTCTTATTTCAATCAGCCCGTAGCGTACTCCTTCAAATCCATCCAGCAACATCATCGTTAGGGATCGTTTGGCTGGCCGCGACGTTAGCGGCGATGGTGCTGTTGGCGCGAGGCAAACATCAGACGGGACTGGCTTTGAATAATTCTGTTTTGTTAACCGAGGCGCGTGTAACGCTGATCGATGCCTATCTTGCGGCTGCGGTGCTGGCCGGGTTGATTCTGAACGCGCTGTTCGGTTGGTGGTGGGCCGATCCAATCGCCGGGTTGGTTATCGTCTATTATGGCCTTCGAGAGGGTCAGCACGCCTGGCACGAAGCCAATGCAACGGGTGAAGAATAGACCACGTTCTATCTGTAGCGGTGACAATCGCAATTCGGTTGAAAAAAGAGGGAAGGGCTAATCGGCATGAGTGTTCCACCCGTTCTTAAGCAAGATGAACTGCCACCTGCCAATGATCGGCAGTGGTATACCTTAACTGCGCAGCAGACAGTTGCACAACTGGGTACTGATACTCCCAATGGGCTGATGACGATGGAAGCACAGAGACGGCTTGCTCAGTCAGGACTTAATCGACTGCCTGCGAGAAAGCGGCGCTCGATCCCGGCGGAGTTCATCAAAGAACTGCGCGAACCGCTCATTTTGATGCTGTTGGTTACCGGTGTTTTGTACGGATTATGGGGTGAGTTCAGCGACACTTTGACGATCTTCGCCGTCATTTTGGTCGTACTGGGTGTGGAAATTTTCAACGAACGGCGCGCCGAGCAAGCGATTGGCGCACTTGGCAAGTTGGCTGAACCCACCGCTTCAATTCGCCGTGATGGTCAATATGTAACACTTCCTGCCGAACAAATCGTACCGGGCGATCTGGTGCTGGTGCAAGCCGGGCAGCGTGTACCGGCTGATGCCCGGCTCATTACGACAGTGGGATTAATGGCCGATGAATCTTCTCTCAGCGGCGAATCGATTGCAGTAGAAAAGGATGCTGCGCTTACCCTTCCGGCAGGGACACCATTGACTGAACGGCACAATATGGTTTTTGCCGGGTCAACGATTAGTCAAGGGCAGGGGACGGCAGTGGTCGTCGCTACAGGTGCGGTCACTGAACTGGGGCATATTGCCGCGCTCGCGCGACGGGTCAAACCGCCGCGCACGGCACTGCAAATTTCGATGCGGGCGCTTAGTCGTTGGTTGGTGTGGATCGCGCTTGGTTTCAGTCTCGTCATACCGCTGCTCGGCTGGCTGCGCGGCCAACCGCTCCAGCAGATGATCCTGACCGGTTTGTCCTTGGCTTTCGCCACTATTCCTGAAGAACTGCCCATCATTATCACGATGGTATTGGCGTTGGGAGCCTATCGCTTATCAAAACGCAAGGCCATCGTCAAGCGATTACAGGCCGTCGAAACGATTGGCGGCGTCACCGTCATTGCCACAGACAAAACAGGGACGCTGACTGAGAATCGGATGGCTGTCAACCGTATCGTACCTGAGTCGGCCTCGACGCGGTTATTAGAAATGGGCGTCTCATGCAGTCACGCGGTACGCAGCGGGTCAGATTATTCCGGTGACCCGTTGGAAACTGCACTGCTGCGCGCGGCTCAACAGAATGGCTTGAACTTGGAAGACATTCGACAAGCCCACCCTTTGATAAATGAATTCACTTTCGACAATATCCGCAAGCGCATGTCGATTATTTACAAAGAAGGCGGCAGTTTGCATGTTATCGTTAAGGGTGCGCCGGAGAGTGTGCTGCCCTTGACTAATGGTGACCAACAGGCACTTTCCGCGCAGGTTGAAACGATGGCCGCCGACGGATTACGCGTGCTTGCGTTTGCTGAAAAAACAGCCCCAGCGGAAACATTTACTCAAGCAACCGCGGAAATAGGACTAACTTTTGTCGGCTTGGTGGGTTTGTCCGACCCACCGCGCGCCGATGTCAAGGAAGCCCTGGCCGCCTCACGCGCTGCCGGGATTCGTTCCATTATGATCACGGGTGATCATCCCCTGACGGCGCAAGCGATTGCGCGTCAGGTCGGGCTAGATAGTGGACAAGCCGTCACTGGTACACAGCTCGACGGAATGTCCGATGCAGCATTACAGGTGGTTGTTGGACAAGCGACCCTCTATGCCAGAACGACGCCTGAACACAAACTACGCATTGTGACCGCCCTGCAAAGGCACGGTGAACGGGTCGCTGTGACTGGTGATGGGGTGAATGATGCCCCAGCGCTGGCCGCAGCCGACATTGGTATTGCGATGGGCGAGACCGGCACCGATGTGGCGCGCGAAGCGGCGGGCATGGTGCTGGCCGATGATAATTACGCGACGATTGTGCGGGCGATCCACGAAGGGCGCATCCTATTCGAGAATCTGAAAAAAGGGGTGCGTTACTATTTGGCCTGCAAAGTAGCGCTGATTTCGATCACACTGTTGGCTGTTGTGCTGGGTGTACCCGTGCCGTTCGCGCCTGTCCAGATCGTGTTAATGGAACTTTTTATGGATCTGGCCGCCTCAGCCACTTTCGTTGTCGAACCGCCGGAATCGGACTTGATGCGCCAAAGACCGCGCGATACGCAGTCAGCTTTCTTGAATCGACCAATGGTGACCAGCATCTTGATCTCAGCCGTCGGATTGTTCGCTGCCGTATCAGTTAGTTACCTTATAACCTGGTGGAGCGGCGCGAGTGTGATCCAGGCGCAAACCGTCGCCTTCGTAACGTGGCTCATTGGACACGTCCTGTTGGCGTTCAATCTGCGCTCGGAGCGTGAACCACTGCTGCACTTAGGGCTGTTATCGAATCGATTGATGCTTGTTTGGGCAGCCGCTACGGTAGTATTCGTGCTTGCCGTGACCCTTGTGCCTGGCGTCCATGTGCTGTTGAAAACCAGCGCTTTAAGCAGTGACCAATGGGGGTTGGTTTTAGCAACAGCAGTCGTTGGCACCTTCTGGTTGGAAGTTCGGAAATGGCTGACTTTCCAGCGGGGGACTCGCAGTGCCAATCAATGATATGGTACGGTGTTTCAATATGTCATCACTTAACCAGAAAGAAGGCGCTCAACAATGACCACATCCCGCCACATTCCCTCTAACTGCGCGTGTTTTTCGTAGATACCAACTTCACGAAAGCCGTGCCGTTTGCATAGGTTGAGCGACGCCTTATTTTCTGGGAAAATGCGGGATAGCAGTTTCCAAAATCCAGCTTCGGTACAGGCTGGAATGAAGGCAGACATGAGCGTGCTGCCAACGCGCCGCCCGTGTGCGTTGTAAGATACATACACGGAAAATTCGGCCACTCCTGAGTAACATTCACGCGATCGATACGTCGAGGCAGCGATCCAACCCAATACATCGCTCTTACTCTCGGCGACCAGAATCGGATGCACGGCTGGCGTGAACCAGGCTAGAATGTCGTCAGTAGTTCGTTCGCGCGTCTCAAATGTGGCGGCCCGACTGCGAATACCCTCATTGTAAATACAAGCAATCGATGCGGCGTCAGCTACTGTCGCCGGACGAACCGAAACAGGTTCTGAATTAACCATTGACCGGCTCCGCAATGATAGCTACAAGCGGATCGATTTCGTTCGTGACTTGGCGATGGAATCGACTCGCAGCGGATTTCGCCAGGAACGCAACGCCCGTCGCTGTACTGGCTAAAAGAACGACAAGCCACACTACTGGCCGGTACGTGGCAAAGTGATCAAAGAGCAGGCTTGCGCCGAGCGGGGCAGCGGTACTGGTCAACGTCAGAAAAACGGCCATGACGCTGGAAATACGCCCATAGTGCGATGAGCCATACAGTTCGGCCAGGATAGAGGGTCGCGCCAGAGTTGTTGCGCCCTGCGCTATCCCGAAAAGCATGATAAACAACGCGCTAAAGACCTGGCTTTGGCCGATAAGCAATATCGCCAGCGCACAAGTTTGCAGCGCAAATACGCCAATTACCATGATGGTACTCGACCAACGCCGCTCCATGGGCGCAAAGACGAGCCGCCCCAACACCTGCATAATCCCTATCGCTCCGGTAGCAAACGCCGCTGTGGTCGCATCAACGCCGGATTTTATCAAATAAGGGATGAAATGCACACGAATCGCCGCGGCGGACAGTGACGCCAGACCAAAACTGAGTGTCAACAGCCAAAAGATGCGGCTGTGCAGGGCATTGTGCAGCGAAACATCACGCGGCTTGACCACGTCGCCGCTGGATTCGTGAGCGATGCCATCCGGTAAAATACGCAGCGTTTGTGGACTGCGCCGCAGCATCAGCGCGTGCAGCGGTATAGTCATCATTGCCAGGAAAAGACCGAGCGTCAGCACCGCCGTCCGCCAGTTGGATTGATGCAGCAGCACGTCAGATAACGGCAGAAAAATCGTGCTTGCCAGCCCTGCCGCAAAGGTGACTGTGGCGAGTGCCGCACCGCGTCGCTTCTGAAACCATTGTGCGATCACGGTAAAGGCTGGCTCATAAAGAACTGTCGCTGCGCAAGCGCCAATGCCCGCCCAGATAAGATAAAAGACAGTCTGGTTGCTGACCTGTGACCAGGCAATAACCAACAAACTTACGCCAACCGATCCCAGTGTCATCAATAGGCGCGGCCCGTAGCGATCAATCAATGCGCCGACGGGGAAGGCCATCGCGCCCATGACCAGCAAAGCCAGCGAAAAACCAGCGGTCAGTTCCGCCCGCGACCATTTCAGATCGGCCTGCATCGGGGTCAGAAAAACTGAAAAGGAGTAATACAGGATGCCCCACGAAATAGTTTCCGTAACGGCCAGCGTGACCGCAATGTACCAGCCATAATAGGGCTTCGGTGCTGTTCGCCTAAATCGCACGGGTGACCTTCGTCGGTGAGCAAGTGAAATTAGCATTGACGCCCGGGCTGATCTCGTTGGAGATAAGCCCCGGTTGAATGTTTAGAAATGACGCCCGACGATAAAGGTTACGAGCAGCAACCGGAGTCACAGCCACACGTCGTGGAACGCACCCCATCCGCACAGCACGCATCACCGCAGCCGCAAGCGCTGTCCATTTTCGTGACGACAGCCGTTTGCAATGCACTATTGCCAAAAACCGGGATGCTGTCCAATCGGATCAAGTTGGGAAAAGCAAGTGGAGCAAGCGCCGCTGAGCTTTCGCTTCCACAGCCGCTTGCACTTCCACTGCTTGAATCTGTACAGCAAACGCCCGTTTCCGGTAGTTCAAGTTGCACCTCTTGCGCCGCTTCCCAATCGCCGACCAGCGCTGCCACAACTGAGCGCACCTGTTCATAGCCAGTCGCCAGTAGGAATGTCGGCGCGCGCCCATAGCTTTTCATGCCGACCATGTAGAAGCCGTTCTCCGGGTGACGCAAGGCTTGCTCACCATGCGGACGCACCGTGCCGCAGCTATGCACGTTCGGGTCGATCAGCGGGGCCATCGTCGGCGTCGTTTCCAGCGACGAGTCAAGGCCAAGCCGCAGCTCGGTCAGGAAGGAGAAATCGGGGCGAAAACCGGTCGCGGTGATGATTTCATCAACCGTCATTGTCTCGTTACCGTCAGGCGATTCGGCGCTCACCAGCAGTCCATTGCCAACAACTTGAATTTTCTGGATATAGAACGGCGCGCGAACGGTCAACTTGTCCGCTTCAACCAGCGCCTTCACCCGAATGCCCAGCAAACCGCGCGCAGGCAGTTGGTCGTCCGCCTGGCCGCCATAGGCCGCATGTGCGCTGGCACGTCGCATTGCCCAAACAATCTGCGTGTCCGGCGCACTGTCGAGCAGATCGCCTAACTCAAGCAGCGCATTGATTGCCGAATGGCCGCTGCCGACCACCATCACCCGCTTATTTGCATAACGAACCCGATCTACCCCTAAAACGTCTGGGATGCCGTGCTGGATATGCGCGGCATTGGCTTTTTCACCGACTGCCGTCAGTCCGTTCGCGCCCAGTGGATTGGCGTTTGTCCAGGTGCCGCTTGCGTCGATTACGGCCTTTGCCAGCAATTCGTTTTCTTCACCGTCCGCCGTCTGGAAACGTACCACAAATGGCATATCATCGCGTCCGGCATCCTTCAGTTTGTCGATGTGTTGGCGACTCACCGCTGTCACGCGCGTGTTCAAACGCAAATGCGGCTGGATGCTCGGCAGTTCCGCGAGCGGTTGCAAATACCGCGTGATCAAGTCACTGCCTGTTGGTAACCCATCTAAATCAGGCGCTTGCCACCCCACCGCTTCCAACAACGAGACGGATACTTTATCCAGCGTGATCCGCCACGGTGAGAACAAACGGACATGTGCCCACTGCCGCACGCTGTCCGCCACATCCGCGCCAATTTCAAAGACAACGGGCGTTTCACCACGCGCCACCAAGTGCGCTGCCGCTGCTAATCCAACCGGACCTGCGCCAATAACGGCAATAGGAAGCTGTTGATCGATCATGATTGACTACCTTTCATCGTATTTTTACGATATTTTAGACAAAAAGAGAGCGTGTCCCAGCTTCTAGAACGACAACTGAACTTGCGCCTTGAGCCAGGCAACCGCATCTTCGTCAATGCAATAGCACATGGCCGGACCTTCAACGGTGCCACAAATCAGACCCGCTTCACGCAGCACTTTCAAATGCTGCGAAACGGTGGCTTGCGCTAAGGGCGTAAAAGCCACGATGTCACCTGTGATGCACTGTGGATTTGCCACCAGGTAACGCATGATCTGTACGCGAGTCGGGTTGCCAAGTGCCTTCATCATTCTGACGAGGCGCACATCGTCTACCGTCAGCGCATCAATTGTCTGTTCTTGAGGTTGTTGTTCACGCATAATCGCAATTATACGATAAAGATTGAACTTGTCAAGGGGGTTTGTTAATTTATCTTGCTGAATACTTTGCGAAAATGTGGCTTATACATCCAACTTGCATAATTATACCCGTAATCCATTCTTGACCTATTGCTGATTTGCGACACCAAAATTCAAAAACCCCTTGCATTGGAAAACAAATGAGTGTATGATGTATCAAGATAAATTGATACAGTCAAAGCGTAGAGCATGATTACCCAAGCAAATCCATTCCAACCGTTAGATTTCTTAAAAGTCGTTGCCCACGAATTGCGCTGGCAAATTATTACCAGCCTAATTCACAGCGACTACCGCGTGCAAGAACTCATCGCGCTGCTGAAGCAGCCACAAAATCTGGTGTCCTATCACCTGAAACAACTTCGCGAGTCGCAGCTCGTGGTCGAGCGGCGCAGCACTGCCGATGCCCGCGAGGTGTACTACAGCCTCGATCTGGTGCGACTTGAGGCACTGTATCATTCCGTCGGAACAGCGCTGCATCCGGCATTGAACCAAACGGTGGACGCGCTGGAAATGCCACCCGATACACTCGCCAGATCACCAGCGATGAATGCGCGTGTGTTATTCCTTTGCACCGAAAATAGCGCGCGTTCGCAGATGGCCGAGGGCATCTTGCGCCACCTGACCAGGGATCGTCTGGCCGTTTTCAGCGCGGGAACCGCACCTTCATTCGTTCACCCAAATGCGATCCGTGCGTTAGCCGAAATGGGCATCGATATTAGTCAACAGCGTGCGAAAGGTGTTGACGAGTTCGACGGTCAATCGTTCGATTACGTCGTGACGGTCTGCGATCGCGCCCGTGAAAACTGTCCGGTTTTTCCAAATGAGACACAACTCATTCACTGGAGTTTTCCTGATCCGGCGACGGTTACGGGTAATGCGGCACAGTATCAAGCCTTTGTGGAAACGGCTCAGCAGTTGCGCACACGCACTCACTATTTTCTGACCTTGATTCAACACCAGAAAGAAGCCCTGACGTGAAAGAACGTGTTCTCATCCTGTGTACCGGCAATTCGGCGCGCAGCCAAATGGCTGAAGGATTGCTGCGCGCATTGGCCGACAATCAATACGATGTGTTCAGTGCCGGGTCAAAACCCTCCAGCGTCAATCCGTTCGCAATTCAGGCCATGCGTGAACGTGGCATAGACATTAGCCAACAGCGCTCGAAGCACTTGAACGAATTCATCAAGCAACCGTTCGATTACGTGATCACCGTGTGCGATGTGGCGGCTGAAACCTGCCCAATCTTCCCCGGACGGGCGCAGCGCATACATTGGAGCTTCCCCGATCCTGCCGCTGTTGAGGGCAACGAGGATGTTAAATTGCAAGCCTTTCGTGATACGCGCGATGCCATTGAAAGCCGTTTGAAGGCGTGGCTAGTTGAATTGTCTGCGCCTGAAACGGTACAGAACTGACGATGAAGTACGCGATCTGGCGGCGTGCGGGCGCTGAATTAGTAGGCACTTATGCACTCGTCACGGCGGGTTGCGGCGCAATCATGGTCAATGCGACGGCAGGCGAGCTGACGCATGTTGGAGTTGCGCTCACCTTTGGCTTGATCATCACGGTCATGGTGGCAGCCGTCGGCCACATTTCCGGGGCACATTTCAACCCCGCCGTAACGCTGGCGTTTGCGCTGACGCGCCATTTTCCTATTCGCGAGGTGTTGGCGTATGTCGGCGCGCAATTGCTTGGCGCGGTCGCGGGCGCGCTCACTTTGCAAACGCTGTTCGGGTCGGTGGCGAACCTCGGCGCAACCCTGCCCGCTGGCAGTGCATTACAAGCACTCGGCCTCGAAATATTGCTGAGTGCCGTCTTGATGTTTGTGATTATTGCAGTCGCCACTGACACGCGTGCGGCGGGTCAGTTGGCTGCCCTGGCAATCGGCGCCACAGTAGCGCTCGATGCCCTGTGGGGCGGACCCATCAGCGGCGCGTCGATGAACCCGGCGCGCTCCTTCGGTCCCGCATTGGTCGCTGGCATTTGGCGCGACCAGTGGGTGTATTGGATCGGGCCTATTGTCGGCGCTGCACTCGGTGCAGTGATTTACCAGCTTTTACGTAAACCGTTAGCCGCTTAGTCAAGATTACTCAGTCAAGAGCAGGAGAGTCAGATATGCCTAAACCTAGCGTTCTCATCATTTGCACTGGTAACTCAGCGCGTAGTCAGATGGCCGAAGGCTTCATGAAGAAATATCTCGGCGACGAATTTGAAATCTCCTCAGCCGGACTCGATCCGCGTCCGCTCAATCCGTTCGCGGTTGAAGCAATGCGTGAACTCGACATCGACATCAGCCAGCAGCACTCGAAAGATATTCGGAGCTTTCTGGGACAGCACTTCACGTTCTTGATCACGGTGTGCAGCGATGCCGAATCACGCTGCCCAATTTTCCCTGGCGTCATCTATCGCTTGTTCTGGCCGTTCGACGACCCGGCAGCACTTCAAGGGACGGACGACGAGAAACGCGCTTATTTCCGTAAAATCCGCGATCAAGTCGACTCGAAGATTCGCGAGTGGATGCTGCAATACAAGCTAAAGGGCGCAGTTTACAGCAAAGTTCAGACGCAAGCGCCTGCACCGGCTGCTGCGCTCGAACCTTAAAAAGTAATTGACTCTCGTTTATCGGCTTTGAATCACTATCCAGGAAAATCAGCTTCGGTTTGGTTTTCCTGGATTTTTTTAGCACTGCTTTTGAACCCATAGACTGATCAACATTGACTGATACAATATATATTGCTTCAATAAAATTCAGGTATACGGGGTGTTGACCGTATAGGGCGGGCATACGCGTATGAGTCGTTCGCGAGTTATCTTCTTCGCTATCATCGGCGCAGCATTGCTCCTCGTTGTGTTCAGCATAATCATTGCACCCGCTATTCAGACACGCACAGGCGAGCAAAATGCCACTGCCACCGCACAATACCAAAAAACAAACCTCGTTACTATACGGGTCAACTATGAAACGTCGAAAGAACTCTGGTTCAGAGCGGCTGTCAGTCTTTTTCAACAGGCTAACCCGAATATCAAGATAGATATGATGCCGCAAGGCTCAATGCAAGGGTATCAAACGCTCAGCCAGGTAAGAGATACTGCAATGACTTGCCTGACAACACTAATATTCCGGCGTTATACGCGCCCGCCAGCACTATTCAAGTAAACTTGCTCAACGCAATTTCTAACAACGCTTACAGTCGTGATTTAGCTGTTGAGTGCAAACAACTTGTTCTCTCGCCCAATATCATTATGATTTGGGAGGAAAGAGCCAAAGTGTTTGAGGCATATTACAAAGACAAAGGTGGGATCACATTCGCCACCATTTATGATGCGATCGATCCCAAAGGCAAAGTTCAGGGCAAATGGGAAAATCTAGGAGGGCCATCGGCCTGGGGATTTATCAAGATCGGACATACCGATCCGACGCAATCTAATGGCGGCACTATGACCTTGATGCTGATGGCGAACAATTATTATAGAAAAACATCACCGATCACTGCTCAGGATGTCACCGATACGGGCTTCCTCAATTGGATGACCACCTTTGAACAGGCTGTAACAAAACCACTGCTATCGAGTGCGGGACTATTTGCGAATGACGTCATTGCACGCGGGCCCGCCGCTTACGATTTTGTCGTGGTGTACGAAGCGTTGGGGATTGAGCAATATAAGAACGCAGTAGGACGTCATGGACAAGCACTGCGCCTCATCTACCCGGCATTCAACTTATATACCAACCATCCTTTATGCCTTGTCAATCATCCGGCTATTACTGCACAACAACGCGATGCTGCTCGCAAATTTCAGGCTTTCCTACTAACGCCGGACATCCAAAAACTGGCTTTGACCTATGGCTGGCGGCCCGCCGATGTAAGTATCCCGATTTTCGGCGCAAACACGCCCTTCGATTCGACTGATCTCAAAGCAGCCGGAATTAGTACTGATGTCGGCCAGGAAATTCAAGTTCCGAGCGGTGACGTGATTAATCAACTGCTTTTCGCCTGGCAGCGCGCCACTGCGCAGTGAGGCAAAGATAATCCGAAAGGTATCACAGGCTACCAACAATCGTATCATGAAAATGGGAATAAATGTGAACGTTCTTGCTGAAAGCACATCCGATGTACTTCTAAAACTGCTGAATGAAGGCTATGCGCTGTACCGAAATCAGCGATTTGGTGGAACAGACACGTTTCATATTGACCTGAAAAATAGTCCAGTTTGTGACGCCTCACCCTTGAGCCAACCGGTAAATCACGATGATTTCGATGAGTTATGGCGTTGTGGATACTTGTACGCGACCCGGCGGCTGGTCGAAAATGACATAGAACGCACTGAGTTTGCATTGACTGGCACGGCGCGCGTGATCGGTGAGGCACGTCGAAATCCCGAAAGCCGAAAAACGCTCAAAGGGAAAGCCTTTTTGGATGTACTTACTTCGCTAGCTGCGGGCTTTCCGCTATACGCGACTGAATTCAACATGCTGGGTCACACTTCAGAGTGGGAAGTACATGTGCGTAACAAAGCTGTATCGCGTGCCGAACTTGTCGTCCTCCTTCAATGGGGCTGGATCGACGCAGTAGGGTACCCAAAACGTATCCAAGATCGACGTCATGGCTGGCATTGGACATACCGCATTTCGCGCGCAGGATGCGAAGCACTAGAGCGCTTAGAACAGCGCACATCAGGGACAAGTGCGCCGTCTCCTGAAGCGGTGCGATTTGCGCGGTTGGTCGAGCAGCTAACAGAGTTGATTGTTGAAGATATTGGAACAACGCAACCACTGGCGCAGCATAAATTATATTTTGACCGCTTATTTCGTGAAGTTCGGCACGCCTATGTTCAAGCGCAAATCCACCAAGTGAGTGCAGATGCCGCTGATAGTCCATGAAATAGCAAAGTTGAACGTTTCTTTGAAAAATGCTGAAAATGCCCTTGATCACAGCAGCTTATTGATTTCTTAACATACCGTTATTGATCAGGCGTCATATTATATCAACTTCATTCGATTCAGTATCGTTTGAAGCATGATATATTGATACATAAAGGATTGAACATGTCGAAACAAAAATTCGTGTCCGTATTCGCGCTTACCATAGTGGCCGCCTTGTTGGTCACACTAGTATGGGTCACTTGCCTTGCGGATGTATGATAGGTTGCTGTAGAATGGCTTGTGAGAGAAATAGGGCAGACAAACGTCATGGGCCAGGCACGTCAACGACGGCATGAA